>Ga0325411_1002473_pt1 | contig 20967 bp, 12 predicted proteins | sample PopdelMetagenome_13_FD_206181 | JGI IMG/M metagenome (GOLD analysis project Ga0325411, IMG submission 206181) | Populus deltoides microbial communities from Bellville, Georgia, United States - Xylem-PdIQD-R4 | ecosystem: Host-associated > Plants > Phyllosphere > Stem > Wood/Secondary xylem...
GAAATCATAAAATTTATTGATTGGCAGCAACTTTGCATTGTAGATCTTTCTTATTGATGAAGGCGTGTTAATGGTAGTTCCAAAAGATTAAACTGATTCTATTACAATCTTGAAAACTATCATTGTAATCTCTTAAATGCATAGGATAAATGCACAAAGATATACCCTTAAAATGGTTTTAAAAAGGAAAAGAAAACTATCTCGGTTAATGCTCGAACTCTTCTGTGTTTCGTCTCAATGATGACGAGAGAAAGAGAGAACAAGCCAGTGTGGCGGTGGTGGTGGTCCCATAGCAGGACGAAAGGAAGTGGTTCGCGTGCGTTTTTAATTCGAGTCCGTACTCTCAGTAAGACTAAACTAACATTAATTGGCTGGCTCATGAGTAACAGGGACGCGCCAGTGTTGGTGACGTTTGGTTACATGCACCTGCACCCGTGTTGCTGTCCAGCCGCACTGGAACCCTGTGCTTCCAGTCCTGCCGCGTTTTTAATGCGCATTTTTGTTTCCTCCGTCTTCTGGCGCAGCCGGATAATTGTTTACACGTGCTGATTTATGGAGCCAACGATTTGAGTGCGTAATTAATAAACATATACAGTAATCGGATTTCTAATCATGCAGTATTCTTTCCAGTATGCCTTGGATAGTTCTTGAGCATATTTAAATTAATAATTAATAGCAGATTATTATGTGATGATTGGGTTTACTTTAAAAAAATATTTATACACTCGAAACCATAATTTTTTAACCACTTGAAAATAACCAACCAAAGTTCAGGTTCACACTGGTCATAATTGATGCATTTTGTTGGAGAAAAGAAAAACATGAGACGTTAACATTCTTGTCATGGATTTTTTCAGACTAGTCTAATTTTTTTATATATATTTTTAACTCCATGTATTTATTTTTATTAATACTTAATTTTTTTAACAATATAGCGTAATAAAATCATAAATAAATAATAGGGTTTTAATCATATTGTATGCATATTCTATGTATCATGTCCTATAATGGTAAGAAAAATCATGTAGCATGCTATTTATTATGTTGTATCAATGCACTATATATCAATACAATACAGTGGTGTAAAATAATAAATACAAGCAAATGCTGAAACAATATAAAATATTTTTTTTTGATGAAATAATATAATTCAGGAATAACATGATATTTTAATAATATTATGGTTTAGAACCATGATATTTGATGTCCTACAAGTCACCTGATTTAATATTTAAATGAATCTCTTGCCATAATCATTTCATAGAAGGTGATCCTTGCACCAACAACTAGAAAAATAAAATTGTTTGCTCAATAAGAATGATATAACATATCAAAACTATAAGAATGGTAGATATGATGTAGAATTGAGTAGACGAATTCATACAGTGAGAAAAACTCCATATTATTTAGATAAAATATGTTTGAGAGTGTTGTTGGAATGATTTTTTAAAATGTTTATTATTTAAAAATATATAAAAGTAATATTTTTTATTTTTTTTAAATTTTTTTTGATACCAGAAAATCAAAGTAATCTAAAAAAACTAAAAAAATATTAATTTAAAATAAAAAATAAATTAATTTTAATTTTTTTAAAAAAAATTTTGAAACAGAAAAAACAACAAGCCGACTTTTACTCTATCCTCCATGACAGTGTATTTTGAAACAGTTACCTCGTCTAGTAACATATGCTTTTAGGTGAAGTGCCACATGTACCTCGCTAGTTGTGCTTTTAAGGTTCTTTTACTCTGCGATCCTAAGATATTATTATAATATTTACTTAATTAAGCCCAGCTAAAAGCATGTCATCAAGGTACTTTATCCTCCATCCTCCATGACAGATAAGCTCCGCATTGCTTGGATAAAGACTTTTACTCCATCCTCCATGGCAGAGTGTAATTTGAAACTGGTGCCTCGTCTAATAACATATGCTTTTAGGTGAAGGGCCACATGTACCCCGCTATTTGTGCTTTTAAGGTTCTTTTACTCTGCGATCCTAAGATGTTATTATGATATTTACTTAATTAACCCCAGATAAAAGCATGTCATGAAGGTAAATCTGTAAAATACTTACTTGCTGTTGGGGACGAGGAAGGGAGGGGGAGAAGTGGCTTACATTACAGGGTAAAAAAGTAAGCATGGGAGTTTGGGCGGGGATGATGCGAGGGAGAGGTGATCCCATTCCCGCCACATCTTGACGCCATATAAAAATATCTTCTTTATAGGTCGGTCACGTGGAGGCTCAGTGGTGGCACGTCACCTAGGTTTTTAGATATTTTTGTTTCTAAGATATTTACACAGCACGCTTTTACATCCCTAAACCAACGTGGAGTTTTTTTCTTGCTTAAACCCCCTCGGTGCCCTCACTTGTTCCCTTTACTACCAAATTGCCATCTTTGTGGTTGACCTTTTTCACGTTTTTTTTTTTAAATGGGCATCGCAAATTATATTTTTTACTAATTTATTTGCTTTCAATGATATAAATTGTCATGTCCAATTATTATTTTTATTTTCTTTAAATAAAAAATATTCAATAACATCTCATCAAATTAACAGTTAAACCCACTTCACACTTCTTATTTAATTAATTGATTGGGAATTTCACTAAATTATAACAAAAGATTTGGAGAAAATTTGATAAAAGGTTTTCCTAACAAATTCCCTTAATTATTGGTAATTGATACCACTTGTATATTAATGTTTAAAATTACATAAATACTAAAAATAGTTTTAGAAAAAGAACGAATCACACGTTTGATAATAATTTTAGAAAAAGAAAATCTTAAGAATAATTTATCTTGTAAGATTAGATGACTTTGTTTTACATGTAATAAAGGAATGGCATTTTGGGAAATAAGGGAAACAAGAGGGGCACTGTGTTGGGAGAAGTAGTAACAACACGAAGATCTGGGCGGGGCAAAACAAAAGCAGAGAGTGCCACCACACATGACATTCAACTACCGCTTCCAATCCCGCACAGCACCAATCTTTTCTTTGTTTTTTTTTTTTAACGCGCAGAGAAAGAGAGGCGATGTCAAAACCACAAGAAGAAGAAAAGGAGGACGAAGAAGAAGAGTTTCAAAGCTCAGGAAAAAGGCTGAAATGCACCAAATCCCTTAAAGAAGATGAAATGGAAAGCGAGGTTTCATTAATGGAGGATACAAGAGGAGGGTTGTTTTTCCACCCAACGACACCCGTATCTTTTGTGGTTTCGGATGCCTTAGAGCTTGATTTTCCTATCATTTATGTCAACAAGGTCTTCGAGATCTTCACTGGCTACCATGCTCACGAGGTCCTCGGTCGTAACTGGTATCCTTTTATTTATTCATTTTTTTAAGTTCTTCTTCTTTTCTTCTTTTACTTTTTTCAATGCTTTTTTCTGTTTTTTCACTTGATGTATAAATAAAAAAGAAGAATTTAAATTTCACTAAATTTGTTCGTTTTCTTTAAATGTGTGTATTCTTGTTTGGTTGGTAAGAAAATGGGGAATTAGATTATTTGATGTTGAATTCTTGTTTTTTATATATATTTCGCATAAGGAGATGGGATCATCTTAAATTCTCTCCTCATAGGTTGCTGGGTTGTTTCATGCTTCGAATTTTTTTTGGGATGTGTCGTCGGTTCTCTGTCAATATTTTTGCTTACTTGATTATTCATACCGTGATTTTTCTATGTTGCAAGGGATCTATATTAACCATTCTGGATAATTTTTCTTTTCAGTCGGTTCTTACAATACAGGGATCCCCGTGCTCAAAGAAGGCATCCTTTAGTAGACCCTGCTGTTGTTTCTGAAATCAGAAGATGTCTCGAGGAAGGGATGGAATTCCAAGGTGAACTTCTAAACTTTAGGAAGGATGGTACTCCACTGGTGAACAGGCTCAGACTTGTACCTATACACGATGATGATGGAATTATCACACAGGTAATAGGTATTCAGGTATTTTCTGAAGCCAAAATAGATCTGAACCATGTATCATATCCAGTCTACAAAGAGACTTGCAATCAACGGTCTGATCACTCAGCTAATTATTCCCCACGGCATGGACAATCACCATTTACTCAGCATCAAGAAATATGTGGGATACTTCAGTTGTCTGATGAAGTACTGGCTCATAACATTCTATCACGCTTGACACCAAGGGATGTTGCATCCATTGGATCTGTCTGCAGAAGAATCCGGCAATTAACAAAAAATGAGCAGGTAAGGAAGATGGTTTGTCAAAATGCATGGGGAAGAGAAGTCACAGGTGCATTGGAGCTGATGACTAAAAAGTTGGGTTGGGGACGTCTGGCAAGGGAACTGACTACCCTCGAAGCTGTCTGCTGGAGGAAAGTGACAGTTGGAGGTGCGGTTGAGCCTTCACGTTGCAATTTCAGTGCATGTGCAGTAGGGAATAGACTTGTATTGTTTGGAGGGGAAGGAGTAAACATGCAGCCGATGGATGACACTTTTGTTCTCAATCTTGATGCTGCAAATCCAGAGTGGCAGCGGATAAGTGTGAAATCATCCCCACCAGGTCGCTGGGGTCACACTCTTTCTTGCCTAAATGGTTCCTGGTTGGTGGTGTTTGGAGGATGTGGAAGGCAAGGGTTGCTCAATGATGTCTTTGTTATGGACTTGGATGCCAAACAGCCGACATGGAAGGAAATTTCTGGTGGAACTCCCCCTCTTCCTAGATCGTGGCATAGCTCTTGCACCATAGAAGGTTCTAAGTTGGTTGTCTCAGGTGGATGTACAGATGCTGGTGTACTTCTCAGTGACACCTACTTGTTGGATCTCACAATAGACAAGCCTATATGGAGGGAGATCCCAACTTCTTGGGCTCCTCCATCTCGATTAGGGCATTCACTCTCAGTTTATGGTCGGACGAAAATTCTTATGTTTGGTGGACTTGCCAAGAGTGGGCACTTACGACTGAGATCAGGTGAGGCCTACACCATTGACTTGGAGGATGAAGAACCACATTGGAGGCAATTGGAGTGTAGTGCATTAACTGGTATAGGGAGCCAGAGTTCTGTTGTCCCCCCTCCCAGACTTGATCATGTTGCTGTTAGCATGCCCTGTGGAAGGATTATAATCTTTGGTGGTTCTATTGCTGGGTTGCACTCTCCTTCCCAGCTTTTCCTTTTAGATCCTGCTGAGGAGAAACCATCATGGAGGATTCTCAACGTTCCTGGTCAACCACCTAAGCTTGCGTGGGGCCATAGCACCTGTGTGGTTGGAGGGACGAGGGTCCTGGTATTGGGAGGGCACACTGGGGAGGAATGGATACTAAACGAATTGCATGAGTTGTGCTTAGCAAGCAAGCTAGACTCAGAACCATGATTTAACATTGAGCTGTCCATATGTCGGTTGACACAAGTTTTGCACCAGCAGCCACTCAAGAAAACTTTGTTTGATGACCTATGCCATTTGAGGTTCTTCAGCTAGATCACTTCTTTCTGTATCACTGCATGCTTTCCCCCATGCTTTGTGTGCGTACTTGCAAGTATGAAAACCTCAACTTGTCTTGATTTTGTGCTGTGCTTTTTGTTGATGCAATCATATATTACTTACATCTAATGACTTGTATTAGAAATCTGATGCAGGACGTGATCGGTTGTTAGCTGGTTTTGCTTCATGTGCTTTCCTCTGTTCTTTTAACTCTCGCTGTTTATTTTTCCTATTGCGTGAGAATGCTGGTGATTGGATGGGAAGATTCTTTTAACTGACGAGCCCCTGTACGATATGCAGCAAAAGCATTTCTGAGTGCTGATTCAAGTAAAAAAAAAAATATATAATAAGTGTGTGTTTTCATGTATCACAGCAGATAAGATAGAAGCTTCCTGGTAATGCCGAACATCTATAATACTGGTTTTTCGTGCTACCACTGGCTAGGCATGACAAGTTGCTTTCCTTGTTCTATGCTAATAAGTGCAGTTGCATACGACATTGGATTCACCACCCAATCATGATTATTATTATTATTATTTCATTTCACATAACCCAAGATAGATTACAAGCATCCCTGGTTTCTAGACAGATGCAATGTATCTATCGGCAATAATTATACCGAGATATACATCGCCCATGGAAAGAGGCCAGCTCTATCAAGCACGCGGCTTCATTCTCATGATTGATAACAATACAGGCCCTCCTCTGAAGTTGAACGGAAGATCATTCAGTTTTAGCACAGCAAAACCCCGTGCTTTATCAAAAACAGAAATCCAAAGATACGCCGCGCGTGTGTTTGAAGCCAAAGGAGTTGGGAGGTATTTTTATCTATCATTAACTTGATTTAGCTTCAAATTAGAAGCAGAAATATATCAAAAAGGAAATCAGGAGTTATTAATGATGCAAAAAGTTAAAAGATTAAGAATCACAACTGGAATCTTGTATCTTTTTATTAATCTAAGAACGGCATAAATCATATAAAAATCTCAGCAATCAATCAACTGCGCTGAGAAACAATTAAACAATTAGATTTAGAGCCTTTTGGGAATGTGACCATGAATTTTAACTGTTAATAATATTTTAAAAGTTAGTATCATATTTTTTTTCTGTTGTTTTTTAAAAACCATGAACACAGCTAAAAACAATAGCTTTCCCAAATGGACATGTGACTATACTCTCTGGACTTGTAATGTGAATGTTTGAAGGGATATCAACGCAAAAAAAAAAAACAAAAAAACTAATCTTTTCATGCTCGAAAGTTGCCACCGCCGAATGTTCTTTGGATCTTATTTGCCTTTCTTTACCATAGTTGTTGCATGTTGTATATTTTGTTGAAGATTTCATGAAGTGCAAATTGCTACAAACCCCCAGGAATTCAACCACAACCCCATAACATGCTTCTGGCTGATCATTAATCTTGTACTCAATTCGTTCATGACCTTCAGAGGATGTTTCATCTTCTGGGCAACTCCTTATTAGAGGTCCACGAAGTCCATCGTTGCCAATGTTGATGGATTTATTATCTAAGGTTTGAAGTTGGTTTCCTAATAGAATATGACCTGATAGATTATTAAATGACAAGTTGAAGTAACTCTAATAGTTCAAAGCATAAATGCTTGGAGGAATTGCGCCAGATAGCTTGTTTGTAGAAAAATCAAGAGATTCCATCCTATTCAAATTGCCCAATATTTAAAGGGAGTACTCCCTGGAACTTGTTTCCTGACAGATTCAGATTTTGTAGCCCTGCTAGACTCGTCAACTCCTTTGGAAACTCTCAAAATAGATTTTTGCTGGAAATGTCGATTGAAAATAGAAATTCAAGTGTCTTGGTATATTCAAGCTCCCTCCCTTTCCACGAAACCAAAGCATTCTCGTCATACTTTCCTGCATAAAGCCAGTGTTCACATTTCCTTGCCTCTCAAATCATAACAGAAAAGTGGCTAAAACAACGAAGAAGAGTTCCAGCAAACTCGAAGTTGAGAAAGGTGGCAAAAATCTAGAGGAATTTCTCCATCAAACTCGTTAGAATGAATGCTTAGTATTTCCAGAGAAAACTTTCCACCTATCAAGGAAGGATAGTGCCAGTAAATGTATTCTCAGCCAGATGAGGGTTTGCAAGCATCTTGGCTCAGTCAATGATGCAGGGAGCTTTCCTTAAAAACTGTTTATCTTCAAATATAAATATCAGAGACATTGTACAGAACCCACATAATTGGAAATACAGCCACCCAAATTGTTATTTGAAATATTCATCACCTCTAAACGACTTAACTATCTCCAGCACCGAGAAAGTCTCCTAGATAGCTGATTTTTGGAAAGATCAAGAGTTTCCAAATCCTTCATCTTGCTTATAGAAAGTGGAATATTGCCATTCAACTGGTTACCAGAGCAGTGTAGTTCATGTAATTTGGCCATGGCCTAATGGCTTCAGGAATTGGACCAGAGAGAGTTATTGGAAAGATAGTACAACGACATCAAGAGAAAAGGTTGCTAATGGTCTCTCAAATTTGTTGCCATTCAAATATATGTTCCTACCAATAGCAATAAGAGATTTTCTAAGCTTTGGTAAACATTTTCTAATATGATCGTGAGATAGATTAAGCCAGAAAATACCGGAGGAAATTTCTTCAAACCAATATACTTGCATTAAACATTTATAAAATTCCAACATTCTTTTGTGTTTGAACTTTGAAGCCATTGTGGTAACTGAGATCGACATCCCGATACCTTGAAGCTGAAATGGAGGCACTCATGTTGGGCGAAATCTATAACAAAAGAATTTGAAGACAATATCAGTCCCTGTTAAATGCCTTAAGTTTGCAAGTGAAGTTCAGACACCATGCCACCCAATTTGTTGTCGGAGACATTTAGAACTTCCAGATTTGAGAGCTGCCCAAAACTTTTTGGAATACTACCATTCAAATGATTAAGACCGAGACTTAACTGTATCAAAGACGATAGTCTTCCTAGTGACGCTGGGATCGGATCTAGAAATGAGTTTCATTCGAGATTAAGGTATTCTTAATGCTTAAACTGTCCAAGTTGAACTGGCAAATAGCCAGAGAACCAATCTGATCCAAGTTTCAATATCTTCAAACTATCATGAGCCCATCCAGATAGGGTACACAGATTTGTCAGCGTATTTTGTATTTCAGCCTCAAGATTATTCTCATGTAGGTCAAGCACTTTAAGGAATTTACAACTGCTAATCGCTAGGAATGGAACCGTGAAAAGCATTTTCACTAAGATCAAGATATTGAATGCTACTTAAGTTAAAAAACCAAGGAGGGATTACAGAATCAAAGCCGTTCTGACAAAGATCAAGCAATTCAAGAGATGTGAAATTAACATTGAGAAACAGAGGAATACCTGAAAGTTGACAACGGGATAAATGTAATTCTAGTAGAGAAGGGAGCATATTTATGGAATGCAACCAATTGTTGTCTTTTGGAAGGTTCGCTCCAGACAAGTCCAGGTATTTAAAGGAAGAAAGAGTATATGTCCATTGGAGGTTGTCAGAAGTCAAGAAATTCGAAGGAGCATAGAAAGCTGAAGAAGTGCTAAGATCAAGATACTGCAGGCTTGAAGGGTTTCCAAGATGAACGGGAACCTTTGCTAAGAAACCCGCAGAGGAAAGGTTTAGATATTTCAATTTTATCAAGGACCGTATAAATCCTGGAATTTTGGAGCTCGAAGAGAAATCGTTCATGCTCAGGTCTAGAATTAGATATTCCAAATGCTTCAAATCAAGAAGAGAAGGATTTATATCACCTTTCAAGAAAACGTTGCATTAATTTCCAGGATAGAAATCGAAATAGGGAATGCCTAGCTCATCTAGCTGAAACTGATTTCGAAGATCAAGCTTGATAACATGACCGCTAGTCCTGCTGCAAACCACTCCTTTCCAGGGACAGCGGTCTTCTCCTATCCAGTATCCACGACAACACCCAGTTTAAATGATCAATAAGACTATCCCTGAACTCGAGAAGTGCCTTGTTTTCATTTGGAGTGCAGCTCACATTTGCAAATGTGCTGCCAGTGCCGCAACAATGCTCAAATTCCCGAACAAAGATCAGCACAAGAAAACAGGACATTGGTGGTTGCTGTTCCCATTGACCATTGTAACACTTTACTTAGTCGTTCACTGTTACACTGTTACTGACCCTATTTCATCCATAATTCAAGAAGAAAAGCCTACGACTTTAATTAGTCAAAGGCAGTCCATTCATAATGCCACCCAGCCCTTGTGGCTCCAAACTCCTCCTGCGTTTTGTGAGACCCGGTACTCCATTAATCAGTTCTATGAGCTTAAGGAAATAAAAAAAAAAAAATTCTTTTTTACTGGGCCCTTTTTATTATCTTCTTAATCAAGTCTATACAATTTATCGATTCTAGTAAATATTTTCTCAGTTGGTGGTAACTTCGTAATGTTTTTTATACCTTTTCAAAAACATTTCCAATTTTAAAAATATTTTTTTAACTCTCCAGGAAATAGAAAAAGAAAATCCGGTTGCTTGTCAATTTTTCAATTGTCGAGTTTTACAGCTGAAGAGCTTTATAAATTCATTGATTCCCATGTCAAAAAAAATATCTATACAGGTTTCTTTGTTCCCTTGCTTGTTCATTGGAGTCCATGATTATAAATGGAGAAACATTAAAGTCTTTATGTTTTTATATTTTAAAAATATTTTTAAAAAGTTCAATTTTCTTTTTCAAATTAATATTTTTTTAGTATTTCAGATTATTTCATGTGCTGGATCAAAAATAATTTTTAAAAAATAATAATAAAATATTATTTTAATACATTTCAGAATAAAAAATCAAAAATATTTTAAAAAACAACAATTACTATCATTACAAATTCCCTAATTGTTTGGTAGAAAGAGAATAAGGTCGATTAATTCTGGACTTCAGAAGTAAAATTGGAAATTGGATAAATGCCTAAAGGATTGACGAGTCAAATCTCGTACTGAATATGACTATTATACTGAAGAACAAATAGCAAACCCAACCATATGAGGCGAAATCATTGAGAAAACTCTATCGTACAGTTGCACAGTGTACAATCTTCGCGTTATTATAAAGTACAAAAAGAATATGGAATCAGTTTTATCATCAACGTATTAATCTAGCCTGGAATGTGCACGAGTAGAGTTTCATTCTTGTCAAACACAAAAGGAGCAGTACAATGAGTACGCCGACGTAGAAAATCTAGGCTGCTATGTTTCTGGGAAAAAGAGAGATCCGTGGCGAGTGCCAGAATACCTATCATTTCCATGCAACTGAATCAATCTCGTCCCTAGCTGACTTGTATAGCTCAAGCCTTTTAGCTATGGTGGTTCTCCTCTCCATGAGTTGTGGGTCCTCATCCAACATTGCACCAAGCCGCTCCTTCTGCAAGGAATCCAAGACAATGTTGTCACTTGTAGTTAATAACTCCCTATAAACATAAGACAAGGACCTGACAACCCAGAGCTCCATATGCCTCTCCACAATGATTGACAAGGTTTGCAAGTTTTAGATACACAACTAACAATCGCAATATAAAAGAACTAAACTGATGAACTTGTAGCTCAGTGGTACTTTCGCACAAACAAAAGAGATGAGATATTAAGTTCGAGTCTTACCTAACTTTTACAGCTTCTTTTTTTCTTTGTATCTTCTCAACAACCAAAGATGGGTTAAACAATCTAAAGTCCCCCCCACACTCCAGAAGGCTTTTAGAGAAATTTGGTTCCGGTTCTCTCTATCTATACAACACAAGGAATTCCCAACAATCCTGGATAATAGAGGATTGGGTATTCACATACTAAATATTTTATGAAATTAACACTTTCTTGCATTACTTTGACTCTCCTTTTAGGTATTCTGCTCGGAGCATCCCTTGGAGTCTTTTTCAGGGAAGATATATTGGAAGAAAGATGGACTGGGGGAAGTTAGGAGAAAGGAAGAATTGTTTATCACTTCGCTAGTTGTTTGGCTAACAAGGGGGAGGGGGGAGGGGGAGGGTAAGAGTCCAAACATCTAAATTAAAAAGGATGGAACATCTAAATTAAAAAGGATGGATAGTTTATCAACTAGCTAGTGTTAGTAATGTTTGTAGTGTCTTTTGTTTTGCCTTGTTTGTAGTATGTTCCTTGTATGTGATTACGTTCTTGTGACATGATGCACGTCTCAGGAAAAGCGCAAATCAAGCTTATTGGGGTCACGACTCCCCGTCTCATTTCCCTCCTTGCTTGGCCTTGGGCATTATTGAAGTGAGAGAGGAGTCCCACTTTCACTCTCGCATCAATGCTTCTAATGGAATATTTTAATTTGCCAAAATTTCTAATGCATCTGCATTACCCACTCCCTATCCAACTAGTCTAGCTAACTAACCACAACTACTCATTCAAACTAGAGTAACCTTCAAGTCCTGAGTCTTTGGCCTTCCCTGGTTAAAAAAATATGATAGATAAACATTAAGGAAAGAAATTTAATAACTTTACCTCCCTCCTCCCAACTTGAGCATAGAAGTTATTCAGAAGACATCTCTTAGCCTCTCGAACCTGGCAATAAACCACAGCTTTCGGAATGGAGTTCCTCAGTGTATCACAAACCATACCAATATAGGCACTGACATTGGATCCTGAAATAAATTTATGATTTATCAGCAATTATGGGTCCGCAAGTTTTCCTACTATTTGATAATTACATACTTCCCAATTTCTGAGAAATGAAATAATTTCAGAATTGAACTTCTAGTAATATATGAAAACAACTATTCATACAGCTCCAAATTTTACATACAAGAAAGAACATAAACAAATTACAAAGGAATAATCATACAGATAGTTCTAATCCATAACACTAAGCTGATGCTAAAATGAAGATTTTTAAACTAAGTGCCTCGCAGTTTCCCTAATAAAAGAAGAAAAAGGAGTGAAGGGGAAAACAATTAGAGAATTCCATACCAATCCTCCTGAAATGATTGTCATTGTAACGATCCGCATTTGGGCCTGGTTGATTTGGGTTGGTGTTTGTGTTCTTCTCTGGTTCTAGGTGAAGCTTTCGGAAAAATTCCACAGTAAGATAGCTAGACTCCATGTCAACCAGGCGTTGAACTGTTCTTCGGCTTTCATCGCGGAATCTCTCCAAAGCTTCATTTGCTGCAGCAGCAATGTCAGATTGAAGGGTTGGAAATCGCTTCAGTTCCTGTAATGGCCATAAGATAGCATCAATTTTTTATTTTTTATTTTATTTTTGGCGTTCTCAGATTCATCCATGACTGAACATTCAAGATCACATATGACCACATGACATTGCATTTATAGCAGGAAATTGTTGGATGGCATATAACAGTTACTCCAGATGAGGACACATCACTGGTTCTCAGCAGTAATCATTCAACTCCCATATTAACAAGTGGCATTTCTGCCCTCAAATTGCACGCAAGGCATCCCAGCTATCTTCAGAAAGTATAAAGCCAATCTTCAAAACGAAACTATGGTAGCAGCTATTATGTTAAAATTCCAAAGGACAAGTCTTCCCTCAAATGCAACCCTCACATTTCAATTCCTAATGGAGATGCTTATATTTTGGGAAGAATTGACTTCAATGCAACATGCAACTTGCTTTTGGCTGGCAGCAGGTCAAGCTTTTTGGCCAAGTAAAAGCATCATTTGCTGAACTTCAACAGGGTAAAACTTACCAAATTCACCTCAGTGCATTAAAAGTACCCAAAATCAGGTCTGATTTATCAATTGAACACTGCCTATCAAATATGTTTTAGAGAGGATTCGTTTCTAGTTCACTTCAATTTCAACAGAATTCTTAATAAATCTATTCCAGTGTCACATGAGCATCTCATAGTGAATCAAATACCAATGTAACACATACTTTGTAGTGTGCAAGTACATACAAGAGTTTACTTATGTGGCTTGACAAATATTTCTCTGCAGGTCTGTCTCCATGGGTCCCTAGATTTGGCAGTAATATTGGTTGTATTCCAAAGCAGACATATGTCCGAGGTTACTTCACTTTTAAAATAAAATAGCATTATTCTTCCAAAATTTTATCTTTTACTGTAGCATCAGCATCTATACTGAGATGGGCTCAAAAACTTCTATGCCAAGGAGAAGCATTCAAACTTAACAACATGACTTCATCGAGGACTGTTAAGGAACAAAAGAAGACTATTTTGTTATATAAGCAATGAAATCATTACAGTGTTCTCATCTAGACAGAGAACAAATTTGATTTACATGCAAAAAGTTGCTTGCAAGTAAAGATTGCTTACCTCCGTTAAAGCTATTGACTTCCGAACAAGTTCCTTCAAAACAAAGTGCACCTAAGGAAGAGAGCATTACAGAAAATATTATTTTGTTAGAAATAGAATTAAAAGATGCATCCAATGCCAGAACTACATAATTATATATATAAAAAATCCAATCAATTTGTTTCCAAGGCTGTTTTTCTCTGAAATGAAAACAATGTTGATTACAATATTACAAAATCATGATAGTACGCTATCTCCAGATTATTTCCCCTCAATCCCCTGGTTATAAAAAATCAAACCACGTCATTCAGATGTATCCTATAGCATCCATCACCTAGGGTATACGTACATAGCACAACCAAAGGACTTCTACATAAAGAAGAATAAGACATCTATCATACCCACATTATCCAGATTTTATGCATTGTATAAAAGACAAGCCTGAAGAATGAGTCAGGCAAATTATATGGAGCTAGAACTTCTTGCCGCCCATGGTAGTAGGAATTCCTCCAACCATGTTATGGAGAAACTTTTAAGCAAAACAATACATTGCATATATAGTTCTACCAGAATTTCAAAATCATTAGGTCTGGCATGGGAAAGAACATTACTGCATCCACAGTTGCTTCCGCCGGTCCTTTGAAATAGCTTATGGATCCATCAATTAGTCTTCTGTATCCCTGTTCTGGAGCAATTAAATGTGGCTGATAACCATCAGCTTCTGAAACAACTTTTTGCACATTTTTCATAGAGAGATGACGATCAAACGGCAGCTTCTTCAAAGCAGCTGGTAGTTGATGGTCAAAAACACCATATATTCGATCTCCACCTGGACGCCTGAGATAAAAATTGTTACTCAAGTCTATGGCAATTATCTGGGAAAATTAAAATTCCAGAATTAAAGAATTAAACATGTTGTCCAAATCAAAAACATCATACACAAAATTCTGACTTTTATCAAATTGTCTGTACAATTAAAATAAAAAATAAAATCAACAAAGAATCTGTGTAGATTTTTCAATGTGGAAAACTGTCAGTAAATAGAATTGAGAAAGGAAAATGCAATTACCCTCCATCAAGGTGTTCCTTAAATACACGGTCAAATGCACGACACAATTCTAGAATCGTATACAGCTGAGCCTGTATGAAAGGAAACACAATTGCAACAAGTTAATATTGGATGATTGAATACTTCAATTTACTAAGAATTCTAAAATTCTCATTGTTGTGATTTCTCACCCCTGAGTCTACTGCAATAGGCCTGCCAATGCGGTCCAACTCTGCATTAAGCTCATCAATAGTCTTGTTTATTAGAGCAATGATACTTGGTATCCGCTGTCTGATAACTGTCTCTAAATGCTAATATGAGAAAACGTGCAAAAAAATAAACAGGGATGGGGGTACAAAGAAGAAAATATCAGTTTAAGACGGGATTCAAAAGTTAAAGCTCCAAAAGGAACGACATTTGTTATGAAGTAGGGGACATTGTAAGAAGATAATATGGATAAAAAGACCTTGGACAAAAGTTTTGCAAGATACTCTGCACCCATTTTACTGGACAAATGTCCATACTCAGGGCTTGTTTCAAAATATTCTCTCTCCTTCCGACGGGCAGCAATCATGTCCACATTCTTGTTGATGTCAGCTTGTGAACGATTAACAATTCCAACCCAGGGATGCTGTAGCCTATATGACCGCCCTTCAAGAACCTTAATTCATTGATGTAGAGGAACTATCAGATTTATACATTGAGGAAATGAATTTCATGGTTAGCAATCAAAGTAGTTAATAAAAATGAATCCATACATCCAGAGCATTGGTTCCCTTGTCCATCAGATCAAGCTTTGTCAGAACACCAAAGGTTCTTTCACCTAAATACACCAGATACAACAAACAAAAATTTCACTCTCCATCCATTAACCACCTTTGAAAGAAAGCTTTAGAAGGGAGGAGTTTCACCCTTAAACATTTGCAGCCTAAGTTGTCTTACCTGAAGGATCAACTTCTCTTGCTAGTTTTATGGCGTCTGAAGTGGCAATATCTTGATTCGCAGGAGAAATAGCTAATATGATGCTGTTGGGCTACCAAATCAGAGAATTCCATAAGCTGATAAGTAAAAGAGTATAATCACAAAATAGATTATGCCAGAACTTCATATAGAGTATGAGTCCTCATGATAGAGCAATTGAATTAAAAAGTGATGTATAACAAAGGAAAAAAGGGATCTTGAAGAGATAGTGCTTTTCACTCCTACTTTAAAATGTCATGTCAACATCAACAGAAACAGAAACAACAGAAACAGCATTGGCGAAAGGGAAGAGTAAGGCATGCTTTGAAGAATAGTAACAATAATGCCATCCATGCATGTTAAAAAACATTACAGGATAGCATGATCTTGCACATTAACAGCCAGTAAGCAAGACATTTTGCCTCACTGTCTCAAAATTTAGCAAGGCCAATTTTTCTTGAAGAAACCTTCAGCAACAGGGAAAAAAAAAAAACCAAAATCTTATAGGCTGTGAGAATAACTCTACTGGTAGAAGAGGAAGAGATGAAAGATGGGGGAGGACATGCGGGTTGAACTTGCAATTTATTCTAAAACCAACATGCTTCTAAACATCACAGGCCCCACCTCTATGCTTTCTTGCTCATAGATTTTCAACACTACACAACAAGCCTTTTCCCACCATTTATTGGATCCCACCTGCTACTATATTACAAAATCCAGTCCAGGCCTCTATTACTGACACAAGAAGTTTCAATTTTGAAGAAGTGGTCTCCTTCAGCAAGGACCTGGGCAGATGAACTGATAAAGGTCCATTGCTGAGACAGAAATGGCAGGGCTAAGGTTCGGAATACCAAAACTAGTCTAACAAACTACTTTTGAGTGAACAAGAATAAAGTAACAAAAGAAAACAACGCACATATTAGATGGAGGTTGAACCCTAGATCAGTCGTCGCTTGCTCTTGCACTGGCTTGTGCTTAATGGTTTTAAGTCTATTAGAAACCATTTGGAAATAATTCATAGCATATGGCTAAAATAACTGGCAGTACAGAAAGAAAATTTTAACTTGCTTTTACTGATTGATTTCTAACAAGAATTAAAAGGCATCCATTCTAGTTCAGAATAATATGGGCATTAAATCCTTCGACTCTAAACTACACAAAGTTATTTTAAAAGAAACCATGTCTGAATCAACATGATTCAATCTAACAGGTAGAACGTCCTAGATCACTCGAAAAATCCCTGTTCTTTTCTTCTTATCCTTTATTGCCATGTGGAGTTCTGTGATGGGATTTCTCCCATCACTGATTTTATTGAAATTGATTAAATCCTTTTTTTATTATTATTTAGTCTCTAAAAATATTATGCATGTGAAGAGGTATCCCTTCACTGATCACACATTCTCTTATTTATTCTCTAAGCATATTGCACATATGAAGGAGCATCTCCTTTCTACTAAAAAGTTAGATATTATTCTCACCTTCTCCACATAAGAACGGACCATATTTTCAATATCTTCAACTATGCTCTCTGGCTGGCCCTCTGCAAAACCCAAAATAAAACATTATTGCATGTATGAAACGAAAAATTTTAGCAGTTATAAAAGAAATTTTAAGAATTGATTTGTGCAATTTACACTTGAAGATAGGAGCAGTCAGTCTTACCTACAGCCACCTTTGTCAAACCAGGAAGATCTATGAGGGTTAGATTGACAACTGTCAAACAAAATCATGAATTTAAGTCAAACCATCTGAAGGATTCAAGAGGCTCAGAAATAACCGATGTTGATGAAAAATGAGAACGCAAGAGAATGAGGAAACATTGAAATTTTTAAGTGTATATAGTCATAAGAACAAAAAAAAATCAGAATAAATGCTTGAACAATCATTGTTTCCCAAAGAACCTAGCCTGCCTTATCCCCCCAACACAAAGAAACCAAGAGAGACAAAGAGAAAGATGTGAGACAGCAAATGTATAATGAGTGAGTGGTTGTCACTAATGAAAATTGTGTGAGGGATCTTGGTTGCATTTATTGTGTGAACTCCCAAACAAAATCCAAAGTTCACGAGAATAGGAAACAAGTTTGAAACTTGGTCCAATTCTAGAGGGATCCCTTCAACTGACAAAGGTTTGCGTAGCAGGAAAGTGGTTCTACAGAACAAGTACACGTGACAACATGCAAAACATGCACAGGCAAGGATGATGAACCTTAAATGAAAAACATGTGGCATCTGCCCTGAACAAAGGAAATCCAAAAGAAGACATAAAACATTAGAGGTATGGATGGGCAGCCCATATCCAAAAGATCACAAACCAGCACTACAAGGGGTTAGGAGCTAGGATCATGCACAAAAATGGGAAAGGAGATGCAAATCATAGCTGCTAGAAATGCCCCAACTCTTGTGGCAATAACAATAGTTACTTGCACCATATTTTTCTCTTTAGCTGCCACGCCTGCAATTCATATTGGCCTTTCAATGGTGTCTTAAAATGAACTAAAGATAGTTAGGTCATAGGTTTCTGTAGAACAGTCTTTTTAAATAAACAAACCTGTGCAGGTACATTTAAACACAATAAGGCAATGTAAAACCTATCACCCGATTAAGGTCCCACCACAGCTAAAACCAGAAATTGCACCCTTGTGGTTGCAAGTCCAAGACTTTTACCATCGCTGGCAGCAAGCAGTTCCCCTCGTTTTCACATGCGCGCTTAGATGCGTACGAAAAGTGATATTTAAAAAATGTTGTGGGAAGAGAATTTTGCTCAAAATTACAGCTTAAACAGGTCAATTAAATAACTTTATTCAAAATGTAGTTGCAAGGGAAATACCGACCATTTGGAGAGTATATACTGAGATGAATTGGAACATTAGAGATTTGCTTGCTCTTCCCAGTAATGCGATCTGTTTCATCTGCGATTTCCTTACGGACAGAAGCTACATACATAGAGCATAAACAAGATAACTGAATAAAGAAAGCTTTCGGCAACGATCTGAGCGAGGATGGCGATCCTCAGCCAAATTGATTTAGTTTTCATACCAAAATCAGTAAACTTCTTCCTGGGCGCATGAAGAAACTCGGCATAATCAGACCCGCCATCTATCTTATGAAGTTGCAATACCAGTGGCCTCCTTGTAACAATACCTTCAATCCATAACCAGAACAAGATTAGATAAATATGTAATTGATCAAAGTAATCAGATACTCAATTTCCTCAGGTTTTTTTTCAAATTGTTAGAAAAAAAATGAATTCAAATGCAAAATCAAATCATGTCAGGTAATTGAGAGCTTACCAGATCCACGAGGAAGGAAATCTCTGCCAACAACGCTTTCCAAAACTGAAGATTTTCCAGAACTCTACATGCATTTCCACGGAAATATACGAAAATCGATTACTCCTGAGTAAACTGATTAAGAAATTAAAAAACAAAAAAAAGAGTAGAGATGGAAGACCTGGCCACCAACAACAGCAACGGACGGAAGAGCTTCCCAGAGGGACATGCCTTCACCGCCATAATCGCCGAGAACAGTGCAAGCTCTCTGGATTCTGTTTACGAGACCGATCAAGCTCTCCATTGTAGCCATTTTTAATTGCTTAAATGAATAAATAAAATGAATCTTTTAGATCTGATGCAATGCGTGTGATTTTGCGTAAAAAAAAAAGAAATGTGTGTGAGAGAGACAGAGAGAGATCGAGTTGAGGATCCAGGAAAGGTGTGAAAAGGGGTGTCTGGATCGGCGGAAAAAAAAATGGAGATTTTGGAGTTCGGCAAGGAAGGAAGAAGAATAGAATAGATGGGGACGTGGAATCTGAAACCGGGAGAGAAAATGCTTAATAAAGAAACAAACGGTTGGAGAGAGGGAAGGTTTACTTACCCAACATGCATGTCTGCTTTCCCTTTTAATATCATACATATTTTTCCATGTAAAAAAAAAAAAAAGTGTACATTTTCCCCAAATTTGGCTGTAAACATTAAAATTAACCATCCACTTATATATCCAAAGCCAGACTTGAGGGTAAATAATGGGAAAAAACAGGGTTGATGATGAAAAATACAACTTTTATTTTACTATACAGATTGGGAGATACTATAAATTATATAGTTAAATGACCATTTTAACTTTGTATGTTGGATGATATTTCCGATTGGTCACTAAATTTTAAAATCAAATCTATACATCCTCGTATCTCAACGTACTGCTAGTAGCTTCCTGTAGATGGAAAGCACTTTGCCATGTAAATTCTTGGTAAAAAAATTTTAAGACAAGTATTTTTACTATGACAATCTCAACTTATTTTTTTTATCAGTTAAAACTATATTACGAGGATTTAGTATTTGAGTTAGTTATGACCTAGGCCATGTGATTTATTGAAAATAATAAATTAATTTTTATGGTATAAAAAATAATTAAATAGTACTATGAACAATAGTGATAATTTTTTTTCCTTTTCGACTAGGTTTTGAATTAATTTTCTTCGTTGTTGATCAAATATCAAAATTATATCTTATTATTATTATTATTATTATTATAGATGTGATATTTCCTCGTTAAATAAGTGTGTTGAAAGTCTCGCGATAAAACTTCTCCTCTTCGTGAGCAGAATAACGTTATTATCTTTAACGTTATTATCTTGAATAGAGTTAAAAACAGAAAAAGATTTAAAAAAAAAAGGATGATTGCCGTGATAGAAGTCAAAATATTTGGATTAGGGACTAGATATTTTATTCAAAAGGAAAGATCCATTCGTTAAAATTTGAGATTTCTACAAGTTTACATTTTAAAAAAAATAGAACAAGGATATTATAAAATTGAAAAATGACAATCTTCTTTACTCGAATACAAAAATATTTTTTTAGAAATATATTAAAATAATTTTTATTTTTTATTTTTAAAAATACTAAATAAAAGAGCATATGCTAAGCACTTGTTATAATTTTTAAGACAGTTTATTATTGAAAATATATTAAATAATATTTTTTAAAAAAAAATATTTTTAACATCAATACATTAAAATAATATAAAAACATCAAAAAAATAATTAGTTTTTTAAAAAATAAAATAAAAATTCAAACAGTAAACAAACTGCTTTTATTTTTTACATAATAATAATAATAATAATAATTATTATTATTATTATTATTATTATTATTATTATTATTATAGTGGAGAAAATGGCAAGCGTTTAACATGACAAGACGGGGCAATTGAGATGATTTGAACAGAAAATGAAAGAAGAAGATCAGTGCTACATTTATAACCATATAGATGAAT
>Ga0325411_1002476_pt1 | contig 20960 bp, 18 predicted proteins | sample PopdelMetagenome_13_FD_206181 | JGI IMG/M metagenome (GOLD analysis project Ga0325411, IMG submission 206181) | Populus deltoides microbial communities from Bellville, Georgia, United States - Xylem-PdIQD-R4 | ecosystem: Host-associated > Plants > Phyllosphere > Stem > Wood/Secondary xylem...
CTGGTCCTGCATTCAAAACCCAGTCATATACATGTTATAACAACATATTTATTTACAGTAAAAAAGGAAGGCATATATGTGATGGGTCATCGCAATTTCATGTTTACTCCAAGAAAGGCTGGGTGTCGTTCTGCCCAGATAAAGATGTGTTGATTGTCACAGTTGGAGATCAAACACAGGTATTACAAAAATTGCTTAAAAAAAGCAGAATAATCACCCTAGGCTTTTTGTTCAGTACTACATCAATTTGTTTATCCTAAAACGATTCATAGTATATGATATCAAAAGCATCTATGCCCTCTTTACAACTGTGATAGTAATGATAAGGTATGTGTGGAAATTAAACTCAACATCATGAACATAAACATAAACAACCTCTAATCAAAAATTAATTCCTGTACCTTAACTTATCATTATGTTCCCTTTATATCCAGTGACAGCTATTTTAGGTTATAGATCAAAAAATTTACGAACATCAAAAAATTTATGAACCGTAACCCTAAAAATTAAATTGGGGGTTTTGATAAATTTTCAATTACACATGCATAATTAGGTTATAGATCATGGTAAAAACATTTCATAAACCCCTATATTATCGAATTAATAGCCTAAAACAATTATTCAAAGTATTGAAAAAAAAAATTACCTGTGTTCTTGAGTTACAGGTGACCGAGATTGTTCTACAGGACAGAAAGAAACCTGGATTGGGAAAGTTAGGTGAAAAATTTTTAGTGCAAGTTAAATTGCAACAAACAAAAACAAAAACCCTTAATTACTTACCTGAACTATTGAAGAAAACCGTTAAACACCCAACCCGTTTACAAGGAGATACCTTAAATCAGCATGTTCGATGGTGATAATGATGGGTGTGGTTCGATTTTGTTCAGATGAAGGAGAAGAAGATGAAGAAAAGAAATTATGGGTGCTGAAGACGCGAAGAAGATGAAATGTTTGGGATAAAGAAAAATCACATTGATGAAGAGAGTGTGATTTTTCTACAGCCATGGATCGAGATTGTTAGGGACGAAGGAGACTGGAAGAGTGGAAGATCATTAATTTTGGTTTTGTTCATTTCATCATCTCGATCTGTTTGGCTTTTGGTGTGGGGGGAGATCGAGCACTGGTGTATATTTACCAAAGCCAGCAAACACTCAACGGTTGAGATTTAATCCTTGTAAATGTAATCAACGGTGTTCATAATTTTAGTTTTATATTAAAATTTAAATAATTATTTTTTAATTAGCAACGAAAAATCCGTTGCTAAATTCAATATAAATTTTGCAACGGATTATCCATTGCTAAAATCCGTTGCTAACATTAAAAAAATAATATATATGCAATTCGTTGCAAATTCATTACTGAATTTAGCAACGAAATTATCCTTACTAAATTCAGATGCTAATACCCCATTTTTTTAGTAGTGATTCTACATGATACTACGCTTCCATCAGCGTGATCTCCCCGTTCTTGCTTGACTGGTGGCTGATCGCTATGGTGATGCCATGCATTGGTCTGCACTGAGATGAGTTGCTTTGGGTTCTCTGTGATGATACTGCTCGTACTGAGTTCTTGTTTTGTTGCTTTGTCGTGCATGTTCCTTTGACGTGCATGGTTTCCTCGTCCCTGCTCTGGCTTTTCTTGTCTCTGCATGGAAAGGCTTATATGTTACTGTTGCTTTCTCTGGCTGATTTTTGACTGGATGCAATTTCACGTCTCTGCATGGTTGCTTTCTTCGGTTGGTCTCTGGTTGGCTGCAATTCCACGTGTTTGCATGGTTGCTCTCTTTGGCTGGTTTTGCTTTGTGTTGATGCGTGATTGGCTGCATGGTTGGCTGTATTTATGGAAGCAGACTATTAAATGCTTCATGGGTATGTGCATGGTCTCCTCGTCCATTCACTGGTGATTGGCTGCATGGTTGGCTGCATTTATGTATCTGCATGGTTGGCTGCATCTTCACGTCTATGCCCTAGCATGGTTAATATGAATGAAGGATACATCTCCTCTGCTGTCTTTTGATTGGCTGAATCTCCTCAGCCTGTGCATGGATATTTTGGTTTTTCTTTGCATGGAAGATGAGGCTTCATCTCTACATGAATGTCCTATAGTTTGGTTTTATTTCTGTGTGTTAGGTTGGGAACCTTGTAATATTTCGGTTCCTTTCGTAACCATTGTTGCTTTTCAGTTGCTTTCTGGCTCAGCCTCTAAGGGACTGTGTTTCCCTTCTCTGTTCTTGATTGTGTATATGCTTGCTGGTTCAGCAATGTAAATTTTTAATCTATTAATATACTTACATTTTGATTAAAAAAAAAAGAGCTTTTAGTCTGTCAATCCTTCCTATGTTTGGACCAGGTAAGTTTTCCCGTGTTAAGTCAAATTAAGCCGCAGGCTCCACTCCTGGTGGTGCCCTTCCGTCAATTCCTTTAAGTTTCAGCCTTGCGACCATACTCCCCCCAGAACCCAAAAACTTTGATTTCTCATAAGGTGTTGGCGGAGTCCTAAAAGCAACATCCACCAATCCCTAGTCGGCATCGTTTATGGTTGAGACTAGGACGATATCTGATCGTCTTCGAGCCCCCAACTTTCGTTCTTGATTAATGAAAACACCCTTGGCAAATGCTTTTGCAGTTGTTCGTCTTTCATAAATCCAAGAATTTCACCTCTGACTATGAAATACAAATGCCCCCGACTGTCCCTGTTAATCATTACTCCGATCCCAAAAACAACCACAGTGTCCGCACTAGTAATTTAATTCAATGGCAGCCCTAAAAACTAGATAAGTTGATTAATCAAGAAAACATAATTTTCCACAGTCTATGTTTGATTTGATTGAATGTTCTCCCTAAGATTAATAACGTAGATCCGCCACAATTATTAAACTCGGTTGCTTCACAAGTTCATATACCACAACTCCGGTTTTGATATCAAACTTAGCAATAGATTGTCTATAATAATAACTCAGAGTCCGCTCTAGCAATTAAAATAAACAATCATAGAAAAAATAAGCATAGGAGAACAAACATATTCATCATATAAACTGAAAAGAAAATGTAAAATAAATCTCACACTTCTTGAAATCCGAAGGTTTCCGTATCCTTACAACCAAGAAAAAGTGTTTTGCCTTGCATGTTTGTTGAAAAACTAATAAAAAAGAAGGAAGAATGCATGATTTAGGGTTTCTTAGAGGAAGGGGACGTTTTTCTCTTCTTGGCTGGCTGCCCCCCTTCTCTTCTCTCATTCTTTTTTATATCCTAGGAAACCCTAGTCTCTATTTTACAAAATAGTCCTCCCTTAAGTAGATTGTTTACATTTAAGTACTTCAATAACTATTTTCCTAAAAAAGGAGAAATAGCCTTGTATGAAATCTTCAAGCTTTGACTTAGAAGAGCTAATTTGCTGAAATAAAAACTTGGATATCGGTTTATATGCTTCAGAACATAATTTGGACTCGTTTCTTCAAGAAACCTGTTTGCTAGCAGAACTTAGTTGTCATCTTTGAAAAATCATATCTCCCTCATATGACATCGTTTTTGGCTGAAATTTGGAGCGTTTATAGACTTTGCGTTTATAGACCTTTGAGCCATGAATCCAATAAAATTGAGTTTGCATCAATTTGACTTTTGTAGCTCCATATATTCAAGTCGGAATGGTCGAAGGTCAACACTGGCAGATTGCGAGATTTGACTTTGAAGGCTGCGATTTCCATGCTCTTCCTTATTTTATTTTCTTGCCTTAGATGTCTAGAAAGGTATGGATGTTAGCTTTTTAATTCCATTGGAATCACTTCATTTCAATCTCTAAAGCTAACGCTCTGCACAAATCATCAACTGAAGGTCAAATCTGCCAATTATCTCCAATTTACTCCTTTTTGCATCTTTCATCCAAAAGTGCCTTCAAAACATAAAACAAAGGATATCAAGGCATTTTATATATAAAACATAGGCAAAAAACTAGTTAAATGTGGGTGAAACTATTGAATAATATGGTTGCATCAAGAAGACAAAGAGAGGGTTAAGGTTGAATTAGGTTGATCAGGAGTCTTCATAATGCCAAATTCGTTCTTTTTTTATCTGGTCTTTAAGGTTGAATAAATCCCTCAGAATTTGCACTAAAAAAAATGGTTCTGCTGCTGTCGCAATTTTTTTGTTCCAACTTAGACTCTGATTCTGACTCGGTTTTGTACGATATATGACCATCCTAGGTATATTTTGTCACTCATGACATGTTGAAAAATTGACGTACACCTTTATTAGGTCCTAGGGATCATTGTTCTTAGAGCAGATTCTCAGTCAGATTTGGATGTCAGATGAAGAACCCTTTTGACCAACTAGATTATTGCCAGATTTTGTTCTCTAAAATGATTTTATCTCATTTCGACTCCTTCATCAAAGTTGTAGTCCTAGACACGTAGATGAATTTGAGCTTTTGAATCACTTGATTTCGATATAAGAGGATCAAGATGTTCCCGTTTGAATATCTAACGTGAAGGTAGAGAATTCTGCCACGAGAAAGATATTGACCCGAGCTTGCACTAAAAAAAAACTCTATTTTTGGCCTAGTTTTTGTGATTTTTGTTCTTAGTTCATACTCTCAGTCATATCAGAATTCTTGGCATTCGTCAGTTTTTGAGTTAGACGCGGAGATCCCTTTCGACCAACGAAATTACTGCTAGATTCTATTCTGTAAAAAGATTTTATCTCACTTCGACTTCTTCATCAAAGTTTTAGTCCTAGACGCGTAGATGAATTTGGGCTTTTGAATCACTTGATTTCGATATCAGAAGCTCAAGATAGTCCCATTTGAATATCTAACGTGAGGGCAGAAAATTCTGCCGCGGGAAGGATATAGCCCAAGTTCGCGTGACTAATTCGAAGGATTTTTTTTGGACCAAGGACTGAATAGAAAAGTGTTAAAATGAGGGATTAAATTAAAGAATGATATTGAAAGCTGGAGAGGGGGGTTGGATCATCATAAATGATAGGATGTTTACCACGCCGAATAAGGAAAATAGGACCTTGCAGCTGCACCCTCCAGCTGATTTCTTTCTTTTTTTTCTCTACTGTTTTCCTTTCTCATCAAGCCTGATTTTTGGAGTTGAAGACCATGTTTTTGTTGCCTCATTTCAAAGGGAGCAACTGGTCCTATGGAAGGAAAGAAAAGAGCCACACCATCCTCTAAAACTGGAAAGAAATCAGACGTAAAGCACCAACACAAAATCAGAATGTTGCAGTTTCCTTTTTGTATTTTTTACTGCAAATCAGTAGGGATTTGCGTCCTAGGATTAATGCATTGAATCCTTCCTAAATAGAAACATATTTAGGCTATATATAAGCCTTCTAATGACCTAACAGAAGCGGCAAAAAGAGAGCAGAAAAATAGAAAAGAGAGAGCAGAAACAGAGGAGAAAAACATAGAGTAAGGGACAGAAAAACACAGCAAAGAGAGACAAAAAAAACAAGAGAGGCAGAGGTAAAAACACAGTAAATAGAGGGAGTTTTCTATCTTGCATTCTGGTGTTATTAGCAGAAAAGAGAGGAGAATAGAGAAAACAAACATTCGCTTAGTTTCATTTCATCTTCTGCAGAAAATAAAACAGTGAGACCTACAGGTAAGTCTTAACTATCTTCTCCTTTGCTGCCTTTAAATTTGTTGCACCCGTTTTTTTTCCTTGCTTTGTACATTCGGTATTTTTACTATACAATGAACGCTCGCTTTGTTTTGTTCCTGCTGTAGCTTTTGAGTTTTAGATGAGTGACTATGTTAAGAGGGCTAGCCTTTGGTGTTCCTTTTTTTTTCTTTCTTTCGTTGTTTCAGAACTGAGGAACCGGGGAAGGGGGCTGTTGTTTCTTCATCATCAGCTCCCTTTTCTATTCGTATCCTTCCATGCTTTTAAATTGAAATAGCCGGCCAGGTTTTCTTTAGTTTTTAGTCCGTTATATAATTATGTTATAAGAGCATGCCGTCCCAAGCTTTTCCTTTTTGTATGAAACTAGTATGCCAGTTTCTCCCGGATTGGTAAAAAGAAAATAGGTCATGATTCATGGACACATGCAGTAGGATTTGGATTTCAAAATTTCAGTTTCAAAACTTTGGTTCCCTTATGCATGCAGGTTTAGTATTTTCCAGTGCATATAATTTTAAGTTGATTTGGCTTTGAACGATTTTTGTCACGAATTGTTTCAAGTTTCTTGTAGTTCTTATAATATGAATAATGGCTTGCTATTTTCCATTTTGGTGTTTATGTCTAATTGTGATGTTTGCATTTTGAAAAAAATATAAAGAAAATTTTTTTTTTCTTGTGTGTTGCATACGGCCAATACCCTAATATGTTTTGAACGCTTTTTTTTATACAAAAAATATTGGAAGTTTTAAAAAATATGTTTTCACATGGATTTCTTAAACACAACAAAAATTGTTTTCTTGCATTTTTGGATTTAACAACACGTTTGTAAGACTCCAAAGGGTATTGGCCAATATTCCAAAAAATATAAAAATCTTATTTTGGGGGGAATTCATCTATTATTCACCGCTAATATTTGGATAAAAAATCCTTAAAGGACGAATATCCAAAACATTATTGGGAGTAATAAATCCACACACATCCTTTAAAGAAGCCTTGATTATAATGAGGACATTTCAAGTTTTTTTTTCTCCACGGTCTACGAGCTGTGAGAGCATAAAATACTAAAAATAGTTTTTTTTTTTGCCCTAGATTTCTAAATTTTTTGTCCCTCCTCCTTGCGCTTTACGAGTCGCAAACGCTTGAAATACTAAGGGAAAAATAAGCTTTCAAAGCACATGGAATCTCCTTGGATTTCTATCCTAATAAATTTTATTTGAATCAAACCTAGGAAAACTGATGGGATTAGAAAAAAAAACAAACACCAAGCAGCTTACCTTAGGTAGGGCGTACTGGAGGTGCTAATACCTTCCCTTTACGCAACCAGTCCCTTGCCTTAGAATCTTTGAAAGACCAATTAGGTTTCCTAGTGACCAAAATACTAGGTGGCGACTCCCTTTTACACAAAAACCCCGAAATCAATTGAAAGTCGCCGCGAAGCCGCGCTCCGCCGCGAGGGTGCGACTGTTAACCTAAGTTATAATTATGAATACCTGACAACATTTACAAGTATTAGCATTATTCGAATAAGATAACTAATGTAATCATGTTAACAATTTATAATCCGATTAGAACCTCCTTTGTGTGTGGTTTCCAGTTGAGTAATAAAAAGAGTTTATATTATACTTGTTAGAAATACCATTAGTGGATCCTCTAATCTTGACAATTATTTTATCTTTTTTTAATCCTTATATCAATATCACATCTCAAAGCTTTCTTCAACTCATTTTCTGTTATTATATATTTCTTTATTTGTAGTTTATATAGTTAACCTCCTTGTGGTTCGACCCCGGTCTTGCCGGGTATTTATTACTTCGACACTCCTACACTTAGGAGAAGACATCAATCCTTTGGTTGGTCAAGTTTTTGGCGCTGTTGCCGGGGAGGTAAATTCTTGTATAAATTATAATATTTATTTTATTTTCTCTTTTCACTTTTCATTTTATCTAACTTTTATTTCTTTTGTTTTGTTTTGTTTTGTTTTGTTTTCTTCCTTTTATTCTCTTCTTACACGTGCATAAAAGTTTGGTTATGTACATTAAGTGGTAGACTTTGTAGGGTATCCTCATCATTTTTAGAAAATATGGCGGAAGAAGATAATTAGTCGCTTCATAATGAGAATAACCATGTTAGGACACTTAGAGACCACATGAATCCTACAAGAACAAGTGTACCCTCATGCATAGTTTTCCCCCCTGATGCATCTCATTTTAATTTGAAGCCAGGCATTATTCAACTTTTACTTTCTTCTCATGGCTTAGATCTAGAAAATCCATACTTGCATTTGAGAGAATTTGAGGAGGTCTGTAACACCTATAATGACTTAAATTGTAACATGAACACCATCAGATTAAAGCTTTTTTGCTTTTTCATTAAAAGATAAAGCTAAAACATGGCTACAAAATTTAAGATCAGGATCCATTCGTGCTTGGGATGAAATGCAACAATAATTTTTAAAAAAAGTTTTTTCCGTCTCACAGAACAAACTCTTTCAAAAGACAAATCATCACTTTCACTCAAAAACCAGGATAATATTTTACCAATGTATCGAGACTTGCTTAGTACTTGCCCTCATCATGGTTTTGAAACATGGAGATTGGTTTCATATTTTTATGAAGGGTTAACACCTAAAGATAGATAAATGGTAGAATTGATGTGCAATGGAATTTTTGAAGATAAAGACCCTAATGAAGCAATGGAGTACCTAGACTTGCTAGCTGAAAATGCTCAAAATTGGGACACTATAGGCACTTATAAGGCACCAAGTAAAACTTAACCTCATACATCTAGTGGAGAAATGTACAACCTTAGGGAAGATCATGACCTCTAAGCCAAGTTTGCATCTTTAGCTAGAAAAGTTGAGGCACTAGAATTAAAAAAGAGTGATCAATTAAAATTTGTTCAAAAAATTGTATGTCAAATATGTGAAACCAATGAACACTCAACAAATGATTGTCCAACTTTGCCTTCTTTTAGGGAATGCCTCCATGAACAAGCCCATGCTTTAAACAGTTTCCAAAAGCCCCAATCATAACCCATACTCGCAAACATTTAACTTTAGTTGGAGAAATCACCTAAATTTTAGTTGGAAGAGTAATGCACAAACTTCACAGCCACCGTTTCAAGCACATCATAATTTCTAAAATTCTCATGGATATGCACCTCCTTATACTCCACCTTCTAGAAGAAATCTTGAGGAAACATTGCATGTATTCATTGAAAAGCAAGAGACAATCAACACTTAACTTGCTCAAAGCATGACAGATTTTAAAGATACTCTTGCAAAGTTCACATCTGCTCTCAGTTTTCAAGAGAAAGGTAATTTTCCATCTCAACCACAGCAAAATCCTAAAGGGAAATACAATGCAAATGCAAATAGTTCCGGAAGCCAACACATGGATCAAGTCAAATCACTCATTACTCTCCGCAATGGTAAGGTTATTGAAAAACCCACTCTTGAACCTTGTGAGAAAGATGATGAGTTAATCTCTGAGGGTAAGGAAGGGTTTGAATCTGAACATTGCTAAGAAAAGACTGATTCCTTGCTAGCATTTCCATTTCCTCATGCCATGACCAGACAAAGGAAAGTCAATCACAACTCTAAAATCTTTGAAACTTTCAAACAGGTAAGGATCAATATACCTTTGTTGGATGCTATTAAATAGGTACCTTCTTATGCTAAACTTTTGAAAGATCTGTGCACTGTGAAAAGAAAACTGAATGTGAAAGAGAAAGCATTTTTAGCCGAACAAGTAAGTGTCATTTTTCAAAACAATAATGCTTTGAAATATAAAGACCCTGGTGGTCCTACAATTTCATGCTTTATTGGAGAACATAAAATTGACAGAGCTTTACTTGATCTTTGAGCTAGTGTGAATTTACTTCCATATTCAGTTTTTCAATGTCTCAATCTAGGTGAGTAAAAACCAACTTCTGTAACTCTCTTGCTTGCTGATAAATCTGTAAAAGTGCCTAGAGGAATAGTTGAAAATGTGTTAGTACAAGTCGATAAATTTATTTATCTTGTGGATTTTATTGTCTTGGACACACATCCTGTTGAAGCATGCAATTCATTTTCTTTTATTTTAGGACGTTCGTTTCTTGCAACTTCTAATGCATTGATTAATTATAGTAATGGACTGGTGACGCTATCATTTGGAAACATGACATTGGTGATGAATATTTTCAACATTTGCAAGCAACCTGGAGATGATAATGATTTACAGGAAGTGGACTTTATTGAAAAATTAGTTCATGATCAATTTAAAACCACTTCCAGTGAAACTGAGATTGATGAATTTGATGATTTGCAAATGGTTTTTTTTCAGGAAGAATCAAAGGCAAACAGTTGGAGACAAAAAATTGAGGAATTGCCACCACGATCAATTGAGTCCATACCTTCAAGTGTTCAACCACCAAAACCTGATTTGAAGTCGTTACCATTCAATCTCAAATACTCATTTTTAGGATAAAATAAAACTTTTCTGGTAATAATCTCTTCCAAACTTAATGCACATTAAGAAGGTATGTTATTACAAACTCTGAAAATGCATAAAAATGCATTAGGATGGACCATAGCTGACATAAAAGGAATTAGTCCTTAGATTTGCACACACAAGATTTATATGGAGGAAAATGCTAAATCCTTTAGAGAAATGCAAAGAAGGCTTAATCCTAATATGAAAGAAGTAGTGAAAAATGAAGTCACTAAGCTTCTAGATAATGGAATCATTTATCCTATTTCTGACAGCAAATGGGTAAGTCCTACCCAAGTTATACGCAAGAAGTCTGGAGTTACTGTGATAACAAATGAGAAAAACGAGTTAATTCCAACTAGGACTATTACTGGTTGGCGCATGTACATTGACTATAGGAAATTTAATTCAATGACTAGAAAAGATCATTTCCCTTTACCTTTTATGGATCAAATTCTAGAAAGAATTGCAGGTCATGAATTTTATTGTTTCCTAGATGGCTGTTCAGGTTACAACCAAATAGAAATTGCATTGGAAGATCAAGAGAAGACTACTTTCACATGTCCATTTGGTACTTTTGCATATCGAAGGATGCCTTTTGGATTATGTAATGCACCAGCCACGTTTCAAAGATGCATGCTCAGTACATTTAGTGATATGGCTGAATGTTTTCTTGAAATTTATATGGATGATTTTTCTATTTTTGATGATTCATTTGATGATTGTTTGACTAAATTAGAAAAGGTTTTGAGCAGGTGTAAAGAGAAGAATCTTGTACTGAATTGGGAAAAATATCAATTTATGGTAACAAATGGCATTGTCCTTGGTCATATTGTTTCATCAAAAGGAATTAAGGTTGACAAATCTAAAATCGAGTTAATTGCTAACTTGCCAACACCAAAATCTATTAAAGATGTTAGATCATTCTTAGGACATGCTGGTTTTTATAGAAGGTTCATCAAAGATTTTAGTGTAATATCTAAGCCCTTGAGTAACCTTCTAACAAAGGATAATATTTTTGAATGGACTGAACATTGTGAAGAAGCCTTTGTTAAACTTAAAAACTTGCTTACTTCTGCTCCTGTCATTCAACCTCCTGATTGGTCATTGCCTTTTGAAATAATGTGTGACGCTAGTGATTATTTCGTGGGTGCTGTCTTGGGACAAAGAAAAGATAAGAAACCTTATGTGATTTACTATGCAAGTAAAACATTGTGAAGAAGCCTTTGTTAAACTTAAAAACTTGCTTACTTCTACTCCTGTTATTCAACCTCCTGATTGGTCATTGCCTTTTGAAATAATGTGTGACGCTAGTGATTATGCTGTGGGTGATGTCTTGGGATAAAGAAAAGATAAGAAACCTTATGTGGTTTACTATGCAAGTAAAATTTTAAATAGTGCTCAAATGAATTACACCACCACTGAAAAAAAAAATTACTTGCAGTGGTAGTATTTGCATGTAAAAAATTCTGGTCTTATCTTGTTGGCTCACCTGTTGTTGTTTTTAGTGATCATGTAGTATTGAAATATCTTCTTTCTAAGAAAGATTCTAAGGCTAGATTGGTGCGGTGGATTTTGTTACTTCAAGAATTTGATATCACAATCAAAGACAAGAAAGGCACTAAAATATTATCGCAGATCATTTGTCAAGACTGACAACAGATTCGAGATCTGACATCACACCACCCAATGACTACTTTCCTGATCAATCTTTACTTTCCGTCTCTACAATGCTTTGGTTTGGTAATATTGTTAATTTTCTTGTCTCAGGACATTTGTCAGTGACATGACCAAAAGATTGATGTCTTCTCCCAACTGTAGGAGTGTCGAAGTAATAAATAACCCGGCAAGACCAGGGTCGAACCACAGGGAGGTTAACTATATAAATTATAAATAATAATAATAATAATAATACTAAATTGAAGAGAGCTTTGAGATGTGATATTGATATAAGGATTAAACAATGATAAAAACAATTGTCAAGGTTAGTGGATCCATTAATGGTATTTCAAATAAGTATAGTATAAAATCTTATTACTCAACTGGAAACCACACACAAAGGAGGTTCCAATCGGATTATAAATTGTTAACATGATTACATTAGTTATCTTATTCGAGTAATGCTAATACTTGTAAATATTGTCAGGTATTCATGATTATAACTTATGTTAAAAACAAATAAAATTCCTTTCATAGCACATGTGTCGGTTATACCATACAATTTAGGCTATGAAAGTGCCAAGTATTTGTTGTACCAAGGTTATACAACATAAATCTAGATTAACCATTTAACAAGTAAAGTATTAAGAGTGAATAAGATAACAAATACAAAACATGTTAGTATTAAACATTAAAGTCCATATTGAGTTTATACTATACTTATTCTTACACCATTAGTGTAACCTTTTCACCTTGACATAATAAACTTAGCTAAACATAGTGAAGAAGACAAACATAAATAAATAAGATAAGAATATAAATAAGATATAAGTTAACTCAGTAAAGGAAAGGAAATGAAAAGCATAGACAAGAGATTAATAACCGAATAGTGTTCTAGTTTGGACTGAACCAACATCTCTTTTCTAAGCTTGCTCTTCTCTTTGTCTTTTCAATTTCAGTAGTTAAACTCATCAATCAATCCTTTGATTTATGTGATAGACCTGCATTTAAGATGAACATTTACCATAAATTAAAGGTATCTTATAGTATCAGACTTGTTATTATAAAACATGTTTTAGTTAAGGAGTTATTGATACTTCAAGTGCAAAATGATGATATAAAACCTTGATAAAAATACACTTTTAAGTACAAATTACACCCCTCAACTAACTTATTACTAGTCCCCAGTAATCAAAGCATTAAAATAGAAAAACAATTTGGAAGTTCCACAAAGCAAGGCATTCATCATTCAACTTCCATTAATCTATCCAAGTAAACAAACTCTCATTAAATTTATATATCTGCTTCATACTTCTTAAACAAGATATTAATAAAAATTCTCTTTATATGCTTGATGTATGAAAACATAGATGATGGGGCTTTTATTGGAAGAAAACAAAATTATGTTCTAATATTTTTCTAAGGTTAACTTCCTTGGGTTGAGATTATTATCTCTTTTTTTTTTCTTTAATATATATACATAGATAACACAATGCATCTTTGACCCATGTAACGAGCTTTCGGCTAATGACTCCAAGACTAGTTGGTCTTAGGGTATTAGGTGATGAGACATCCCTACGAGCTTAGTAACTCGGGTTGCAGATACTGATACGTAGATAGTGCAATGTTTGATTCCCTTAAGCTTTTCTCCTTAACCCATGTAACAAGCGTTGGGTCAATAGCTCCCAAGTCAGTTGATTTTAGGGTATTAGGTGTTAAAACACTCATTCGGGCTTAATTGCTTATGTTAGGGAGGCTACGAAACCAAACTTATCTATGTTTTTATTATCATAAAAAAATTTAAATTTTTTTTAGTTGTTTTTCTTTTGCAAATTATATACTATCCCTTTCTTTTAATTGTTACGTTTAACAAAAGAACATAAATAATGTAATAATCCAATGTGCAACCCACAATCATATGTTAAAGTGTGTGTGTGAAAATGAAGGTTTAAGAATACTTGTTAAATGACTATATGAGCAGAATCAAGTAATAACAATGTGAGAGTTTGTAAACCTGAATATTTCAAGAAGTATTCTGATAAACCTTGATAAGAATATTTACTAAGATGCGTCTTAAGAGTTAATAAAATTCCTTCTTACCCTGCCATCCTAATAACAGTTTTGTCAAATGATTTTAACAATAGCAAAAACAATTAGTAAGTTAGTTTTTTTTTTAATGTCAACTACTACCCTTTCCCCCCAACCAGAACGAGACATTGTCTTCAATGTCCTAAGGTAGAAAGATAGAGTATAGAAGACATCACATGAAACAGTGAACACTGACAAACCTGAAACACACTTAAACAAATATAAGAAATAACAAAACAAAATAATATGTTATTAACAAAACCAAAAGACACCAGGTTTCACAAACGAAGGCTCAAATCCAATCTAAACTTTTTACGGCTTTTCTTAGTTGACCAATTTGTGGGACTCATGGAGGGATCAATTACAGGGATGAAAGATTGTAGTTGGTCAATCAATTGTTCAGCAATAATAGTAGATATTATGATTTGTTATGCTAAAGATGTTAGAAATTTCTGTTCCACAACATGATCAAGAAAAGATAACAAATTATCATAAAAACCATTAACATTTAATAGACCTATGGGTTTATGGTGAATGTACAATTGGGCCCAAGAGAAAATATGAAAGATCTATTCCAATGTGCCTAGACCTCCTAGTAAGGCAATGAAGGCATCAACATGGTTAAACATTGTATTCATTCGATCAGACATTGTGGAGACCTGTAGTTCCTCTCCAATTTTTTTTCCAATGATGTCCCCTTTTGCTAAAGCTTTGGGGACGACCCCCAAAACTTGACTACCTCCTAAAAATACAGCTATTGACACACACCCCATTAACCCAAGGCTATCTCCCCCATATACTAAATGAATCTTTCTCTCAGCTAGTACCTGACCAAGATGATTTGCTGATTCTAAAAACTCTATTTCCTTCCCAGGACTAGATCCACCGAAAACACAAATATTTCTTATGTGATGACTTGAGGAACCTGCTATTTCTACACACTTCTATATCTGTTGAATGTATGGGTTGAGTAGAAATGAAGGGAAGGAAGAGAAGATTTTATAGATGAGAAATTGAAAATGCAATCATACCACCTATATGTAGGCCAGCTGGAGTCTCTCTCGCTATCTCTTTATTGATTTATTTATTTTGAAAAAGCATGTGTATGTACAGGTAGTTATGATTATGGCTCATATCTTCCCTTGGTTTTACGTTCAAGAACGGCTTAAACGCCCTCTATGGGTCAGGGATAGGCTTCCCATCAAGTTTCTTAAAAACTGGCAAACAAGGTCTTTTTTAGTCAGATTTCCAAGATTATGTCAAGCATGTTCTTTATGGAATTGTAGCCATAAATCATGAATTGCACGATACACATCTCCACTAGGATGCGTCTCAAGAGTCAATAGAAGATTATCTAAAGACCCATTACTCAAGCCATCCTTAATGAATTGTATTTTATCTTCATGGTTTATAGATACCATTCCTAACTAACAACATTGTGCATTACAAGTCCATCTGGCACATCAGTGACAGATTTTCAGTCGTTTTGCATGACTTTTCTTTGTAAAAGTGCTTTTACCTGTTCCAAGCATGTATGAATTGAAAGAATTGGAGGACTCACCTGATAATCGGACCTTTGCTTCAATTAGCCAGCAAATATCTTCAGGAATTCCATGATTCAGTAACAACCTCAATCTTGCACACCTAGCACAATAAATTTTTGCAATCGCATTTTGAGGCAAAGCGGGAAAATACTTTTTTAATTTTTAAAAAGTGGTGTCCATTTTCAAATGAGAGTTGGAGAAGAGATGCAAAGAAAGGAGAAAAAGCAAAGAATTGCACAAATATATACACAGATATCAGTTATTATGGGAAACTGAAAGAACCGACTTGAGAGTCACAGAGTACTGTTATCCGCCATTTGACCGGGGTGAGAGAGAATAGCAAAACAAAAGTCACACAAAAAAGAAACACAAAAACAATGTGAGAAAAATAATTAATCTTTATATACAGGATCACCCAATTCAATAGAGTCATCTTCAACTGAAAAAATTATCAAAGTAAACTTTCAAACGATGTCCATTTACCTTGAAACATTACCATTCTTTGGATTCTCAATATCACATGCCCCATATGTGTACACATATTTCACAATAAAATGGCCGTTCTATCTTGATCTTAATTTTCCAAGAAATAAATGGAGTCGAGAATTATAAAGCAAGACTTTTTGACCAACATTGAATGTTTTTCTCAGTATTTTCTTGTCATGAAACTCCTTGATTCTTGCTTTATGAATTCTTGAATTTTCATATGCATCATTTCTTATTTCCTCAAGCTCATTTATTTGTAATTTTCACAGCTGACTAACATCATCAAGGTTAGAATTGAAATCTTTAATAGCCCAATAAGCTTTATGTTCAAGTTTCACAGGCAAGTGACAAGGTTTTCCATAGACTAGTCTATAAGGTGACATACCTAATGATGTTTTATAAGCAGTTTGATAAGCCAAAAGTGCATCATTAAGTCTTAAAGACCAGTCTTTTCTATTAGCGTTCACTGTTTTCTCCAAGATCTGTTTGTTCTCCCTATTAGCAAGCTCTACTTGTTCACTTGTCTGAGGGTGATAAAAGGTGGCAACTTTGTGTGTGATTCCATATTTCTTCATAAAGACTCAAATGAGTTGTTGCAGAAATGTGTTCCACCATCACTTATCATGGCTCGAGGGATTCCAAATCGACTCAAAATATTTTATTTCAAAAACTTTATCACTGTTTCGTGATTATTGTTTCGACTTGGAATTGCTTCTATCCATTTTGAAACATAATCTATTGCGACTAATATGTACAAGAAACCAAATGATGGAGGAAATGGACATATGAAATCTATACCCCAACAGTCAAAGATCTCAATAACAAGAATAGGATTTAAAGGCATCATGTGACATTTTGAAATAGATCCCAACTTTTGACAATTTTCACAAGTCTTGCAGAATGCATATGAGTCCTTGAACATGGTGGGCCAGTAAAATCCAGTTTGTAAGATTTTTTCAGTTGTCTTTCTTGATGAGAATTGACCCCCACATGCCTCAGAATGACAAAATTTAATGACACTACTTACCTCATTGTCAGGAATGCATCTTTGAAATATTTGATCAAGACAATATTTGAATAAATAAGGGTCATCTCAATAAATGTTCTTCACTTCATTCAAGAACTTTCTTTTGTCTTGGGTACTCCAATGAGCTGGCAATTGTCTTAAAACAAGAAAATTAACAATATTAGTAAACCAAGGCAATGTAGAGACAGAAAGTAAAGATTCATTAGGAAAGTAGTCATCGAATAGTGTGATGTCAGATTTCAAATCTGTAGTCAATCTTGACAAATGATCTGCGACAACATTTTCGATGCCTTTCTTGTCTTTGATTGTGATATCAAATTCTTGAAGTAACAAAATCCACCGCACCAATCTAGCCTTAGAATCTTTCTTAGAAAGAAGATATTTGAATGTTGCATGATCACTAAAAACAACAAGTGAGCCAACAAGATAAGACCTGAATTTTTTACATGCAAATACTACTGCAAGTAATTCTTTTTCAGTAGTGGTGTAATTCATTTGAGCACTATTTAAAGTTTTACTTACATAGTAAATCACATAAGGTTTCTTATCTTTTCTTTGTCCCAAGATAGCACCCACGACATAATCACTAGCGTCACACATTATTTCAAAAGGCAATGACCAATCAGGAGGTTTAATGACAGGAGCAGAAGTAAGCAAGTTTTTAAATTTAACAAAGGCTTCTTCACAATGTTTATTCCATTCAAAAATATTATCCTTTGTTAGAAGGTTACTCAAGGGCTTAGATATTACACTAAAATCTTTGATGAACCTTCTATAAAAACCAGCATGTCCTAAGAATGATCTAACATCTTTAATAGATTTTGGTGTTGGCAAGTTAGCAATTAACTCGATTTTAGATTTGTCAACCTTAATTCCTTTCGATGAAATAATGTGACCAAGGACAATGCCATTTGTTACCATAAAGTGACATGTAAATCATTATCATCTCTAGGTTGCTTGCAAATGTTGAAAATATTCATCTCCAATGTCATGTTTCCAAAAGATAGTTTCATCAATCCATTCCTACATTTAATCAATGCATTAGAAGTTGCAAGAAACGAACGTCCTAAAATAACAGGAAATGAATTACATGCTTCAACAGGCTGTGTATCCAAGACAATAAAATCCACAAGGTAAATGAATTTATCAACTTGTACTAACACATCCTCAACTATTTCTCTAAGCACTTTTAGAGATCTATCAGCAAGTAAGAGAGTTACAGAAGTTGGTTTTAACTCACCTAGATTGAGACTCTAAAAAACTGAATATGGAAGTAAATTCACACTAGCTCCAAGATCAAGTAAAGCTCTTTTAATTATATGTTCTCCAATAAGGCAAGAAATTGTAGGACAACCAGGGTCTTTATATTTCAAAGCATTATTGTTCTAAAGAATGGCACTTACTTATTCGACTAAAAAGGCTTTCTTTTTCACATTCAGTTTTCTCTTCATAATGCACAGATCTTTCAAAAGTTTAGCATAGGAAGGTACCTATTTAATAGCATCCAACAAAGGTATATTTGATCCTTACCTATTGGAAAGTTTTAAAGATTTCAGAGTTGTGATTGACTTTCCTTTGTTTGGTCATGGCATGAGGAAATGGAAGTGCTAGCGGGGAATTAGTCTTTTCTTTACAATGTTCAAATTCAATCCCTTCCTTACCCTCAGAGATTGACTCATCATCTTTCTCACAAGGTTCAAAAATGGGTTTTTCAATAACCTTACCACTGCGCGAAGTAGTGACTGATTTGACTTAATCCATGTGTTGGCTTCCAAAACTACTTGCATTTGCATTGTATTGCCCCTTTGGATTTTGCTGTGGTTGAGATCGAAACTTATCTTTCTCTTGAAAACTGAAGGCATATGTCAATTTTGCAAGAGTATCTTTAAAATATGTCATGCTTTGAGCAAGTTGAGTGTTGATTGTCTCCTGCTTTTCAATGAATGCATACAATGTTTCCTCAAGATTTCTTCTAGGAGGTGGGAGATAAGGAGGTGCATATCCATGAGAATTTTAGAAATTATGGAGTGCTGGAAACGGTGGTTGTGAAGTTTGTGCATTATTGTTATCACTCTTCCAATTGAAATTTGAGTGATTTCTCTAACTAGGGTTGTATGTTTGCGAGTATGGATTATGATTGAGCCTTTGGAAACTGTTTAAAACATAGGCTTGTTCATGGAGACATTCCTTAAAAGAAGGCAAAGTTGGACAGTCATTGTTTGAATGTTCATTGGTTTCACAGATTTAACATATAATGTCTTGAACAGATTTTAATTGACCAATCTTTTTCAATTCTAGTGTCTCGACTTTTCTAGCTAAATATGCAAACTTGACTTGGAGGTCTTGATCTTCCCTAAGGTTGTACATACCTCCACTAGATGTATGAGGTTGGGTTTTACTTGGTGCCTCATAAGTGCCTGTAGTGTCCTAATTTTGAGCATTTTTAGCTAGCAAGTCTAGGTACTCTATTGCTTCATTAGAGTCTTTATCTTCAAAAGCTTCAATGCACATCAATTCAACCATTTGTCTATCTCAAGGTGTTAACCCTTCATAAAAATGTGAAACCAATCTCCATGTTTTAAAATCATGATAAGGGCAAGTATTAAGCAAGTCTTGATACCTATCCCAACATTGGTAAAATGTTTCTTCTAGTTTTTGAGTGAAAGTGGTGATTTGTCTTTTGAAAAAGTTAGTTCTGTGAGATGGAAAAAACTTCTTTAAAAATTTATTGTTGCATTTCATCCCAAACATGAATAAATCCTGGTCTCAAATTTTATAGCCATGTTTTAGCTTTATCTTTTAATGAAAAGGGAAAAAGCTTTAATCTGATGGTGTTCATGCTACAATTTGAGTCATTATAGGTGTTACAGACCTCCTCAAATTCCCTTAAATGCAAGTATGGATTTTCTAAATCTATGCCATGAAAAGAAGGTAAAAGTTGAATAATGCCTAGCTTAATATTAAAATGGGATGCATCAGGAGGAAAAACTATGCATGAGGATGCACTTGTTCTTGTGGGATTCATGTGGTCTCTAAGTGTTCTTACATGATTATTCTCATTATTCTCATTATGAAGCGACTGATTATCTTCTTCGACCATTTTTTTCTAAAAATGATGAGGATACCCTACAAAGTCTACCACTTAATGTACGTGACCAAACTCTTATGCACGTGTAGGAAGAGAATAAAAGGAAGAAGAAAACAAAAGAAAAAGAAACAAAACAAAGAAAACAAAGTTAGATACAAGAAAAGTGAAAAGTGAAAAGAGAAAATAAAATAAATATTATAATTTATAAAAGAATTTACCTCCCTAGCAACAGCACCAAAAACTTGACACGATCAAAAAATTGATGTCTTCTCCCAAGTGTAGGAGTGTCGAAGTCATACATAACCCAGCAAAACTAGGGTCGAACCACAGGGAGGTTAACTATATAATTTATAAATAATAATAATAATAATAATAATAATAATAATAATAATAATAAGTTGAAGAGAGCTTTAAGATGTGATATTGATATAAGAATTAAACAATGAAAAAAACAATTGTCAAGGTTAGAGGATCCACTAATGATATTTCAAACAAGTATAGTATAAACTCTTATTATTCAACTGGAAACCACACACAAAGGAGGTTCCAATTGGATTATAAATTGTTAACATGATTACATTAGTTATCTTATTCAAGTAATATTAATACTTGTAAATGTTATCAGGTATTCATGATTATAACTTATGTTAATAACAAATCAAGTTCCTTTCATAACACAAGTGTCGGTTATACTAGAAGGTTTGGGCTATGAAAGTGCCAAGTATTTGTTGTACCAAGGTTATACATTATAAATCTAGATTAACTATTTACCAAGCAAAGTATTAAGAGTGAATAAGTTAACAAATACAAAACATGTTAGTATCAAACATTAAAGTCCATGTTGAGTTCATACTATACTTATTCTTACACCATTAGTCTAACCTTTTCACCTTGACATAATAAACTTAGCTAAACATAATGAAAGAGAGAAACATAAATAAACAAGATAAGAACATAAATAAGATATAAGTTAACT
>Ga0325411_1002477_pt1 | contig 20950 bp, 13 predicted proteins | sample PopdelMetagenome_13_FD_206181 | JGI IMG/M metagenome (GOLD analysis project Ga0325411, IMG submission 206181) | Populus deltoides microbial communities from Bellville, Georgia, United States - Xylem-PdIQD-R4 | ecosystem: Host-associated > Plants > Phyllosphere > Stem > Wood/Secondary xylem...
TTACACATGAAACTAATTTTAATTCATGATCTGGGTGTGTTTTAATAAGAACAGAAGTTTTGGATAGATAGTTATATTTATTTTATGAGTTTGAAATAATGAAATATATTGAAGTTAAGAAAAAAAAAGTGACCGAGAACTAAAAACGGCCAATGGAATGGTTTTACTCATGATTGTTAGATCTATCCAAAACCGACTCAGAAAATGACTTGAATCACTCAGCTCGGAGGTTATCAGTTCAATCTATTCTTCTTTTTATTTCCCTAACTAAAAACCTAGCTTAGATTAGCTGAAAGTTTTCCTGCGAAGCGACACAGAGTTAACAACTATGGTTTTACTTTAGTGCTGATGATCATGCTAACAGAAGAAAGAGATTGACGTAAATTTTCAAAAGGGGAGATCAGGAGGCTTAGCATATATATGACCCGAGTCCTTAGTTTCAATTATAACCTTCACACCTGTGAGATTCACGTTGTTTTCTCCGATCGAGGAATGTAAGGAACTCCTTAAGATTTACCTTCTTCCTTCCTTCTGTGTAGGCTGATGATGCCGAGCTGCCTGTTAAAACCCGAAACTATCTTCGATTAAATTAGGATTATGTTTATTAGCAATTTTCCAGCCAGTAGAAATTAAGGCTATGCACGTAGTAAGGTTAATTATAAACAGCCAAAGTTGCAATGAACAGAAGAGATAGAATATCAAACACCTTTGATGAACTGATCTTCCAATATCCTTCATAGATCGATCAGGAGCTCCCCTGCATCCACCTTCCCTTCCGTCTGTCTGTAATAGTGAATATTAATGTTTATCTTGAAGCATTTCTAATTAAGCAAATTAAGGGCATCTTTCAAGACTCACTTCCTTGGCCTTCTCCTATATATATCCAGCCTGCATTTCTAATTAATTAAACCCACCATGTGCATCTTCACCTTCAAATCCATAAATCAAACTTTTTATTTCATACCATTTAACCGCTGTTAATCGCTAGAATAACATTATGAGGCTGGCCGGGTCGTTAGGTATGTTTCTTTATTATTTAATTTTTTAAATATAAACATTGGATTAACATTTTAATTTAGACGATACATTCTTAAAATTTAGTTTTTTTTTTTTTAACTCTCTATAATATCTTCAATAATTTTGTTGGGTATTTTTTCCCATACCAAAATACCACCATCGTGATCAATTTACAAAAAAAATCTTAGCCATTAGATCAGTAGACCTCAAATAGGACCCACAAGTCCAAAGGCATAGAACATATTAACTCAACCCTAGTTAACCTTTACCCTTGTTGTGTGGCAATATATCTACAACCTCTCTACGCAATCTTACTCTTTTCTTCTCGCATCCGTTATCGCTTCCACATCGCCGTCAGCTCACAAATTCTCTCCTCCATAAAACCCTTATTCTCAATTTCACAGGTCTCTCTCTCCTTCTTTCCTTACTCCCCTTTTTCTGTCATAGATTCTTGCTGTCGTTTCGATCTCTGTTTAGCTGCAGCTTATTTTACCCTTTTAGAGCTCGAATATTAGTGTTAATTAATTAATTCTGATTTCATGAATTACATGGAACTTGATAGGGTTTAATGCTCTATTTAGGTTAATGGGTTTTTGTTAAGAAAGAATATAATTAATGGCTTCATATCTGTAAATGCTAGGGTTTGCTGGAAAAACATGAAGAATATAATGGGTTTGATGTGTTATTAGCAAGGAGAAGATGGATTAGGGTTGTTTCTTACATTACATGCCTAGGTTAATGGTATCGTTGATGGGTTTCTTTTATATTTTAAGGTTGTGAGTTGTTGTTGTACTATATGATGTGTAAACGCCATTGTTAACCAAAGTGTTAATCTTTGATGTATGAAAGTAGAAAAAGATAACAACAATGAGCAACTGGATGTCATCTATAAAAGCTGTGGAAGTAGGGATTTCAATGAAGAATAGCACTCGTTTGATAGTGGAGTTAAATTGACTAGGATAATCAAGACAAGGTATTGAAAGGAAGCGATCATGGGTTTGTTTAACGTAAGTGTAATCTTTGACATTTAGTGTCTTTGAATTGATGTATGACATGCTAAGATCAATTTAGGCCTTGAACTCTTCACGTGCTGTGTTAGTGGAAAGTTGTTTGCTTAAGTTATATAAAATTTATTTATCATATGAAGCTGGTTGTTGAATTTATTGCGCATGATTTAATAGTTTCTTACTCTGGTTGGGTTTTTTCTTCGTTATGATACTATTTCCTTGACTGCTAAGTTTAAATTGCACAGAGAGAGCAAACAATTTTGTGTAAATGAGGGGAAGGAGTTATAGCCCATCGCCTCCAAGGGGCTATGGTAGAAGGGGACGGAGTCCTAGTCCTCGGGGACGTTATGGTGGTCGTAGCAGGGATCTTCCTACTAGCCTCCTAGTTCGCAACCTTCGTCATGATTGCAGGTTCGCTATCCCATAACTTCTGCTCTTTAACATTTTTTTTTAGATTTTCTTTCTTTGTTTTTTTTTTTGCAAATAGTGGCTAGTATAAAAATTTCTGCTTCAACATCTGTGTTTTCTTGCCTTTATACTTGTCCAACTGAGACTGGCTAGGCACATAGAAGGTTAGAGTGCTAAGTTTGCGTAATAATCATTCCTGATTTTAGGTGCTTATTAGGACATAATGAACAATGCATCTATGTGGCCTCAGGGCTTTGTGCCAGTGGGCCATAACACTAGTTGCCACCTAAGGATAGTTTTATATGTGCACAAGAGACAGGAGTAGTGATGACAGTTATTTTGTCTACTTGCGGAGAGAAACTTCACACAAGTTAACGATTCAACTGGTGACTTTCATGTTGCCGAGAGTGGGAACCTATCCACAACTGAACTTGCCATTATGCAGTATGCACCACTTCCTATTAATAGCTGAGTATTTTGGGACCATAAACTTTATGCGTGTTTCTATCATAAATACATGCCAATTACTTTTATGCTTTTTGCAGGCCAGAAGACCTTCGCAGACCCTTTGAACAATTTGGTGCTCTCAAGGACATTTACTTGCCTAGAGATTATTATACTGGGTGAGCAATTACTTTAGCTGTTCATGTATGTAGTTGTTTGCTGATATTTCATTTTTTCTTACTATTTCGTTAAAAAAATTCCATTGGGGTTTTGCTTTTTGTAATCATGGTGTCTTTATGTTCCTTGGGGTTAATGGAGTCAATAGTCTTGTTTGGTTTCTTTTTCAAAATTAATTCCCCTTGTGAAACAGATGGGACAAATAATGTTAAGTTCTTACCACAGCTTTCTGTTTTTCTTTCTTCCTTTTTCTTCTCCCTTAGAAGTAACTCAGCTTGTCCTATTTTTGTATTTTCTGATTTCCTTCCTGCACTGCATCAGAAACTTATTAGCTTGAACTATCAATTTTTTGAAACTTTTTGATGTTATCATTCTCATAATTTTTGTGAAATTCACACAATGTTCAGCAATCTGTTTGGTTTTCTCCAAGCAGGCCCTATAACCCCCCCTTCCTCCAAATTTCTTTTAGGTCATCTCTTAATGATATACTCCTGTAATCATAAGCTGGGTTCCTTGATTGAAGTTCTTGAGATTTAACAGTGAAATTAAAGTTTTGAAGACATCAATCAAGTAATTAGAGTTCTTTTGAAGATGATGTTAATGATAGTGAAGATTTGAAGGAAGTTGGGTTTGAATACATTGTGAAGAGGTTCCAAGTCTTGAAGAGTTTCAAGTCATCTTTAAACTGACACTTGCAAGGTCAGCAGTGTGCTTGCTTTTTCATATCATGACCTTCATATAATGGGGATTATGTTGGTACATTTCATTGGCAAAAGGCTTATGGTTCCCGTGCTCAGCCCCTGTTTTTGTAGCAGATGGTGACACTCATCTTCAACTTGTTTCTTTATCGTCTTCTTTTGACAGGGAACCCCGTGGTTTTGGCTTTGTCCAATTTGCAGATCCTCATGATGCTGCTGAGGCAAAACATCATATGGATGGTCGAGTTCTTCTTGGCCGGGAGTTGACTGTTGTATTTGCTGAGGAGAATAGGAAGAAGCCAATGGATATGAGAACAAGGGAGCGTACAAGGTAGACACCATCTTTTCTTTGTTGGCTTGCCTGATGGGATTGATTTTGATTGGCATGGATATTTTTCCTTAAACAACTATTTCTCTACTCAGTTGCGGTATAAGATGATTGCTGAAATGGCAGTGTTTTATTTGTACATCTCTTTCTTCCTACTTTGTTTTTCATTTCGAGTTGAGTTGAGAGCATGGAGGCATTGCTAACATGCATCTGGAATGATATATTTCAGGGCTCAATGATTTGAATTTTTCTTTTGGAAAACAAACTTCAACAAATTCAAAATGATAAGATTAGCTATTTTGTTAGATTGTTCTGGTTTCCGAATTTGTGGATTATAAGGTGGAGTTGTTTCACATGCCAATCATGCCATGACATGATATAAGGATGTTCATGAGACCTGTATTTTTTTAATCTATAAATTGTGTGATCAGGACTTGTTTTAAAGCTCTCTTGGTCCCAATTCAGGGTTGTATTTTATGATTTGAGTGTATGCAATAATCTTCCATAGTTTTCTTCTTTGATAATCCTCCAAATGATTTCATTTTCCTACAGGGGTCGATTTCGTGATAGAAGAAGATCACCTCCTCGTTATTCTCGGTCACCACGCCATTCTCGTTCTCCACCTCCACGCCATGCAAGATCCCCGTCCCGTAGTCGAGAGTATTATTCCCCTCCTCCGAAAAGAAGGCATCACTCAAGGTATGTAATTATTTCTTTCCAGTTGCTATTGAATTATTCATGTTTTATTTTTATTTTTTTTCGGCACCGAATATTTGTTCCTTATATAGGAAGTTGCATGCATTTTGCTTCCAAAAGCAAGTGTGTATAGCTGTTCCAAACTGCTTGTGAAACACCGTGAAGCACTCCTTAGTAGTTCTGAATCCGATATCACCTCCCTGGTTTCTGATTTGCTCTTATTTATTTAGCCTCTTTGCCCTATAACTGAATTGCCCTGTCTGATGTAGGATTATTGTTATAGAAATAGGATACTCTCTGTGGTTTGTCACATGTCTTGCCATTGCCCCACTGAGGTGCATAGAGCTGTACCTTTTGACAACCCACTACTCCCACTTTAAATGTTCATGTCTGGCCTTTTGCTTTGAAGCAGATCTGTTTCACCCCAAGAGGGGAGGTACAGTCAAGAGAGGCCATATTCGAGATCAAGGAGCCACAGCCAAACTCCAAATAGGGGTCAGAGCAGGAGCCCAGTTAGGAGCAGGAGCAGGAGCAGGAGCCGGAGCCCAGTTAGAAGCAGAAGCCGCAGCCCAAGAAGAGGCAGAAGCCATAGCCCAAATCATGATGAATATCCTAGGGAAGCAAATGGAGAAAGATCTCCTAGTCCTTAAAACCCTGTATGGAAACAGATGTTTGGAATGCTGCTTGTCTTTTGGATTATGTTTACTGATGTGAGTGCTGTTCTATCAGATGGATTTGATCTAGGTTTTGTTGGCGTTTGGTTTAAACTTTGTAGAATACTTTATTGTTATTGCAGTTAATCCTGTTGTGTGGAAGGATTTGAATTCAAAAACATCAAAAAATTCGTTGATTTAGTCATTTGCTTTTGAAGTCCTCTATCGTGAGGGTGTTTAATGATGCAAAATGCTGGGAGGCATTTCCACCCTGATCCCTGATGGTCTAGTTCCCTGCAAATGTGGCAACGGCACAGCTGAGCTGTTTTGAATCCCTGTCTTTTTAGCAAAAGTGGTGTTTATAGGGGACCAACAAGTGTAAAAAAGGAGGTGCTTTTGACGTTTGGTGCCCTCTGCATTTCACTTTACAACTAAGCGAGAGCATCAAATTTTTCTTTCTGTGCAATGTTTGGCCCCATATCTAATCGGATTTGCAATCAAACATTTTGATGTCACACAATCATGCTCTTTACTTCTTTTAGGGCTCCACCCGACGAGATTAAAACTTTTGCGGGGATTTTATGCCGTCACATTGACGCTCCCTTCAATTTCGGTCCTCTTTGAGCTTGGGATGTAGATTGTCTCTAATTTGGCTGCATGAGCTGAATATTCTTTGTTTCTGTTTCTTGCTGCTTATCAAAGCTAACACAAGGGAATATGCCTTGACATCCCATTTCGAATAGCCTGAATTTGTTTTTTTCTATTTGGTCCCAAAAAAAATTCTGAATTTGGTGTTGAAGACAAGCATACTCATTAATGGCCACTTGAATTCAATTTAATTCCTTTTTCTCCGCTTTTATCACCTTCCTGTTTCCACAGCCAAAACCGTAACCTTTTGACCATTCGTATCCCTTTCAAGCTAATAAAAATGACTTTTGGAGGGAAAACAAAATCACATAAAGGCCATATTATTTAATACAATAACTCTAATTTCTTCTTACATTAAGTTTGAACTAAAAATAAACAGTCATGACATCCATATGATTTGCCCCAGAAAAGGACATTCTTAAAGGAAATACGACAAAACAACAGACAGCAAAAATCTGCAGGGTCTTTGGATTTGGTCATGTTGGCTGCTAACATTGGTCAAGCTCAGTGACAACAAAGCCCTGCCATCAGAGGTTTGTTTCATATCTGGTAACCTTATAATGAAATCTAAACTCATTTTCTATATTTAGTTTAGTAGGGTGGGGTGTGTTTGGAAGTACACTTAATGTATTTAATGAAAGAGTTAATGTTAAGACATAAGTATGTGTTCTAAGACTAGAAAAGTGTGTGTGTGTTCTTCTGCCTCTTTGATTCTATCCACAGAAAGATGATGCCTTTACATTAGTGGGGCTATTCTTATCTGTGTAGATTGAATATCAGATTCTTTGTACAGGATCAACGTTTAGTTTTTTGAGTAGGAGGAATTGTAGTTGCCTTTTGTGGCTACATAAAAATTTGTTAACTCTTTGAAAGTTGCATACAGGGTTTGGTTTGGTTTCTTGGAGCGTTTCTGCTTTGTTGAGACCAGATACTGTTTTGAGTCTTTTCTTGGTTTTCTTATCTGGGTTCTTTGCTATGTGATGTTTTTCTTTGCAATTTAGGCATCTGGGTGCTTGTTTAGGGTTTTGGCATCCGGGTTTTTTAAGATGCAAGGCTTTCTGGGTTTTTGCTTGCTGTTTGTGGAGTTCTTTGGATTCTTGAAGTTGAAATTTATCTCCAAGTTTGTCTTTTTTCTCCAAGAGTTAATGTAGGCATGGACTTGTGGAGTTAATTTTGCACTAAATTCTCACTCTAGCATGTGCTTGGTTGCTCGAAATTTGCTGCATTGAGAATTCTCACATATTTAAAGGCAGTGTCCATGCATCGGCTTAGTATTACTTTTTCTCTGTTAAAGAGGGGTTGTTACGAATTTGATTGTAAGGTCTTTTGGATGGGCAGGAAGGTGGGGTGGATTCTCAGATGGTGAGCACATCATAATTTTCTGGTCAATATGAATACATGGACATGAATACATAGTATTCTCTGCCATATGGTGTTATTTACACCTCCCTTTCCCCTTTCGCAAAAATGGATTTGATTCATGTATATGTTTATTTCCCCGTGCGACCTATTTTGCTGTACTTCCTAGTTGTTTTCGGACTTTCTATGTGATACCTGGCACTTTACATAGTTTCGGAGGCTATTGATTTATGATCTCCGGGTTACCCCTAACTCCATGTTTGGAATCCTTACAAGTTTCTGTCTTTGTATTACCAGCTTCAGCTAGACCGTGCTTTCTGGCCATTGATTTCTTATTACATTTTGCCTGTGTTTGCTGAACGTTTGGCAGTTTAAAGCTAAGAGCTAGAGATTAGAGTAGAATCTGGATTGAAGTTTTCTTGGATTGGATGGTGCTTGGAAATCTTCTTTTGTTTATTGTAGGCATTTTCAGCTACGCATCAGGTACTTGGTAAACTTATTATGGTCCTTTTGCTACTCTCTTTGTACATATCAAGAGCAAAGTCAGGATTAGATAAAGCTAATTAGACAAGGAGCTCAATCTGCTCTAGAAAAGCTGAGTCTTTATCTTGAGGCCCTGGAACTTTAGTAACTAACGCTTGTGAGTATCTGAAAATTTTCATTTTCAGAAGGAAAATTTGGATGTGAGAGTTCATGTTTCTAGAATAGGATCACCCATCTTACCATTTGTTACTGAAATCACATTTTTGAATTTGCAGGCGCATTTGTAGGAATAAATCTTGGAACTGATGTTTCAAACATGCCATCGGCTCCAGATGTGGTTTCAATACTTAAAGCCAATCAGATTACTCATCTGCGCCTCTATGATGCTGATGCCCACATGTTGAAAGCCCTTGCAGACAGTGGGATTGAAGTAATGGTTGGTGTTACAAATGAGGAGGTCTTAGGAATTGGAGAATCTCCATCAAAAGCAGCAGCATGGATCAATCAAAATGTTGCAGCTTACTTGCCTTCAACCAGCATTACAGCCATTGCAGTTGGCAGTGAGGTTCTTACCTCAATCCCTAATCTTGTCCCTGTTTTGGTTCCTGCCATGAACTACCTCCACAAAGCCCTTGTTGCTTCAAATCTAAATTTTCAGGTCAAAATTTCAACCCCTCAAGCCATGGACATTATCCCAAGGCCTTTCCCCCCCTCAACTGCCACCTTTAATTCCTCATGGAGCGCTACAGTTTATCAGATTCTTCAGTTCTTGAAAAACACAGACTCGTTCTACATGTTAAACGCATATCCATATTTTGGATACACATCTGGAAATGGCATTTTCCCTCTTGATTATGCTCTCTTCCGATCACTTCCGTCGGTCAAACAGATTGTTGACCCCAACACTCTTTCTCACTATGACAGCATGTTTGATGCTTTGGTTGATGCAACCTATTATTCTATAGAAGCTCTGAATATGTCTGGGATCTCAATTGTAGTTACAGAAACTGGCTGGCCTTGGCTTGGTGGAGCCAATGAACCTGATGCCACTGCAGAAAATGCTGAGACCTTCAATAGTAATTTGATTCGGAGAGTTCTAAATGATTCAGGACCACCTAGTCAGCCAAAAGTTCCCATCAACACATACATTTATGAGTTGTTCAATGAAGACAAGAGGCCTGGGCCCGTGTCTGAGAAAAACTGGGGCTTATTTTTTACCAATGGCAGTGCTGTTTATACTTTTAGTTTGAGCACTTCGAATCAAATTACTGGAAATTATTCTGATTTCTGTGTTGCGAAACCAAATGCGGATCCTGGTAAGTTGCAAGCAGGGCTGGACTGGGCATGTGGGCAAGGAGGGGCTAACTGCGATGCTATCCAAGAAGGGAAACCATGCTATCTTCCTAATACTTACCAGAACCATGCATCTTATGCTTACAATGACTATTATCAAAAAAAGCGTTCTGTTGGTGCAACATGCGACTTTGATGGTACTGCTGCAACGACTACGGTTGATCCCAGTACGTTCATCTATTATTTTCCCGTTATTTCTTTAATTTATTTGGTGAGCTTGAGTGCCTTTTTGCAGATGACTCTAAACTGATTGTTCCAAGGAAAATGCTCTGATAGAACTTGCTTTTTATTCTTATTTTTCTGGTCTATTATTTCCATGCTGAGAACTGCTGGGTTTCCTTAACAGGGAATTTCTCCGTGCATAGTGGGATTTTACCATGCTCTAGTTTAATGAAAGATGGTTTGAAAGTCTATGCATCAAATATTATTTTTACATGATGTCCATTGCTGTGCCTTACATTCACTCCGCTCTAGATGTTCTAAGGATCATGTTAATTGTAACGACATAAATAACTGGAAATGAACTCATGAAGCAAGCTAGTTCCAGCCGATAGTCTCTGAAATGCCAGTACTTGGTGGTAAACAGAGGTCCCGCTAAATGGGCTTTGAATATTATTCTCTTTGCATACTGTCCTCTGTCTGATTTTCCTAACAAGAGGGAAGAAAGCGATGGAATCGCTACCGCAAATCAATAGTTTTTATTGCTTTTGTTCCTAATTTAGTTATTTATGGTTTGTTCTTCCAGGTTATGGATCCTGTAAATTTACCGGGAGGTGAGAATCTGAATCTGCTTGCAGTTGATCCATTCTGCACTAAACTTTTTATAGTAATTCACCTACTTTCTGCATTGAAACAGTTCAACTAACACGCCGAACTCAAATGGAGGATTTACAACAACTGTGGCACCTGGACCCGTGACTCCTCAAGGAGGGAGTGCGACTGTGAACCTGCCAGTTTCAAAAATTCAGTTTCTAATATCAGCAGTGTTTCTTGCTCTAGTCTTGCTTTGACACCTAGGTCCATCCAGTTTTGCATCTTGTTAGTTGTTTCAACAAGTGGTGAAGATCATTCCCTCACTGAAAATGATTACAAATGCACGATGTACACTGATTAAATAATATATAGGAATTTTCATGTGTTGTTATTTGGTTCCACCAATTTGTTTCTGTTCAAGCCTCCTTTTTTTTTTTCCCTCTCATTTTTGTTTCCTTCCCCTTCCCCAGTCAGCTTTAGGGCTCACTAGAATGTGTAACATTCAGGCAACCAGGCTTCAGTTTTTTGGGACAACGGAATCAGTTAGACGTCGATTCTGTAATAAGTTCAGGGAGATATACCCTTCATATAGGCATCATTCTTGAAACAAATTGCTAAAACTCATCTGGGAATGAAATGCATTCCTTCTGTATCTATGCTATGCTAGCGAAATGTCTTGAGCGAAAGTCCGGAAGCTCATGATTCATGTGTTGGCTTACCGATGCGTTGGAAACTCAATGGTAAACTCATATAGCTGCAAATACTTTGCGTTCGAATCTAAGAAGAAATTTCTTCGTGTTGCATTAATGTAAATGTGGATGGTTTGTTTGAAATGAAAAAGCTTCTACGAGGAAGATTAATCCGTCAACATTTAAAGAAACAGAAAGCAGAAAGCAGAACCAAGCCAACCGACTCCCTGTCTGAGCCAGGCTGCGCTGGCTGGAGAGCAGCTATGAACCCATAGGCATATGCTTTGCACAACAGGTAGGATCATTCAGCATGAAAAGCAGAGTGTTGCACCAGTTGGAAGGAAAAATATTCAAAGTCCAATTTGGTGGATTTATTTCAAATTCCAAGACAGATCTCCTCCTACTATGTTACTACATTCATGGTCTTGGGCTAGTTTTAAGTGTCTTAGCATAGGGTTGTAATAATATGGATTCGAATCACTAGTCTTCCATGGACTTTGGTTACTCACAGAGTAAAAACAGCAATTTTATCTTCAGAATTCCAAAAAAAATAAAAAAATAATTAAATTTGATGTCCACACACAAACAAATCGACTTGAGTTCTTTCCAACCCAGCTCAGGTGGTGGGTCCATGCAATTTATGACTCCTTTTCCTTTTCTTTTTAAAAAATAAAAAATAATATCATTAGAAAAAAAATCAGTTTAAAGTAAAACAAAATTCGAAACAGGTTCGTTTCTGTATTGAAATCTGTTTTTTCATAGTGTTTTTTTTTAAATAACAAATTGTTGATTTTTATGGTTTTTACATAGATGATTTTAACGTATTAATGTAAGAGATAAATTAAAAAAAATATTATTTTAATTAAAAAATATTTTTAAAAACTCTGCAGTATGATCACATAACACTGACATGATGTCATGAAACATCAGGCGATGCCACAAGGATTTTGTCATATGTGTAATCAATCACATGTCATTGTTTGTGTGCAAAATCACAAAACTAAATAATAATTTATTGATCTTGTTGTTGAAACAAATGTAAGAAAAAATAATAAAAGTATTATACATTGATACCTTATAAAATATTTTTTTATTTAAGGTAACATCATTCTTTAAAAAATGTATTTTATAGGTTCAGGTGAGTAAATAAAACTTTGATTGTTTCAGACTCTTATAAGAAATGCACGTCCTGACTCGAACTCCTTATAAAATCATAATCGCAAATTCCAAATGAAACCTGAAACCATCGAGTCTAAGATTATCTTTAGGATAATTAAAAAATATAATTGATAGAAATCATAATGGATGAAGGCTGATGTTACCAGTTTTTCTATGAAGTGTCATTACGAGTGTATTTGAAAGTGTAATTATAATTATTTTTTAAAGTATTTTTTATTTATAAATATATTAAAATAATATTTTTTTATAAAGTATCACTACATCGCTTATAATACCACTATATATCCTAAAATTAAATATAAAAGCTGCTATTTGAATTAATTTTATTATTTTTCTGGATATTTTTGGATTTTGCATTAATTTCTCTTTCTGATTTTGTTTTCTGTTCTAGATAGGTGTATAAACCTTTTAGAAGGCAAACTTTGTAAGGTTTTAGGGTTCTTCATATTTTTATTCTAGTTCAGCCTTTTTTTTTTTTTTTTGTGTATTTGCTGCTGTCCTGACATGCTTCCGCCTGAGCTGACGATGACATGAAACTTAAGGGATGCCAGAAGGATTCTTTCATCCGTGCAATCACATGTGCAAAAGGCTGCACATAAATCTGTCTTCAATTTGACGGGACAGAACACAAAACAAAGCAAATCTATTCACTGGGACTAAATAACAGCACTTGAAATTTTAGTGATTTTGGTAACTGACACAATTCTAGCAAAATTAATAAGAATGCTATGCATTAATACCTGTAAAGAATCAGTAGAATCACAGTCACAAATTCAAAACGAAACCTGAAATCATCAAGTCCTAGGATCAATGAAAAATTGATAAAAAACCATAATGTTTTGAGGCTGATTTTACCCTACGTCGACCCATATAAGAGCAAATTTGAGCTCTTGACGAATACTAATGCAAGCGAAGGGGCAACACCAAATCTTAGACTTGACATGGTGATGTTAAAAGTGTATCAGTTCTAGTATTTTTCTTTTTTCTGAAAACTAGAGCATGGCATGAGGGAGTTGTGTGAAGTCTATTATGTATCTAGAGATATGGATGCCAAGAAATTGATGACATTGTTGAAATTGCTTCCATGTGTAAAAAAAAGAAAAGGGAATTGATTGTCTTGAAAGAGATTAGATAATTAACTTTCTTGATGAGATAGTTTCATTCTCATATTATGTTGTTGTAATTAGATAGTTTCGATGACAAATATAGAAAAGATAAAAATTTGTTTAGTTAACCAAAAAAAAAAAAGAATAAAAAATAAATTTATCTTTAGAACCAACACTAATCTCCTATCTGAACTTTCTATCAAGACACAACACAGATACTATTAAAGAGGAAAGGCATGGATGAAATGGAAGCAAATGATATAATCAAGGCAGGTCTATGCATAGAAGATGCCAAAGAATCTCACAAAATCCTCAAAGAAACAATTGTGTTATACACCCAAAGTCTTTAAGTAAAATGAGGTCAAATAAGCTAAGGAATTACTTAATTATTAAAGGGTATTTTATGTTATGCATATTTTCAATTTAGTTGTTACGTAATTTATTATTTGGAAACAATAGGTCATTTAATTCCTATTAAAAGCTAGTTAATAGGGTTAGTTATTTTCTATTAAAAGCCAGTACTATTTATTTCAAGTTTGTTAAAAGCCTATAAAAGGCTAGAGTATTGGAAATAAAGGATATTATTTGAATCCCAATTGTGCCGTGTGCATTTGTGGAGGTTTCTTGGCTCCTTAAATTTCCAAAATTCATTTATACTTTTTTGGGTATAACAAATTGGTATTAGAGCAGATGTTCCCAGTTATCTAAAACAGTACAAAATTTACAAGGGGCAACCACTGCCCTGAAAGAAGAGCAATCCAGGCATGGAATGTTAATAGAAGGTGTGCTATAACAACTAAATAATTTAGCATCAAGCTATGATAGCCTGGTACAAGTTACAACTAAAACCCATTCAGGGAAAGGAACTTCTAACAGTGTCAAAATAAATGCTAATCCTCTGTTTCATGGACACCGAGGAATTCAGGCTCGATCTCTTCAATTGGATTTTCCTCGTTTTGATGGGGGAGATCTTAGCGAATGGATCTTGAAGGCGCAACAATTCTTTAATTACTTTGAGACTCCGGAGGCCACAAGCTGGAAATTGCTTTTTTCCACATGGAAGGAAAGGCATTGACTTGGTATTATTGGTTGCAAGAATCAAGCTTAGTGACCAGATATGGTGAATTTTTAGAAGCTCTTCGCACCAGATTTGGACCTTCGTAATATGAGGATCCAGTGGGTGCATTCACCAAATTAAGGTAGAATGGAAGCGTAGAGGAGTACCAAACAGATTTTGAGATCTTGTCTAATAAAATAAGTGGGGTAAGTGAAGAGTTTCGTATAAGTACCTTCCTAAGTGGTTTAAAAGATGAATTGCGAATTATTATTACCATGTTCAAATCAAATACTCTTGTTGTTGCTTTTGGTTTGGCTCGGCTATAAGAAAAAGAAGTAACCAGAAAACATTTCCCTCATCTTAACAGTCAAAACCAAAATAACTCATATACACCTTCATTTAAGTCTACTCCTCTTAGATTACCTAGACAAAATCCCATGCCTAGATTAGCAGCCCCAAACCAAACACTTAAACTTCTACCCCCCCAAACAACCAAGATATAACCCACCATTCCAGAGAAGAAACCTATACCTCATAAGGCATATAAGTCCTAACCAAATATAGGAAAGAAGGGAAAAAAGTTTGTGCTATTTTTGTGATGAAAAGTATCATTAAGGACACAAAAACAGCAGACCCAAATTATACTTACTCGAGGGAATGGAATTCAAAGAGGAGGGAGAAGAAGAATGAGGAGAAAAAGAGACATTTAATCAACCTGATATAGAGAATATACCTGCAGTCTAATAAGCTGATCTATTAGGCATATCCTTGCATGCCATTGTAGGGGCACCTTCTCCCAAAACTATGAGATTAGTTGGGAAAATTGGGACATGTTCAGTTATTGTTCTCATTGATACCGATAGTACACATAGTTTTATTGATGTGAATGTGGCAAGGAGGGCAAAACTACCAGTGGAGGAAGGCCAATTGGCAGTCCAAGTTGCAAATAGGGACACCCTTCCTTGCCAAGGTTGGTGTAAGATAGTTCTTTTGAAGATGCAAAGCTGTAAAGTTTTAGCTAATCTATTTTTATTGACCCTAGGTGGGTGTGATGTTGTGTTAGGGGTAGATTGGTTAAGAAGTTTGGGAACTATTCAGTGGAATTTTGCTGATTTAAGTATGAGTTTCTTTGTGGACGAAGATAAATTATTTCTGCAAGGCTTGAGGTTACCCAAGGAAGCCATTGAGGAAGAACATAGTTTGAGCAAGGTTGCCCTTGTAGAAGGGAGAGGAATATGGTTGCAGTTTCTGGAGATCAGTGATAGTCTAGGAGGAGCACTAGTAGAGCCTGCCTTACAAACTATTTTGAATGAATTCAAAATAGTGTTTGCTGAACCCAATGGACTCCCACCTCCTAGGAGTCACAACCATCAGATTCAACTCCATGAAGCAGCTAAACCAACATGTGTTAGGCCTTATCGATACCCCTACTATAAAAAAAAGAAAAAGAAATTGAGAAGCTGGTCAGGGAAATGCTAAAAGCTAGGATCATAAAACCAAGTCAAAGTCAATACTCTTCACCAGTTCTCTTGGTAAGGAAGGCAGATGGAAGTTGACGAATGTGTGTTGATTATCGAGCTCTCAACAAAGATACCATCAAAGATAAGTTTCCCATTCCTAATATAGATGAATTATTAGATGAGCTTAATGGTGCTGAGATGTTTTCTAAACTTGACTTGCGATCGGGCTACCATCAAATCAGAATGAAGACTAAAGATGTGCCTAAAACTGACTTTCGTACCTACGAGGGGCATTATGAGTTTTTAGTGATGCCTTTTGGGCTCACCAATGATGCCCCACCAACTTTTCAAGGATTGATGAATGAGATATTCAGGCCATATCTCAGGAAATTTGTGTTAGTTTTTTTTATGACATATTTGTGTACAGTAAATCTATTGAAGAACATGTGAGGCATCTAAGAGCTGTCTTATAAGTTTTTAGATGACATCAGTTATATACTAAGGCCTCAAAATATATCTTTGGCTGTCGGGAAGTGGAGTACTTGGGCCATATTATTTCCAAAGAGGGAGTCCAAGCACATCCATTAAAGATTTTAGCTATGATAGAGTCGCCTGAACCTATGAATCCTAAGGCTCTAAGAGCATTTTTGGGGTTAACGGGTTATTACAGGAAGTTTGTAAAAGGCTATGGAAATATTATAGCTCCTCTAACTGCCTTAATTAAGAAAAATTCCTTTAGGTGTGGTAAGCAGGCCAGCCAAGCTTTTGCAGCCTTAAAGGCAGCCATGGTGACACCTCCTGTTCTTGGCTTGCCAAATTTTTTCAAAATGTTTATGGTAGAATGTGATGCTTCCGGAAGCGGTTTTAATACAGGAAGGGAGGCCTCTAGCTTATTTAAGCCAAGCATTAAAAGGTAAAAAATTGTTCTTATCTACTCATGAAAAAGAATTTCTGGCTCTTGTGTTAGCAATTCAGAAATGGAGACATTATCTGCTGGGACACAGAGTTAAAGTAAGAACTGACCAACAAGCTCTAAAGCACCTTTTGGAACAAAAGGTTGGAATACCTTTTTAACAAAAGTGGATAACAAAGTTGTTAGGCTTTGATTTTAGTGTGGACTATCGTAGTGGCAAAGAAAATAAAGCAGCAGATGCTCTCTCTAGGTTACTGGATCAGGGGAACAATTCAGAACCAGAGGGGACTATGACTAGTTATGGAGAAGCCAAGGCCATCAATATGATTACTGTTAATTGGTGGGAAGGGCTCCATCAAGTATACAACCAAGATCCCTAGTTGCAACAATTACTCAACCACTACGTTCAAGGTGATCTGGATCCCCTCAAGTATCAGGTTAGGTAAGGGTTTTTATTCTACAAAGAGACCTTAAAAATACAGCAGGAGAAAGTCATGCAACAATTCCATAGTAGCCCTATGAGAATTGTTATACACAGATAAAAAGACAACAAAGAGGGAATATAGTGTGGTGGATTAGGTCTATTTGAGGTTAAGACCTTATAGATAGATGACGGTAGCAGTAAGGAAAAGCTTGAAGCTTTCTCCAAGATATTTTGGGCCTTTCCAGATCATTCAAAAAATTAGGAAAGTTGCATTCAAACTCGATTTACCTAAAGGCTTCAAGATTTACCTAGTATTTCACATCTCTTGCCTCAAGAAGAAGATTGGAACTCGGTTAAACCCTAACCTTAGACTACCGACAATGATGAAAGAAGGCACACTGGCACCCGAACCAGATAAAATATTAGAAAGAAGGCTCAAGAAAAAAGAGAATCGCATAGGAATTGATTTCTTGGTTCAATGGAAGGGAGCTAACGAGGAAGATGCCACTTGGGTGGATGCAGAAGAGCCGAGTAAGACATATCCTGAACTCATGGGCGAGTTCTTCTGAAGGGAAATGTTATGTTATACGTCCAAAGTGTTTAAGTAAAATGAGGCCAAATAAGCTAAGGAATTACTTAATTATTAAAGAGTATTTTAGGTTATGTATATTTTCAATTCAGCTATTACGTAATTTATTATTTGGAAACAATGAGTCATTTAATTCCTATTAAAAGCTAGTTAAGAGGGTTAGTTATTTTCTATTAAAACTAGTTAAGAGCGTATATTTGTAGAGGTTTCTTGACTCCTTAAATTGCCAGAATTCATTTATACTTATTTGGGTATAACAAATTGATGCTGCTAAAGGGTCAGACCCCTAGAGAGTTGTGTCAAAAGCTGGTGGCTAAGAGTGTGTTTGGTATTGCGGTAGCTGTTGTGGTTGTGGTTTAAAAAAAGTTGTTTTATAAAAAGTACTATTAGTTGAGATTGGTTTGAAAAAATAGGTGTTTGGTTAAAACTGTGTTTGAAATTGAGGTTGAAGAAAAAGTAGTTTAATGTGTTTGGTTAACAATGCTTTTGAAATTGAGGTTATAAAATAATTTAAAAATATATATTAATATTAATGATTTTAAATTTAAATATTGTAGAATTAATTACTCCTATTACATCATGAAATAAAAAATACTTTATAAAAAATACTTTTTATTATTCCATTAAACTATTTATAATGTCATTACATACAAAATTCATCCGAAAAGAATTACAATTTTCATAATGTTTTTAGCGTAGATAAAATATTATCAGGTTAATTCATTTTATACTAGTGTTTTTTTTAAATATTAAAAAAATTAACACACTGAAAAAAAAAATTTCACGTGAACAGTGCAATTCTTGCACTGTTCACATGCTTCACTGTTTAGTGAATAGTGGATGCCTTTACTATTCACTGAACAGTGGACACATGCCTCCACTGTTCAGTGAACAGTGGAGGCATGATACACTGCTCATGCTACACTGTTCACTGAACAGTGTATTAACCTCTGAATTGAGAGCCGCGCAAGAAAGTATTATTTTTCTGCTTTTCATCTATTTGCGTTTCACATATAATTTATGGTGGGACCATGCATAATAAATCGCTTTTTTTGTCAACCAAACATTTACTTCGTGTGTTTTTGACAAAATGCAAACTCTAACACGTAGCCAATCGTATTCTAAATTAAAGAATGCCAAAGCCACTGTATGAACATGGCATGCATGCACAAACCGGTTTAATTACTGCTGCTGTGATTCCACAACCAATAATGAACCTCCTCGTTATTGCTTCCCTTCTCCGCAACTTTTTTCATGCTTAGATGCTTTGGATTTCAGCTTTACGTACAGCCTTGAAAACTGATCAGCTCATGCAATACGATTTTGTGCATTTATCGAGTTCATGCTGCTGTGGATTTTGTCTACAAAAACTTTGGTTTAGCAAGATCCATTCTGGCCAATATGCGTGGTTCATAGGTTATTCTGTGCAGAGGTTATTAAATATTTGATCCTCGCATGATATGGCTGGCTCTTAGCTTCTCTGCACATCCTAACTATTAATCATAGTAATGATATGCTACTATCTCTCATATTTATTGTGTAATATTCATAATGGGAGCATTACTTAATTATATTGTAATACTTTTTTTATTAATGCCCTTCTATATTAGGTGATTATTTTTATGTATAAATAGGACTCTTCGTATTGATCTTACATTCAAATAAATTCGTATAATTTTCTCTCTCTCTTTTTTTTTTGTCTTATTTAAACACTAACAAGTAACAACTATGATCGATCACTACTCGGTAAAAGCAGAGCTATGCTCAATCCAGCATGTTTGTGTTAACTAACACAGATCATCTAGTTCTGCAGCGAAGCATGAACACCATATCTAGTGTTTTGTAGGAAATGGAAAGATATTTTTGACGTAGTATCTTATATTTGGATGCATGGATGGTTACATGTGAAAATAATCTCCAAGGAAAATTGGAGAAATCACTCTACATGTCCTTATATATCCAATCTATTATTACATTCTTAATTACATTTAATATATCCTTATAATAAATTTTTTATATTTCCCATGTGTCTATCATTTCATTTCATCATAGTTTTGCTATTCAAACTAATGAAAATAAATCACATAACTGGAATACGACTAAATTTAAATTTTACATATCCAAAATAACCTCATTAAGGAAAGAGAAGAAGATTTGAAATTCTAATTCGAATTGGATAAATTTAACACTCCCTTTTCACATGTTGCTCATACTGTATATATATTTTTTCTTTCAATGCTTCCCACACCGCTTTTGACATGTTAGTTGCCATATGTGACCTCCCATGTGAGAAGATGGACGTAAAAACTAAAAAACTGGGCCAAGATTTCATCATATTGGATTCAAAACGTGTTGTTAAATAGATTAAATAACAAGAACAAAAGATTGAAAATATAGTGGGCTGGCTAGCTCATCTTTGAAATCTTTTTGTTATTAATGGGAGTGCTGGAGCTAGCATATATATATTTGATCAAAAAGAGCTGCAAGTGCTGTGGTGTATGATTCATTAACCTTACATATGATTGAAAATGTAAGAATGATTATACTCTGTCTGATCCTTTAACATCGGTGTCATGTTATTAACATTATCATCCTTCTCACACATTAACATCCTATTCACTATCTTCTTTGTTTTCCACACGATTACATATGGTGTTTATGGATTCAAATTTTGAGAAAAGAATTAGTGTCGTTTAACAATTTTGATGAAGTTGTTAGAAACGAGATTGTAGAAGTTCGTAGGATCGATGTTCTTTTTTTAATGTTTTTTAGATGAAAGATTAATAGTTGAAATATGAATTTTTAAGATGAAGAAACTTTGATTTTATAGTCATGAAAGCCATCTTCAATTATTGGAAAAGATGGTAGATAAGTGAAACATTGTCTATCACCCATTTAATTTTAATTTTTTTTTAAATAATATGTTATTTGTTTTTTTTTTTTTTTAAAATAGGCACATTGACTTGAGTTTCTAGACCCGGGCACACTTGGGTTTTCATGTCGGCCAAACTCGCAAGCCCAACCCGTGTGCGTTTGGTCTTTTAATACAATTCATATCAAAAAATTATTGTAATTATTTTATTTGATTTTTCTCAAGTTTATTGTTTTTATATCTTTTAATACAATTCATATCAAAATTATTGATGATTTATTTTATTATAATTTGCTTTTAAAATTATGATATTTTTTAAATAACAAAAACTTTAAATGAAACAAGATTTGGTAAAAAAAACATATTAATAAGGGAAAAACATATTAATTAGGGAAATATTTTTTTTTTATCAAGAAGATGGTTTTTATATGTTAAAACTTTTTCGGGATATTGATTTTAATTGCTTATATTTTTCTATGAAATAAACAACATAGCTAAAAAATAATAATATTTTTTGTTAAAAAAAATAAATTAATAACAAAAAGAGAATTTACACTAATAATTATATTTTCTTCTATAAAATTTAAATTATCACATTTCATATGAAAATCCACTTTTATTGTTATATTATTAAATA
>Ga0325411_1002478_pt1 | contig 20936 bp, 13 predicted proteins | sample PopdelMetagenome_13_FD_206181 | JGI IMG/M metagenome (GOLD analysis project Ga0325411, IMG submission 206181) | Populus deltoides microbial communities from Bellville, Georgia, United States - Xylem-PdIQD-R4 | ecosystem: Host-associated > Plants > Phyllosphere > Stem > Wood/Secondary xylem...
GTAAATGTATCTTTTTAAAAAACAAGAAATGACGCAAAAGGCCCTCTTATCTTTTATTTTTGTGTAAATAAGGATATTTATGTAATTTAACCATAAAAAAGTTAATGTATCATTATAACATCAATTAATTGCATAGTATCAAATAAATCTCATGGAAAAGACCTTCTTACCATATTAAAAGGCCATTTTATGGATAAAACTCGAACTTCCAATTAACCGGATAAAACTCGAACTAGAACCAAGACCAAATTTTAAATACTCTTGACCGTCACAACACCCGGGCGGGATTACGCACCTATGACCTCACCTTATAGATTTTTGCCTCGCCACGCGCCTAACAATTAGATCTACCCGCGTCCAAAATAAGTGTAGCTTATTTTCAACTTTGCTGTCCCGAGCACCCCTTGTCCTTTCGAGCGCCACGTGCCATAATCATAGATTCATGACCAATTATGAGCCTAATTCCCACGTGTGTCTCGTGGAAACCTTTATCAACACAGCTCTCATGAGATTACGTGCCACAATTTTAAAGCGAGTACGAAACTAACAAGGCTTCTTGCTGGATTTGTGAATTATCCCGTGATTACATACAGTTCAAATTTGACTCGCTTTTGTGCATGTGGCCGAGAGGCAGGCGACAAGACCCAGATGGGCACCCACATCTAGCGCCGGCACTTTAGATGATTCAGAAAGGGTGCAAGCCGAGCTAAAAAAAAAATAAAATAATTTATCATGAATATAAAAACTAAAGTACAAAATTTGTTTATTTCTTGATTTTTATTTTTTAAAAATACTTTTTAAAAAATTTAAAATTATTTTATTTTTTTTAATATTTTCAAATTACTTTAATGAGTTGATATTAAAAATAATTTTTTTAAAATAAAAAATATTATTTTAATATATTTTTAAATAAAAAATACTTTAAAATCAATTAGAAATACAATCCCAAATATAATTTTAATATTCAACAGGATTCGATTAGAGAGAAATTTAACTTATACATAAAGTCTGGCACGTGAAGACCTTTAGAGGGAATATAATAAAGAGAATCTTGAAAAAGCTGGAAAGGAGCATCCCGTTGTAACTGTAGCGTTACCATTTGAAATACTTCTCGATGATAATATCAGCACGCGAGGAAAGTTCGTGTGGATGTTTGCTTAGACAATAGCTCGTGGAGTCACATGAAAACGACATGTAGGCGTGGGTAAATCATTTTCACCCTCATTTTTTAAGCAAGTTTTTGTTGGACATGAATGACAGTGACATATAAAGATTCACATTCCAAGACTGGATTTTTTATTGTCTTTTTTTAGATATTTTTTCTGTTGAAAATTATAAAAATATATTAATTTAATATTTTTTCAAATAAAATTTATTTTTAAAACCAACATAAATACAATTTCAAATACAATACCGATCACAGTAGCACAACAATTCATTAAATAACTCTAGTCAACAAATTCATTACAAACAGCCTTGGTTGAAAGTAGCATGATGGTGACCAATGAAATCAATTGCTGTGTACTAATGGCGCGGCAGCTGGCATATTAATTCATAGCATAGCACGCACCTCTCGTAGCACGGTCCTAGCCATTGCTTTTCTTCACTGTCCATTTCATTTGTAGAAGAAGATAATAACTCCACAAAATCGCTAATCTTATCATAATTCAAAATTTGGATTTTAACATAGTCAACATTGAATTTAATTCTTATAAATTAAATAGAAATATTAATATAATCCAAAAAACTGAACCTAGAATATTCTTATCCGTGAAATTAAGATAATAAAAACCTCATACCTGCTACACCGTAATTATGGTATGAACAACACACGCTAGAAAGTCCCCATCACTGACGAGGTCATAGAAACCCACTGTACAAAATGGAAAAGTCATCTATCAACCAACAACGGCGCATTTCAAATTGGCGGTTCGCTTATGAACTCTGGGTTCCAACAAGAGGCGCACCAACGCCACGTCATCGCCTATATAGTACTGACACGTGTCACTAACAAAATTCACCCATTGAGCAGACTATTCTCGAGTCCCTTGGTTTTTCCTACCCACCAACGCCACGTCATCGCGTATAGAGTATTGACAAGTGTCAGTAACAAAATTCGCCCTCCATTCCGGATTGAGTAGACTATTCTCGAGTCCCTTGGTTTTTGCAACCTGGTCCATTAACTTGTGAAAAATCTATCATTCTGTCCCTTCACTCTTGTTAGTGGCTGTCTTATTTACTATAACATTTTGTTTTTTTTTCCTTAAAATAAATGTTATACACAAAACATATCATAAAATATGTTGCATTTTCTCTATTTGGTATTTATTATTTATAAAAAATAACTAAATATTTAAATAAAAATATCATCAACAAGAATTAAAAGATTAGCTGACTGTTTGATATTAACGTGATTTTTCTCGAACTATTTACAAAATTTTCACTAATCATACTTGAATCATATGCTTTTGATAAATCTATTATAACATTATTTCTTATTTTATTTACTTGAAAAGTGATTTTAAAATTTTAAAAACAAAAACATTAAAACAGCAATAATACTGAATGGGCCCTAAATTATAGGATCCTAAAAAAGAGGAGTAAGATACAACCGAGCTCAATTATCAGGGACTAAAGAGTATTATACTCCTCTAGATTTGTTGTGCGCTGCACCTGGTCCCGGATCATTCACCCATCCCTTGCGTTCCCTGATCACTCCCTCTTTTGTGCTTTCCTCAAAATCTGGCAAAAAAGAAAAAAGAAAAAAGAAAAACTAGAAAAAAAAGAAAATTTGGAAATGAAAATCTCCTCTCCATCCTGACTCTCCAGAATTATTTTTTTCCCTACTTGCTAATACTACAACCAATAATAATAATAAAAAATACTTTCTCTCTCTACAGCAAACTAAATCAAAACTCTCCTCTTCGTTCCTCTCTCCGTTTTTTTTTTTTTTTTAGAAATGGCATTAAAAAACCCTAACTTCAGCTCGCCGCCTTTGCTATGTCGAGTTACAGCTGCATAGTATCTTCGTCGTCGTCATCTCCATCATCAATCACGTACCCACTCCCTTGTAAGTACTTTCAATTTCTTGAAATTTACAGATACTTGTGAATTTTTGTTGTTGCACGAGGAATTCATCACGGTTAAGGAAAAATTCTCGGTCTTGCTTGGTTCTTGAGATATTTGAGGCACAACAATGTGAAATTTGAAGTGTTTCTGTGTGCTGACTTGTTAGTGATGAGTGAATTCAAGTTAGTTATTTGATTAGTGAATGATAAGTTTAAAAAAGGAGGGAAAATGATGTTTTAATTAGTTGTTATTGTTTGCTGCATTTTTTTTTGAATTCAATGGTTTTGTTTGTTGTTATTGAATCGGAAATTTAAGTTTTGCAAATTTTTTGAAGTTACAGGGATGGGAGATTGCTAGGGTTTGTTGTGAATGGATCGGTGTTTCAAGAGGGGAAATCGAAGTTTGACTTTGGAGGAGTGATCTTGCATTTGAAAAGTGTTTAGTTGGTATCCTGCTAAATCATTTGGATAGTGTCCTTTTCTTTTGATTACAAATGGCAGAAGAGGGAAAACGGGTTGGAGGGATTTCTTCTGGCTTGGCTGTATTATTGAATGGTGAAGATAGAAAGGAGAATTTGCCGAAAACCCGACTTGTTTCATCTTGTGATGATTTTGGTAATCAGCCTGTGGAGCGAGCTCTTGAATATATCTTTGGTCTCCCAAACAGATCACTTGGTCAATTGACCGGTCCAGTTGATGCTAAATTAGTTAGCTCTATTATAAAGAATGAGTTTTCAAAATTTTGTGTCAAATCTGGTGATTTGGTTGATAACAGAGATGGGGTTCATATTAGTAAGGATGGCTGTGAATCTCAGCTGGTTGGGCTTGAAGAATTGAGCATCTGTGGTGATATTAGAATCATTAAACCCCCTTTGCTTGTAGAAAGCTTAGCAATGTTCAGTAGTGCTAGGTCCAATGCTTATGTTTGGAAAGGGAAATGGATGTATGAAGTTCTATTGGAAACTTCTGGTGTACAGCAGCTTGGATGGGCAACTCGTTCTTGTCCTTTTACTGATCACAAGGGTGTAGGTGATGCAGATGATTCATATGCATTTGACGGGAAAAGGGTTAGCAAGTGGAATAAGGATGCTGAGCCATACGGTCAGCCATGGGTTGTTGGTGATGTCATTGGATGTTGCATTGATCTGGATCATGATGAGATATTGTTCTATAGAAATGGCGTATCCCTTGGAGTAGCCTTTCGTGGTATCCGCAAGATGGGACCTGGATCCGGGTATTACCCAGCAATCTCTCTTTCTCAAGGTGAACGCTGCGAATTAAATTTTGGGGCGCGTCCCTTCAAGTACCCCATTCAGGGGTTTCTTCCCCTTAAAGCGCCTCCTCCTGCAAATCTTTTGGCTGTGCAGTTGCTTCAGTGCTTATCAAGGCTGTCAGATACGCTAGGCGTGGAGCGGGCTGAGAGTTCTTTAGTTGGTAAACTGAGGAGATTGAAGAGGTTTGTGTCACTCGAAGAAGTATTTTATCCTGTTTGTCATGGGATATGCGAGGAATTCTTCTCTGTACTTGAGGGATATTCCGGGAGCACTGAGTATGTGGCATGGGGTCCACTTCTTTCATTCATGATGGAGGTCTTCAGAGTGCAAGCACCACATGACTATTCAGTTTTGGATAGGTTTATTGATGTATTTCTAGAGTTTCAAGAATCATGCTTGATGTTTGAGCATATTATCAATGCCCTTTCAAGTTGCTGCAAAACAGCATCTTTGGTTTTAACTGAATGCCCATACTCCGGATCTTATTCTTATCTTGCAATGGTATGCCATATCTTACGACGGAAAGAATTGATGGTTCTTTGGTGGAAGTTGGCTGATTTTGAATTATTGTTTGAAGGTTTTCTAACGCAAAAGATTCCAAACAAGCAGGACCTTCAATGCATGGTGCCTTCTGTTTGGTGGCCTAGTTCAGGTGAGGATATGTATAATGATGGAAGAAGCATGATGCTGACAACTACAGCTTTATCTGAAGCTATCAATAAGGTATATCCTATCGTGGATCCCTGATAATTCACATTAAATTTGTAGAATCTGAGTCCTATACTGTTGTAGATCCATAGGTATTAGTATGATGAGGTGAAAAAATAAATGAAAAGCCCTCAAAATCATTTTTCCATATGGAATTACTTGTAACCAGAATGATGCATAGATACTGAAATACTATCAAATTCAAGTGGCCACGCAGACTTCCTTTGTTGTTGTTACCTCTCTATTCGATAACTTCTCTCCCTGTATGCTCAATTTGTCCTCATTAATTTCACTTACAAAAAGCAATTTGTGAAGATTTGATCATTCACAGTTAATCAAGAAAAAGATTATTCAAATAAAAGCTCCAAAAAACAAAAAGAAAGAAAGAAAGAGAAGAATTCTTTCAGTTGAATTGAATATCATGAGTTTGACCTCCCATTTGCTTTTTTATTTAATTCATGCACAATGAGTAAAAGATGATTGGCTGGATCAAGTCGACTGTTTACTTGAATATTAACATATCTTATATTTATGGAGCATGCACATGTACTTATATGATGAGATCATGGATGACTGTGGGGAGATCATGGGTGAGTGTAGATTGGCTGTTCATGAGTGAGAAGACTGACATTGTGGTACACTAATATTTGTTGATAAAATACATTTTGTGATTCTGTAATTCTCTCTGTTTTGCAGCATTATATGAATTTATTTAGCTAGCTTTATGCAATTTAATATTAATTCTTACCCTAAAAATACTGATGTTTTGTAGATAGAGGAGAAGCATAGGGACCTATGTCTCTTGGTCATGCAATTTGTACCACCTACAGCACCTGCTCAATTACCTGGCTCAGTGTTTAGGACATTTTTACAAAATATTCTATTGAAGAATAGAGGAGCAGATCGCAGTGTGCCACCTCCTGGAGTTTCAAGCAATTCTGTTCTTGTTTCTTTGTACACAGTTATACTTCATTTTTTATCTGAAGGCTTTGCCATGAGAGACATTTGTGGCTGGTTGAAGAGGTGTGAACCCTGTGGTCATGATGTTGGATTTCTCCACAGAGGTGGTGAACAAAGTTTCCCTGTAGATTTATTTCTCAAAAATGATCCTCATCGAACTGACATTTCTAGACTTGGGGGATCATTTAGTCATCTTTCAAAATCTCATCCTGTATATGATCAAGAAGCAGAAGTAATCCGGTGGGAGGAAGGTTGTATGGATGATGAAGAAACCAGAGTAACACATAAAACCGCACAGAAACCATGTTGCTGTTCAAGTTATGACATTGAATTGTCAAAAATCTCAAAGCATCAAATTAGATACAACGCTAAAGGTTCTCGTGTCCATTGTAGTCCTATTCCAGACAGGTCTGCTCATGTTGCTGCAGAATGCAGCGAAGGAAGTTTGAATGATGAGATAGCCGACAAACCTAGTACGAGTGATCAATCTGAACCTGATTTTGGTTACCGTCCAATGCGGGATATTAGGATTGTACAAAGGGAGAGTGATGTGTCTTCAGCAACACTGAGAGAAGAAGAACTGCTAGATACATTGCTATTGTTGTATCACATAGGTGTCGCACCAAACTTTAAGCAGGTAAGAGAATTTTCTGGATGAAATTTGCTTTTTTCTTTTTATTAATTTCACTTTACTGCAATCAGGTGTACTTGGTATCCGTTTTGATCTTATTGGTGAAGGGCTTTGTGCTGCCTGAAATGCATTTACTCCCTTTTCCCTTAGAATTACAATAGAAAATGAAGTTTGCAGCAAACATGGAAAGGTATTAGGAAGTGAAGTTAACAGTGTTTTTTCCCTATCCTGGATGAACATGATTATTGAGTTAAGATATTAACTACTGGCAGCTAGATCAACTACGATAAATGAATGCATTTCTTGAAGCCTGAAAAATTGATGAAATTTGTAGTGGAGCTGGAGAAACCTTTTTAAGTTTTGAAGGATCCCTTGTGGAATCTGTAGAGTAAAACCAAAGACAAATGATCATTCAAAACCTCTGAATTCCAATAGTAGTTCTTGGTTCCTCCAAAAAGACAGTAACTTGGGATAAAGTATAGAAATGATGAAGTTGAGGTTAAATCACCATGGCACACTTTAATGTGCCTTTCTGTTGAAATAAGAAATGATTGGTGATAAAAAAATTATGCAACAAGGAATAATTTATGAGTAGTTTCCTTGGTTGGAAATTGAATTTGCCTAGGCAAGTGCCTGTTAATCTCTATGTGTTTGTGTCTATTTTCTCCTAAGGGTCCGAGGTAGGTAACCATTACCAAATGGTTTTACGCTCGAATGTCAATTTGTCAGTTTGATCACAACATATGGTATCTTTTTATTATTTACACCAATGTAAGCTAAGATGCCTGTTGAAGCTATATACTTTGTCATATGATATTAAACACTTGTTCTTTCAATCATTGTTCAAGATACCCGAAGGAGAATTTGATAAAAAGTGAGAAAGTTACATGCTGTATTTAAAACAATTTTGCATTATGTTATTTTCTTGTAACTTTCAAATTTTTTCAAAAATGCTTTTTAAACCCCAAAACAAACGGGCTCTAACTGTTGACTGTTGTCCAAAGGGAACAACCTTTCTTGGAAAACTTGTTCACATTTCATTTTTTCTGGGATTACACCACTACCGTATTGTTTTTCTGTTCTCTTGTGATGTTTTGTTTAATGGATGAACATCGTTTTGAGCTCACCGATGACATGCTTTCTTGCTGCATTTTGTTTTGTGAAGGTCTTAACATTTCAATCTTTGATTGCAGGCATCACACTACATGTCTCATCAGGCACAATCAATATCACTCCTGGAAGAAACCGATAAACAAATAAAAGAACGTGTTTGTAGTGAGAAATTAAGACAGCTGAAAGAAGCTCGAAATGATTATCGTGAAGACATAATTGATTGTGTCAGACATTGTACATGGTATGATGTCCCTGAACTACATTTATCTTAGTTTTTGGAAATTATTTATCTAGGTCTCAACCATATGAAACATTGAATGAATATTTGAAGCTGTTTTCCCTTCCATTTTCCATGATTAGAATGAGAAATCGATATTCCATTTGTCACTATGCACTCTGCAAAGCCTAGAACTGTTTAAATTCTTTTTATGATATTTCTATGTTTGTAGTTCTTCCTTGCTGTGTCCTTAATCTCCAGGTAATCTGAACTCTAAGCACCTGCAAATTTTGATCATTGCCTAGTTGCCCAAATTTGGTTTCCTACTTCAAAGCCTCTGGAAATATACCAGATTCTTTTGTGATAAGAAGAAATTTCTTCGATTTTCTGGTAGAAATTGGGAAAGTGGGAAGTCAATTTTCCCAAATCTTTAAAATAAAAAAGAATTACTATCTTGTAGTTCTAACTGCTGGATATGTTTCTTCTATAGTAGTTTATGTATTTATATTGGTCTCAACCATATAAAAATGGGGTGAAATGTTAACCTCGTGTGTTGAGGGGTAAAGGATACTGGACTGCATTTCCTCCTCTTTATTTTTTTTTGTTGAAATTGAACATCCATTTCTCTACTTTTTTCTTCCACCACTTATCTTGGACCCACAAATATAAATATTGAATATTGTTATAATTACCTAAACCCTAAACCAAATTTCATTTGATCTATTGTGGGCCCACTAATAGCACTATAATTTTTCAACACCCTTAACACTTCACCTCTTGGAAGTTTTTTTTACACCTTTAACACTTCACCCTTTATTTTTACACCCTTGATATTTCATCTCCAAATTTTTCACCTCATACCCTTAGTTTTGCCACTCTTTGATTGGTGCTGGTTATTGATACTGAACAACTTACTAGCTGTATTTTCTGGTTAAATATAGATGAAGTTTATGGGGTTATGACATCAGCTACATGTATTACATACTTTATGCTAGCTCAGTGCATCTTCTGATTTTTTGCTGGCCTTTTTGTCATGTGAACAGGTATCGCATCTCTCTTTTCTCGCGGTGGAAGCAACGAGCGATGTATGCAACATGCATATGGATAGTCCAACTACTTCTGGTTCTTAGCAGAGTGGATTCCTTATTTATTTATATTCCTGAATTTTATCTTGAAACCCTGGTAAATGAATATTTTCCTTTAATCTCTGCAAGATGATACTGGGTGTATTTATCAACTGTTGTCTGTCTGAAATAGTGTTTATCACAGTTTTTAACAAAATATACCTTTGTCTTTAGGGTTTTGTTGTATGTCAAGGTCAGTATCTCTTCAGAACACTCTGCATCTCTTTGGGATTATTACAGTCATGCTTACACCCATTGTTCACTTAAAATATATTATCACATCACTTGTAGAAGTTGAGCTACTTCATGCAATATATTAATGTGCTTTCTAGGGTCTTGTTTTGGGAGTTCATCAGGACCTCATGGTATTGCTTGATAGAGCTGCAACTTTAGATTTAAATCTATCATGAAAGCTTTCATTTTTTCCCCTTATCATCTTTAAAATATCAATGCTAATCATGTGTTATTAACATCCCATTCTAGCAAAATTCCTATTTGTGAAGATTTTTGGTTGGTTAAGTGCTTGCCTTGAGGTGCCAGTTTCCTTTTGTTTCAAATGTGATCTAAATATCATTTACCTGTATTTTTAAATTAAGTGCTTTGCTTGTATAATGTGTCATTGCTGTGGTTCACAATGTTAACTTGTATACCTAGCTGCTACATGCTGCTGTTCTATTGCCATTACAGGTTGATTGCTTCCATGTGCTGCGCAAGAGTGATCCCCCATTTGTACCCCCTGCAATATTTATCAAGCAAGGACTTGCCTCATTTGTAAGTCTCACACACTACACATTATTTTGTCTTCTTGAGCATAAGTTTATTTTGTTGATTTTTGAGTCATCTGCTGTTTGGTTTTTGGCGGGTTTAAAGTTGTCAATAAATCTTGGCAACTTGTTTTCCCATTTTGTCTGTAGATCTGTAGATCAGGAAAGTGTGTCTTAATGATAATTTCAAAGTGTAATCGTTGAAGTTGATCGTGGCCCTTAAGATGCATGAATTATTACAGCTCTAGCACAATTATTTCTTTGATAGCGCCATCAATTTGTTACATGAGAGGTGGGGTATTGCCAAGTGTGACCCCACTTTTGTATCAAAGCAAGAAAAATGTGTCCTGCCATGTGGTCGATAAGTTTCTTGGCAGCCCTTGATTGACGAGGTATGGAACAGGGGGAGCTACAGCTGCCACCATTGCAACACATGTTTGGCATCTTAGAAACATACTAACAGGAAGGGAATTATTGTCTTAAACACATTTTTGAAAATTTGGATGATTAGTAAGATCTTGGTAGGGTTGTTACTTCGTGGAACAATGATCTTGAAAAGACCAACTTCAATTGATTCACAGAAAGTTAAACCCATCGAATTTTTGATTGTTTCTCTCACTCTGAAGCACAATTGAATGAGTCTCTACATTCCAGAATTCTCATGCCTACAACCACATGCTAAAATCACTATTCTGGGTATTACAACAATTCTTCTTCCTCCCCAATCCTTTGGTTATTATTTTTTGCTGGTTGGCACATTTTCAACTAATACAACTGAATTTACTATGAATTTTCCATCTCTCAAACTTTCTTTTTCTAGCAGTCAACATAAGTCTGTAATTTTTCTTGGTGTTATCAAGAGGTCCTGGATAAAAAAAGACTAGAGATCCTAATACTGTAGTATGTGTTTTATATTAATATAAGCCAAAAAACTTACCTCCCATCTGCTTTGTGCTAATCTCCCTTTTGCTGTGTTACAAGCTATAAAAGTAAATGAGCTTCCTGCATGGTTAATTTTAATGCATCTTTTCTGATTTACTGTGAATCTGTGTCTTTTTGAAGTCTGTTGGATTTATTGCTAGTTTGAAGTTTCAGTTGATAGTTGCAAGTGTATGCTTTTGATTATATTTCCCGAGATTTGGTAATTGTGACACTTGATTGTTGACCAAAGTTAAGATCTGTTGCATGTGTATTTAAGAATAGTATTGTTTTCAGTTAGAAAATGTAGAACCATGATACTACTTGACTCCTCAGCGTTGATGATAAATGGTTCAACTTTATGGATGGATTAAGATTTTGATGATCCACAATGTGGTGTTCCAATCCAATTTAATTTGTGCCACATATGATTGAGAGAAGCAGAATGAATTATTTTGCACATTTTTTTTTACAAATATCACAAAATCTTACCATCCAATTTTCCAAACAAGAGGCAATTAATTGCTGACAGTTGATTCATTTCCAGGGACCAGCTGGGTTCTTATATTTGACATTTTGACTACTTCTGTGCTGTAATTTGCACTGCACCAATTGACACCAACAGACCTTTTCTTTTCTTTTCTGTACTTCAATATTTGTGACATGTATCACTTCATGCAATCTGGTGATTTCCTCTCAATTTAAAGTATGCTTCAATCTGAAAGTTGAATATATTCACTGCATGAAGTCAATGGACTTCAGAGAATTGATTGATTTCTCCTGTTCATCAGGTAACTTTTGTCGTTTCCCACTTCAATGATCCGAGGATATTGAGTGCCGATCTTAGGGATCTTCTCCTCCAATCTATTTCAGTTCTGGTACAGTATAAGGAGTATTTGGCAGCTTTTGAGAGCAATGAAGCAGCCACGCAAAGAATGCCAAAAGCTCTATTGTCAGCATTTGACAACAGATCTTGGATCCCAGTGACCAACATTCTGTTGCGGTTGTGCAAGGGTTCTCGTTTTGGTTCTTCAAAGTATGGGGAATCGTCGTCGTCGTCGTCAATTGTTTTCCAAGTAAAAATGATCAATCTTTGCTTTTGATTTTTTTTTCTTTTTTTTCTCACTGAACAATTTGTGGGCATGGATTTATTCTCCTTTTTGACTTAATCCATGTAGAACTTGTTGCGTGAAGCTTGCATCGATGATGAAGAGTTGTTCTCAGCTTTTCTGAATCGACTATTTAATACACTCAGCTGGACAATGACTGAGTTCTCTGTTTCCATTCGGGAAATGCAAGAAAAATACCAGGTATAATTTACTGATACCAATAATTTTATGACAGCTGTTCAATGGCTTTCAAAAGATTAGAGTTTATACTTTACACAGTGTAAATAGTCCCCCCTACCATTCACACACATGGGTGTGTGTTCGCACATGCTTGTGTATCTATATCCTGGGGAGTTATTTTTCTTGGTTTACTTTACATTTCTATAACATTTGCTTTACTGACTTAAGTGGATCACTTGTTTGGGTCGTCGTATTACTATCATGTAGTAATGCCAGTTGTGTTGGTTTATCTTTTAAGTCAGTAATAGCTTAGCTGTATGGAGTTTTCTGTTATTTTCTATTTGCAGTTTGCTTCAAATATTTTCTTACAATTTTAAACATCTTTTTAGGTTTTGGAGTTTCAGCAAAGAAAATGCTGCGTCATATTTGATCTCTCATGCAACCTTGCAAAGGTTTTAGAGTTCTGTACTCGTGAGATCCCTCAAGCATTCCTATCTGGAGCTGATACGAACCTTCGGAGGCTAACTGAATTGATAGTCTTTATTCTCAACCACATTACTTCAGCTGTGGATGCTGAGTTTTTTGATTTGTGAGTTTCCATGCTGGTGAATCGCAATCATGTTTCTCATTCTTTTCCCTCCTTTTGTCATTTCCCCTTTCTAAATGTAATAAGTTTTTCAATACATGGTGTAAATGCACTCTGCCATTTGAGCTTCAATTTGTCTTGCTTTCCTTGAAGAAGCATATAAGGGAATCGATGATGATAGCAAGTAGACATTTAGGATATCCTTGGTTGGTTTGCTTATGTTATGACAACCATCCAATATTGCGCTTGATATTTTCAGATTTTTGTTATTATGTATGTTTCGTAAGTACTTGTAGATGGTGGATGTATCACCCTTATCGTGTCTTTGGGCATTTTTAGGTTGTTTGTTGGCGATGCTTTTGGCATTTCTAATATTAAGAATAAAGGCTTCACTGGTGCATAAAATACATGCTTAATTAAAGAAAGGACTGAATTGTTTCGAAGTTCATATTGCAACCTCTATGCTTCCTCAACAGTCGTTCATATAGTTATGCCACTGTCTTTGCAGGTCTCTCAGACGACATGGTCAGTCTCTGGAGAAAGTAAATCGAGGCATGATATTAGTACCTCTTGTAGGGATCCTCTTGAATTTGTTGGATGCAAGTGTGGAGATGGAATGTGGAGAGCGGAATGATGTTGTGGGTGTTTTTGCAAGCATGGACTGCCCTGATACTGTGCATTGCGGATTCCAGTATCTCTTGGAGTACAACTGGGTAAGTTTTGTCTACTTTAAGCCCCATCTCTCTTCTTATGCTTGTTTAAACTTCTCTATCCCGTGGACAACAACCTCATTCATTATTCCACTGTGCTTATGAACATCATGATTAGAAGGTTCATGCTTATGGTTGGCAATAGAGGGAGGGGGTGGGGGTTGTACTTGTGGCTGAATTTTTTTTTGCATCTACTTGTATGCGATTCCATGGAGGAACAAGGTTCTGCAATTCATGTAATTTTAATGGGCTACAAGAATTCTAAAAAAAAGGGGCTACAAGAGGAAGAAATGAAATAGGTGTATGATGTTGCCTAGAGATGACTGATGTAGAAAAAGAAGGGTATAAGGAAAAAGTATTGAACACCTAGAACCAACTAAGCTAAACCTTTGAAATCTAGAAAGATGCTTCTTGAATCCATCAAAATCTAGGATTTCTGAAATCCACAGGAACAGAGAAATTCCAAAAATAAAAAAAACTATTTATCAAATGGCCTTCCACAATACGCAGTATGTGTATCTATATCAGCACACTAAAGCCTTGCGAGTCATAACCGAAATAGGAAAAGAAGAAAAAGTCTAACAAGATAGAACTCTGAACTAGTTATTGTTATTTTTTGAGGAAAAAAACTCGACTAATCATCATTATAACAAAATAGGAAAAGAAGAAAAACCCTAATAAATAGAACTGTCAAGTAATGTTCTTTTCCCCCAAAGGCAAGAACTCTACCAATCTTGATAAAAACAAAATCCTACTTAATTCACAATATAGCGTACATAAACTATATACTCATTAGCAAAGAATGGAAAATTTCTAAATGTACCTGATAGTTTTTTTCTCTTGTACATAAAAATTATTTACTGGGTGCTGGCATGCTTGGTTTTCAGTGGTGTTATAGTTCTCTTAATATGATCTGGAAGTGCTCGAACCACCATTAACAGAAAGATTGAAATGAGGTTTCCTTTCGAAATCAGTGTGTGTACTGTTTATCATCTTTTTTCCATCTCATTTATTAAGCTTTGCAATTTACTCTGTTGTATTGTGCTAGGCTGGATCCTCGAGAGGGGATGCTTATAGTGGGAAACTTCGGCAGCTTGAGAGTTTCTTGAACCTTCTTATTAGCAGGATTGAGTTGCAAGAAATTGAAAGGATGAAATATGGGGAAGAAACAGAAGCCGATGACAGCACCTGCTGCATTTGTTATACTTGTGAATCAGATGCCCAGTTTGTCCCTTGTTCACATAAGTCCTGCTATGGTTGCATAACCAGGCATCTCTTAAATTGCCCAAGATGTTTCTTTTGCAATGCAACAGTCTTGGAGGTTATTAAGATTGGTGAAAACAGAGCTTAAGCCTTATTCCCCTCAATACTCGTATTGTTGCCCAGACTCATGGAATCTTAATCCAGTCATGGACTGATTGTTGGTTTCCGCAGGGGCTATTGAATCCTAGATTTGTCCAAGGCAGAAAGAAATTAGAAATGAAAATAGGTGGTAGTTTAATTAGAGATGCTGCAGTTTGAAGTCTATTATGGGTTGCAAGGTTAGGTGGATGGGGATTGGAAAGAAACAATTCTCAATGGGTTGATGAAGAATTTTGTAGTGGAAATCTGAGGGCATTATTCTGTAAATATGAGATGTAAATGGCAATGAAAATCTCTTCTCCTTCTCTCTTTCCCCCAGCTTTTATATTCACTCCACATCAGTTTGGTTTTGGCATGAAGCTGTCTTCTGATGATGGCGAGGGGACTCTTGGGGAATTTATATAATACAAATCCTTCTCTGAAGCAAGCCCTTTCTTGCTCTCAATGAGCTTCTTATTTATTACGTTGTAGTCATAACCTATTTTACCAGTTACTAACTTAACTAATCATCCCATAATTATTAATATTAATTGTAGTATAACTACAACTCTAAAGGTGTATTTTAAAAAATAAATACTAAAAAAATAATTATAAACTCCCAAGTATTTAGGCTTGTTACATTTTTTGATATGAGTGGGAGCAATAGAGCACAGGTATAAAATAATATCATAATAAACTAGAAAAATCCACTGCTAAATAAACATGTTTTCTTAATTTTACATTAAAAAATCTTTTTAGAATGTAAGAAATTGTATTCTGTGATCATTTTATCATTCTATTGGGCTAATCACGCCAATGGGCTTTTGGACTTTGTGTTTATTCAATCAATCATGTATCATTTTTATTTTTATTTTTCCCAATGGGAGATTTTTTTTACGGCTTTCCACGTAGCGAATCAAATCATACTGATGTTATAAAAATAACTGAACTCTGATAGAGATGTATAGTAGATTTTATAAAAAAGACAAAAGGAATTAAATCTGAAAGCCTTAAAAAAATTTCCATTCTCTTTCTGCTTCCGGAGGAGGAGGATAAGTAGCTACTGATCAGTCACAACCCAAGCACTTCAGGAAGACCCAGATAACTTTTTGGCAGAAATAGCAAGGGCTGTCTTGACGGAGGCTTTCTTCCTCTTCTTCTCTGTTGAAGTTTCCATGTTCTTTGATTGTCGTTTCCTTTCTTCTCTGCCTCTGCCTGATCAGAGTGGTGGTTACGGTGGTTTTAATTCACCAACTTGACACCTTGTTATTCGAGTGCCCTTATAGAGACTCCTGCCGATATATTTAATACATGACAGATACTGAACCTGCAGCTGCTAGTATAATAGAAATCTGGGTTTGGGTTCAATTACAGACAATTTTTCTGCAACATACCTCCTTAAGCCTTGATTTGCTTGATTGTCAATGAGTTTAACTGTACATGATATATTAACAAAAACATTAAGAAACTTTAAGTTTCTGCACTGTTCAGACAACTGTAAACCAGGTGGCCTCTCAGTAAAGATTGTCGCGTGGACTTCCATGTTTTGGATTTTAAATCTCTTTGGCTGCTCCACAAAGATTGTCGCATTGGACGGCTTAACTATGTCTTTTCACTCCTTCATCTAATTTATCAATGTTATTGACCAATACTTTTATTCCAAGAGTTGATCTTTCTATGATAAAGACTCTTTATTCTTTAATTTCCATGGAACAAAAAATACGGGTGAACAAGGAATGAAAATGTCCCTGTCATTATAGGATATATCAATGGATGGCTGCTTTCTCCAAACCTCCAGGAAAAACATGGGAAAAAAAGGCTCAAATTGAAATAAACCCGACTTAATAACAATAAATTTATTGTTAATTATTAATATATATAATTCTCCATTTATTTTATTAAATACTCATTTAAACTTTTCATAATAGTAAACAAATCGTTAACGCGTTGGAAAAAAAAAGCTCCATCTGCAGCATAACCCAGCAATCAAACTAGTATAACTATACAAAAGATTGGTCTTTTATGACGGAGCCAAAATAAATAAATAAACGCAGCCAGCGATTTCGGCCCTCGCCTACGTTAAGTACTAAAATAGAAATGCCAGCACAGAAATGTCTTTTCTTTCGAACAGGCATGGGCATTTGCTCGTTGAATACCAGCTCGATATCATCATGCAAATCTTTAGATCAAAAGCTTCTGCATGCATATCTTGCTACATGCAACTATGTTAAATTCAATGCCTCGGCAAAATTAGCATCTGCTTATTAGCCTTCGTTGCAACTAGCAAGAGGTACACTGTAGTGAACACAAAAAAGCGTTCTAAATTTGAACGAGAGAGATGGGAACGCAAATGCCAAAGAGCTTGATCATTTTACTCTAAAAGAAACATGCCGCAGAGTTTATTTTCGAGTCAAAGAAAGCAATTTATGCTTAGCACACAATCCCATGATCTGTGTCAAAATACATGGGAAATTCATGGGAAACCAGCTTTGCTCCAATCAAAATTTTCAGCCTCTACTCTGATTGAAAACCATAACGGTCACACCTTGCATGATTTTAGCAGCATACACCTGAAACAAGCTGCAACCTGATTTCTATCCCCTGGGATCAGTGGTTCTCGTCAAAATCGACCTCCTCTTAAGCAAACGGCAGCAAATTTCCTGTACAGTTTTTTCTCTGGAGAGGTTCGTCTCCTGTACCAACAACTTCAGAAAAGCTAGATAGATGAACTCAAAGTGATCAGTTAAAGAGTAGCACGATAACATATATTATCTTTCTTTTTTCTGCTCCGAGTTTAAGGAATTATCAGACATGGAGTCCAAGCCAAAACACTTAAGAAATGCAAGTTTAGCAAGCCTAAAATAGTTGCAGGGATGGAAATCGATGAAGTTTGCAGAGTTTCCGATGTTGTCTTCACTTACTATTCTTCTGCCTGTGTTTGTTGTTATCTCTCCCTTTATACTTTTGTTCTGATGTACCTGCGAAAATCTTAAAACAGTTAGATATCTCACAATGCAATCTATATTACATACATGAACTTCATTCCTCTTACAAGTTCTCCATGTGCTGCTTAATGCTAACTTTCTAGGGCCCAAGAAGTGCGCAAATTCAGAGTTTTTAAAACACATGTAGATTCTGGCAACCTTCAAATTTATCACATCCTAAACTAGAAGTAGGTAAAAAACAATTAAGACTAAGTATTTGAATCATAAATGCTTTTTTTTCTTTAATTACAATCATAAATCCATTTTTTAAAATGCAAAACATATCCGATTCTAAGTTAAAATAAGAAGACTGTTAAAACTATAATGCACCACTCATAAGAGAAAGAAAAAAAACTCTTAAATACCTTAACCTAAAATTAACCCAGAACAAAACCGTTAACCAATTATAAACTTTTTGAATAGTCTTTTATGATGTGGTTAAAATCATCTCATCGAGATCTTTTAACAATACCAGGTATGTAAAATACGGAGTTCTAATATGTTCACGGTGACCTATTATTTCTTTTTCTCATTTTTCTTCTCTTATTTCTCTCTCATTGCACATGAGCTTGTCTTTCTTTTCTTTTTTGGTGGTTTTTCATGGTGTAATTAGAATTATTTCATCGAAATCTTTCTAAATTTTTACGTTGACATGTTAATTAATTTATATAAGAGATGTAAATTTGATTTCTAAGTTCCAATAGCGGTTATTATAAAACTAATATTTAAAATTTTGATTATTTACAAAACTGTGATATTTTTCAAAAAAATCCTAGGCAAAATGACTAACTTGCAAAGTTGTTTTTGATTAGTATTATAGAATAGAATAGAAAAGGACAAATATAAAAAAAATAGAAAAATATTTGGTTGCAAAAAAAATTCTGAAAAAAAATAGAATGCATTTGTGTATTTTCAAAACAAAAAATACAAGACTCTCTTTTTATCCACTAACAAAATGTTATCGAAGTGAAGGGGTTGGTTTTGTTCAAATTTTAAAATTTTAGGTCACCCAAGAAAGCACTTACGAGGAAGGGTGATTGCAAAAATTAGAAATCGGTTCCAACAATTAATACAATTTCTTTCTATTATTATTATTATTATTAGCTCAAGAAGCTTAATTAGGTGATTAAGTCAGTACTGAATTGTTATCAGAGGCCTGGATCCGTGTTTCTTTTCCGGATTCATTTACAATGTTGAGGTAATTAATTTACAATGTTGAAGTAATTACATTGAGAATTAAGTTGTTCTGCTGGTAATTAAAATCTTTAAATATCAACTTGAAGGCCGAACGGCTTAATTGCAGCAACAAGAACCAATCCTCAATCCTGCAATTCTCATGACTAGAGAATATATGACAGTGACGATGGGGGTAATGCAAAAGTGTTTTATATATATATATATATATATATATATATATATATTACAATGATATTTTCTATTTATTTTTTAAAATTTATTTTTAATATTAACATATCAATATCAGTATTTTACCGTTCAGCTGGAATTTGTGAAAATGGCGGTAAAAAACAAGGGTAAATATGTGAAATCTTTTAAAAGGTTTGACAAATAGCAAGAAAAAATCAGTAAGAAATAGACAAAAACCCACAATAAAAGTAGAAACGAGTTGTTCCCAAGTAAAAAATAAAAAAAAGTTCGCCTAAAGGGGTTTAAAAATTCTTTTCAAGGCCAAAGCAAAGAAAACATGAGATAAGAGAGAAGTAAAACGGACAAGGAACTAGCTTCATACCTGGCTGTGTTGCAAGCAGTCTGTGGCAGTTGTTGTGTGATCATTATGCTCGAGTATTTGCTTGTCTAAATGGGAATTGAGAGGCATGAAGACACCAACAGCAGATGGCGAAGCTGAGGAAGAAGAGGTGGTGGCGTCCGAGAGATCTGAAGGAAAGAAACTGAAACAGAAAAGGAGAATGACGAGGAGGACCAAGACCAATACTTGGATCCATATCAGCCAGGGAATTCTAAAGCCTTCTACTGTAAGCTCGTCGCCAAGATCAAACATGGGTAGAAGAAGAGAAGGTCGGTGTGGAAGCGGCTGCCTGAGAGAGAGAGAGAGAGAGAGAACCGGGGGGCGGGACGAGATGTAGGGAAGGGGAGGAGCTAAGCTAGGAGGAGGTCAAGGGGTGGAAAGCATCGAAAAGAATTAAAAATTGAATATTATATTTCTGGATTTGCTAGCCATGAAAGTCGTCTTAATTTTCACAATGACAGCTGCTGTTGATATGTCTGAAATAAGATTCTATTGCTTGTCTGAAACAAGTACAAACTACCCTCTCGGTTTCGCGTGGCCGTGTTTTCTAACGCTTGAAAAATCCTAAAACTCGAGATGAATTGCTTCTTTTACACCAATTACTGGAACTTGCACATAAATGTTTTTGTAATATTGAACATCTTCAGTAAGGATAAAGAGAAAATACTTTTTTCTTGGAATGAAAAGGAGAAAAATATTTTTATATCAAAAATAATTTTTTTTTTAAAAATATATTTTAAGAAATAACCATAGCTATACTTAAAAAATAACAATTAATAAATTTATTTTTATCCTCTTTATTTAATTGGCTGGGTGCCAATTATTTATGAAAAGACCGGGTACACTTAAAAGCAGGTCCATGTGGTGGTGACTGATGGAAAATAAAAGCCACGACTGGTTGACGTGGCAACTAAACCAATGGAATCCGCCGAGTTTTATTGATTGCCCAATCATTTTCGCACACCGACGTGCATATACCTGGATACTTTTGCTTAATAACACTTTCTGATAAAATAACTTAATTTACGTTAATTATTATTATTATTATTATTATTTAATATTGCTAGATTTATTATGTTGAGATATTTTTTTTATGGCACAAGTAGTGTTGTAATAGAAAATTTAATATGTTTTAATTTTTATTTATTTATTTTTTTTAATCTATTTTATTTTTTTAATATTGTTATTCTGATAACAATAAACTATGAATTTATACTTTTCAAATTCTTATTTGATTGAGTATAGAAATAAATCGTGAATGGTCCAAGTATCATGTTTTTTAATTATAATATATATAAATTGTGTTATTTCACTGATTTTTTTTAATTTATTTTAAAAAATAAAAATAAAATTTATCTTCTTTATGAAAATGCGTGTTGTGTTTCTTTCTGCCTGTTTTAGAACAGCACGTGGGCTGCTGTTCTCGGGAACCACTACAATATGTAATGATATAAAATTTATCATGTCATTTTAAGTTTTTTTTT
>Ga0325411_1002480_pt1 | contig 20928 bp, 10 predicted proteins | sample PopdelMetagenome_13_FD_206181 | JGI IMG/M metagenome (GOLD analysis project Ga0325411, IMG submission 206181) | Populus deltoides microbial communities from Bellville, Georgia, United States - Xylem-PdIQD-R4 | ecosystem: Host-associated > Plants > Phyllosphere > Stem > Wood/Secondary xylem...
CTTGAGAGTTGATGGGCTTTGAGAGCCGAATGTAGGTCGACAATTAGCAGACAATCTTTAATACCTTAGTAAACTCTTGCAAATACTTCCTTTCCTCTTCTGCTGGGCTACTCAGTCGTTGAAAATCCAAACTCCTCTTATGAATTATTCTCATTAATACTCTTTCTAAAGCTTAAATCTAATTCGTGAGCGACTTTACTTTTCTTCGTTACTATCATCCATGATTTTCTCTTTTTTTAAATGGATATTAAAATTAAAAATAAACTAAAACGGAATGGTGATTTTCAACAGTGATATCACTCTTTGTATATTTATAAAAAACTATTCTTTTAAAATAGAATTGTCTTTTCATTTTTTTACACGCAATAAAATGACTTATTTAAATATTTTAGAGCTGGGATCAATGAGTTTTGTTAATAATTTTATTTTTTCACAATAAAATAATTATATTATCCTTGAAATTAATTTTTTTTTACTATAATTGACTGAGAGAAATTAAATCGTTTAATAAATATAAAATAATAATTTAATAGAAAAGTTGGTGGTGCATGTGAGAGGCGTATAAGCCTTTATAGTTATGCGTGCAACATCTTCTGGTGGCTAAAAACCTCATTTCACCTTGTCGTTGGAATCCTCACGATGTTCTCTTCCTGTTTTCGACAAATGTGGCAAAGCTTGTCATCGACAATGTTTTTTTCTTTTCTCCCCTCTCCCCTTAAAATTTAGGCTGATCATTTAAAATTTCAAAATTATCCTCTTAGTTATTCGTATTTCAACTTTAGTTTTCATTCTTTTGATTTTTTTGATTTTTTTGTTGAATTTTAATTTGTTTTCATTTTCATTCTTCAATTCCAAGTTATTGTATACATTTTTTAATTTGGTCCTTATTTTTTTATTTTTTATTTTTGTTCTTGGTCTTTTTATATAATTTTTATTTGTTTCCAATTTCACCATTTAATCTCAATTTATAATATATTATTTGTTTTTGATATTGTCCTTATTCTTTTGATTTATATTTTTATTACTCTTTCATAAAATCTTTATTTATTTTCAATTTTATCATTCAATCCCAATTTGTGATTTATTGTTTTTTTTAATTTGGTCCTCACTCTTTTTATTTTTTTGTCCTTTTATTAAATTGATTTTTTTCTTTATAATTTTACCCTTCAATAAAAAATTTGTGGTTGTCCTCTATTTTATTTTTTTGTTTCAGTTTTGATCCTCAATTTTTTAATTGCTATTTTTTTTGGATTCTTTTGAATGATTAATTTTTCTTTATTTCATCTTTCAATATTTAATTGGTTGGAAATTGGACTTCGTGTTTTTTTAAAGTATAATGTTTCTAGTCTAATGATCCAGGTCACAGATTTTAAAAGTTAATGTGAGTTGATATTTAAAAAAAAAAACTTATTTTTTTCAATTTTATCATTCGATTTTAGTTTTTATATAAAAAAATGGCCTTTTTGGTTTTCTTTATTTTCTTTTATCTGATTATCTTGATCTCATAATTTGGGCTGTCAGGTTGACTCCCTTCTTATTACATAGTTTACAAGTTTATCATGCTAATTTAGATTAATATTTTTTTTAATTTTTATCTAATTTCATCCTTTATATTTAATTAGCTAAGTACTGAGATGTATTGTTTTTTTTAAAAGGTTTTCTTCCCAAGTTATCATTATTGTTTTTTTTTAATTAGTCTATTTATTATCATTTTTTTTATCTAATTAAAAAAAACATATTTATTTTACCTAGTTGATTTTATTATTCAAATCATAATTTTTTTTTCCTTTTCTTTTTAAAACACGGCTGAGACTAAACATTATTTTTTATGGAAAAAAAAAACTGGCTCCGCAGAATTACACACAGGTCCACATCAACTCTCAAGAAGTACAAAACTAATCTTGAAATATTATAGAAAAATTAAGCGAACACAGTAAACTTTCACAAAAGATAACAGAAAATATTGGAACCTGATAAAATAGAAAAGAATGAGTCAAGATTTGCAAAGGTCATACAAGAATTTTAAGAACTATATGTTTGTGAAGGAGATCTTCGGTTGCTCAATATCTTCAAAATCTGCATTATATGGAATGTCGTTCGAATAAATTTTGTTCTTTTTCTACTTATATGTTAGAATAAAGAAATCAAACTAACAATAAATAATTTAAATACAAAATTATAGTATAAATTAAAAGGGATGGTGCTTTTACTATGCACCATCTCACGTAACATTATTTATTTTAAATTTTTTCCTTTTGTTTTTTTAATCTATATATTTTTTTTAATTTTATACTTCAATATTTATTTTATTAAAAATTAAATTTTATAATTGTTTTTTTGTTTGCTTTATACATGGTTAACTTGACATCATAACTTGTGTTGCAGGTTTGGTGGGTTAATTCGGTTGATTCGAGTTTATTTTATCTTTTTTTCTAATTGATTTTTTTTTCAATTCCATCATTTAATATTGGGTTGGTTGAGGATTAAGCTTCAAGATGTATTTCAGTTTGGTTTCTATGAGGTTATTTTTGTCTCATGACTCGGGTCGCAGGTTTGGTAGGTTAACCCAGTTGACTCGAGTTTCTTTTTTGTCCATTTTAATTGTTATTTTTTCAATTTCATCCTTCAACATGAAGTTGATTATAAATTAAGTTTCATGATTTATTTTGATCGCTTTCTATAAGGTTATTCTAGTATTATGACTCGAGTCGGTAGACTTAGATCGTTTTTTATCGTGTTCTATTTTTAGATTGATTTTTTTTTTCGATTTCAACCTTTAATAATGAGTTTATTGAAAATTGGGCTTCATAATTTTTTTTTTATTTTCTTTTTATGTATTACAATTTTATGACTTTGGTTACGAGTTTGATATGTTAACCTTGGTTGACTCAAGTTTTTTTATTTACTTTCTGTAAGTTTATCTTGATCTCATAACTCGGGTCACAAGTTTGACAGGTTAACTCGGGTCAAAATCTTTTGTTATTTTTTAATTAACTTTTTTCAATCCTATTTTTCTACATTGGGTTGATTGAGAATTGAGTTTCATAATTTATTTTGAATTGCTTTATATGAGGTTATCATGATCTCATAATCTAAGTCGTGAATTTGACAAGTTAATATGAGTTGACCCATATCAATCTAATATCCAATATGTTGTCGTTTCAATTTTATTATTTTTTTAAAGATGTTTTTTGAATTTTTATGAATTAAATTATATTTTTACCGAATATTTCAATTGCATTTTGATTCATTAAGTCGATGAAGTTATATTAAGTCAACCTCCACACAATTAAAAAAAACAAATTCACTAAAAAAAATATTAGCAATGTTTGGATGTTTTTTTATGTAAAAAAAAATAATAATTCAACTTATAACATATCATAGTACAGCACGGGAGAACAATTTAGCTTAGATCTAGAATGAGTAAAGAAAGATCAGAGAACACCTTTTTAATAATAAAAGAAAATTAAAATAAACGAAAAGATGCCATCAAGGGAGAAAGATGGACGGTATGGCTAACCCCAGCCCAAAATAACATTTTGAGAAATGGGAATAATTAGATAGTATTTTGGTTTTGCATGTGGGAGAAATTAATCGAAGGATTAATTCGAAACTTTTTTGTTTTTCCAAAATATATAGAATGATAGATTATTGTCATTAGAAATCATTATAGTATGAGGCTTGTTGGATTTATAATAATTTTAAGATTCATTAATTTTTATTTTATGATTACTAACATATATATATATTTTTGTCATATTCACAAACATCACTACACAAAAACTTTGACTAAAGTGGTTCCAGGAACAACTTCCAAGTCCAGGATAAATGAATCGATATATTTTTCTTTGATTAGATGTGTTTTCAATATATTTCTACATTTCTTTTCTTTAATATATCTCTAAATTCCTACTTGTGTTTGTCAACTCAATTTTTTATTTATTTTAAAAAATTGTTATTTTGAAAATTTTAGTCAATTTAATCATTTATGCTGTTTTGGTCTTTTTTATTATTTTTCGTGAGGTTAGAAATAATCATAAAATTATAAAAAAATATAAAAATTAAAAAAATTAAAGACAAAAAATAAAAATAAAAATAAAAATACATAGCTGAGGTTGAAATTGGATAAATAATTAAGTATCACATTCAAAAATTGAGTTTAGAAATTTTTGGGTCATAATTGAGGGTTGAATTGAAGAAGAAATTAAAGAAAAATGGCTTAAATTGGTTTAATTTGGCTGAAACTAAAACAAAGGGAAGTTCAAGGATGAGTTTCAAAGAAATAGCGAAGTTAGAAAATCAATTAAGGTCTTAATTGAAAATGAATATTGAATTTAGGCACCAAATCAACTTAAAAAAAAAAGCAAATTGAAGACAGGGGACCAGATTAGAAGCAATAGAGAAATCAGAGGGGTTGTCCTAATTCGTTCAAGGGCGGATTGAAAGAAATTAAGGGAAAAAAGGTGAAATCGACCCAAATTAGGAAAGTTTAAAGACCAAGAACGGAAATGCAAAAGGAACTGAAATGAAAGGACGAATATGAAGTTTGACATGATTTTAATTAGGAAAACCTAATTGGGACCAAAACGACATCGTTTCACATTAAATGAAACAATGTTTTTTGTTTAATTTGGGGAGGAACAGGCTTTGAAGATTCAAACAAAACAACGTCGTTTTGTTCATGAATCTGCATATTTTCTAGGTAAGGCCAAGACGACTGATTCTCACATGATCTTAGAGCTTAATTTATGATCCTGATTGATTCTCATGACAGCATAAAAAGCAAGAAACATGTTCTCTCATAGATCAGCTACAATCATGGTGCAAAGAATCGCGATTTAATTACTTGAATCCTCTCCAAATTTCGGGCCAAACACACACCCTCTCCATCAGTCTCTCTTCTAGACCATAAGCTCAGACTTTCCATGTTTGCTTAGAATCCAACTTTTAACCCATGATTTTCTCCTCACATATCAAGTGAAGAGGGATTGGTGGTCAACATCTAAGTTGATTTCCAATCCAGATTCATCAGGACAATTTTCAAGGATTCAGTTTCCATGAAGTTGGTGATGGTTTCCTTTCATAAAAAGATTGAGATTCACGTATAAAAAGCCACTCAATAGATATAAAAAAGAAGGGAAAGAAAAAAAAGAAGAGGAAAAAAAAAAAGAGGAAAAAAGATAAAAGAAAAAAAGAAAAAAAAAAGAGTAACTTAGAGAGTTCAAGATTAGTGTCAATGCCATCAACTGTCCCAATGTTTACAACAACCAAAATCTGGAAGGAAGAAAAAAGAACAAGAAGAAGTTTCTTATCAAAAAGAGAGTTAGAGAAGAGAGGAAGAGTAACCTCTTTTACTCAAAACTTTAAGCCAGTCGCAAGACCTAAACCATTTCCTCTCGCCTTCTCCCAAAACCCCACCAAAACCCTACATGTCACAACCTGAACTTGCTCACATTGCTCGTCATAGCCACCGTCACCACCCTCTTTTACCCACAGCACGACACCCTTCCACCTCTGACCTCCCTAAACACATATCCCAACCAACCCCACCTACCCCGCATCTACCTCCTGCACCTTAATTTTAACGAGTTTGGTTCAGATATATTTTGAGCGTTTCCTCCTGGCGCAGCACTTTCAACAAGTATGGGACAGTCGCTAGTCTATTTATTTCGCAAAGATTGAATCGCAGGCAATGGCTGTTTGGCTTTGTTACAATGAATGCAGGATCACGAGAACAGGAAGTTATTGACAAGCTTAATGGAATATGGTTTGTTTCGTTTAAGCTCCATGCAAACATACAAAGTTATCATAAGGAATCGAAAGCGTCCTCATCAAGGAGTTTACCTAACCCCAGGGTTCCTAGTGTCTCCGTTCCTATTCGGTAGCGAGATACAAGAAGTTATCCTGTTGTGGTGTGCACAGCTAATGGTACATATGGAGATTTAGCTATTCCTAAAAATGAAATCAAGTCAGACTCTATGCCATTGATTACTCATGATCCTGACGAGGGGGAGATTTTATGGATAAAGAATAGCTTAGTCGAACTGATCAACGAAGGAGTAAATTATCAGGATATTAGGAAGTCTTCGGTATCAGGTGGAGTTCAATTTCTAGGATTTCAGTTTATGGGTGCATCACAGGCTTCAATCTCCTTCTCTACTTATGATTCAATGATGGAGGCCTTTGAGATGAACTTAACAACATGGTCTGTTTATTTTGATGAATTACGGCCTTCTATCGATTCAGATGGTCCAATTGATCGGTATGCTTGGATTGAGGTTATTGATTTTCCACTTCTTGGTTGGTCTGCTACAACAGTCACAAAGATTTTAGCGTCTTCTGGTAGAATTATTGGTTTTGACAAAGTCAATTTAGAATGTAGCAGCCTTGGTTATATCAATTCCTTAATCGGTACCAGATATCATAGATTCATCAAGGAGACTATTTTAATCAGGTTAAATGGGGCGGATTATCGTATTAATCTCTAAGAACTTGATCCACTGCATTATCCTGGTTTTGAAGCTATTGAATACAACATGGGGGCTTTTGATTTGATGTTGCCGACAAATTTACTTTCGTTTGATTCTAGCACTGAACACACTTCTGATGTCGCCAGCATTGATGACGTTGATACTTGATCGTGTAACTGACATGGAACCAGGTGCCGACCACCTTGTTTGTTGGCGTAATGGATGGGATTCGCGGTTCTGTTACGCACCTGTTTCTGATACTATCCTTTTTCCTGGAGTCCACTCCTATTCAAACACTTCTCTATTCCAATAACTTACCTGATTCAGAATCCCACATGCAGGATAGAGGCAGCTTGAGCCCATCTACCAAGCTTGCAACCGGCCCAGACTAGGTTGACAGCCCACAGTCACGAGTTCCTCTCAGCCCAGATTTATACGATGATCAAGACTCGTCTGTAGATATATAATTCTTCCACAATACATGAGGAAGAATGGCGTGGCAGGAAACCACATAGTGTCCACCGTATGGTTCTACAGAAACGCAAGACCAAATTTAAAATACTTACTTCTTCTGGTAGTCTGCAGCCGCTAATGGCTAACAAAGATGATGATTTGTCATGCTCCATGAATTGTGGCATTCCTAAAGGCATCATCTGCAACACTCAACCAATCCTTGCAGCTGGCATTCCGGATAATGGCAAAGCATCTGAGATGGAAGGAATGTTACAAGCAGGACAGACTCTGGGCTTTGGCAATGCAACTGGATTGATGATTTTTGAAAATGACATTGACCACCAGATCGATAGGGAGATTGCAGACTGGACAGCGAACTAGAGGCTTCAAATCTCCATCTATCATGGTATGATTTTCATCTCTATTCCTTTATGGATTTTCTTTTGGAATTGTTGTGGTCTGGACATGTCTGCCAAACAGTTTTCTATCAAGAAGATGTTGTTACATAATACTGTTGACATTTGTTTTATCTTGAAAACTAAGAAGAGATCTTGTACATCTGGTTTTGTGAATGGAATTTGGAATGCTAAGGGGTTAGGGGGTTAAGTGGTTGACGATTGATTCAGTTAATTGTGCTAGTAAAATACAGTTATCGCAACTAACATCGCGGCGGTCATAAAAAAAATTAAAAAGAAAAGAAAAGATTTTTGGTATCTTGTTTTTAGATAGGAAAATGTTATGTTTAAGGAGTTGTTATCTAATATTATGGTCACGGTTGCTTCAGTTAATTGGGCTGGTAGAATACTAGTTGTTGTCGCACCTAACATCGCGGAGGCCATAAAAAAAATAAAAAAGGAAAGACCAGATTTCTGATATCTTGTTCTTAGAGGAGAAAATATCTTGTTTAAGGAGTCGAGAATAGATTTCTGGTATCTTATTCTTAGATGGAAAAATGTCTTGTTTAAGGAGTCGTCACCTAATATTATGGTTATTAGGAACCCTAACTGGTTAACAAAAATTCTATGATACGAGATTGATTGTGGCTAGAGAAGGTATTAGCACCCCTAGCACATCTTACCTAAGGTAAGCTGCATTGCTGGTTTTGTCTTAAATTGCTAAAGATCTGTTAGTCTATGCTATGATGGTTTGCTTGTAATATTCCAACGTCAGTGAATATTCAAATAAATAAATAAAATAAAATAAATTTAAATCAGTATTTTTATTCCTAACTTTAGTATCAGTTAATAAACAAATAAAATAAATTTATTTTTATGCATACACATATTTTTTTTATTTTTTTATGTGGGGCTGGGTCCAGCTCAGTCCATATGGGCTGGACTAGACCTGACCAGCCCGGTCACTGGCCCAAGCCAGTGACCCGGCTGGGTAAAGCAACATGTATGTACTAATTCACGAGTGTTGCTACACTATTCAAGTGAATTAAATTTCACTTGAACAGTGTAATGTTGATTAAATGAAGCAAAGCGGGAGGGATGCAATGAAACTTACATGTGGTCTCTTGCTCTTGAGGATGAAGATGAAGTTGAGCGCTTTTCTAGTTATTCCTCTGTTCTGCTCCTTCTCCAGCTCTCCGTGTCTGCTTGGTGCTGTAGTTAGATGACAAAGACAATGGCGTAGATGTGTTGATTGGACAAAGCTAACTACTCTCTTTCTCTGTTTGTTTTTTTTTGTGCGTGTGTGAAAAGCCCTCTGTTTATGTGCTCTCTTCTGTTTTTTTTTCGGTCTTCGGTCTCTCTCTCTCTCTCTAGTCTAGTCTCCTCCTGTTTTCCTTTGCGTCCGTCTGTTCGGGAGTGGGGGTGGGGAAGGTGGTGCAACCGGAGTCGCGGCTAGCACTGATCTGGAAGAAGACGATGATTAAGGTGTAGTGGTTGGCCAAAATTTCCTCTCCACTTCTGTTTCGTTCCTTCATTTTCTCTTCCTGTGGCCTTCTCTGGCTTTTATAAAGCCAGAGGATGCCTCTGTTCATGTGTTCGTGCCTCACGATCGTGAGGCACGAACGCCTTAAAGAAACAGGGGAATAACAATCATGCGATTGCAGGACTGTTCAACGTGGTCTCTAGAAGATAATGGGCAGCTGAGGAGAGGTTCACGGGAGACATGGTCCAAAACAATTTGGTTTCCTGTTGAATCGATCCCTGGTCTGAAAAAGGTGATGAACAGTTGATCCAAATGGCGCCGTTTGTATCTTGGAAATGGCTATTTTTCACTATGGTCCCTAAACGTTTTAAACTTAACAATTGGGATCTTAATCAGTAATAATCAATTTCTAATTGTGCCCTTGGATTAATTTCAATTGAATCCCTGAGTTATAGTGCCATTTACACAACAATCTTGGTTTTCTGGACTATAATTTTCTGCAATTTTGCCTTGAATCAGCTCCAAACTTTGTTGTTTCTTCAATTAAACCCCTGATTTTTTTAATTAATCAAATCAAAGTTTAATTAAGTCCATAAACTTATTAATTCTTCAATTAAGCTCCTGATTTCATTAATTAAACTAATTCAAATTTTAATTAAATTCCCAAACTTATTAATTCTTTAATTTTTGACAAATTGACTCTCAAATTTAAAAATTTCATCCTTGAACTTTGAATTTGTGTTGTCTTAGCCCCATTCTCAACTATATTCATTTTTTTTAATTCAAATATTAGGTTATGACACTAGTCATATGGAATGATGAATCATTTAAGGATGATTCCATTAAGCATAGTGGGCAATGGATAACAATCCAGGGAACACATATTCAAACAAATTTTTCTTGTGCAGTAGCAAGTGTTTATGTATGGTGTTTAATCAAGGAAAGATGATTATTGTGGGAGGAAATCATCACCGCTGCCTTTTAGGTACCATTGTTTTTAGATGATGATTTCAAAAAAACTTTGCATTAGAATGATAAAAGTACTAACAACCTAAATCAATTAAGAGCAAAGGAATTTAGAAACTTTATTAGTGAGTGTAACTTACTAGAGTATCTTTTAATTGGTCATCAATACACGCTTTTAAGAACAATCAATAAGCCATATTGATAGAGCTTTTGCTACTCCATAATGTCATTTGCAATTTTCAGAACTAGCATTTTATTGATATCTTAGAGGCTTGTCAAACCACTATTAACTATTATTGGGAATGTAGAATCAATATCGGGGGTGAAGGCCATTTTGATTTCTCAAGTATTGGTTGAACCACGCTTTATTTTTTAAGAAACTCAAACTTTCCTAGATTGAAGCCTGTGTTGAGCATGCTAGCAAATTCAGATTGATAAGGAAGCTCAATTATTTGGCATAAAAATTTCAAAAAAAAAAACAAAAACTGTTTTGGCAATTAGGATAAGAGGCCTTTTCATATTCATAACCGACTCCAGCAGTTAGAAAAGGAAAGGGAGAAATGTTCTCTAAGTCAGTAAGAGATCTCTGAATGGCATGAACTTAGCTCTGAATAGTGGATAATGAGTAAACATGTTGAAGCCATTTGGAAGCAAAAAACTTAGTGTAAACTAGGAGATAAAAACAACAAATTCTTCCACTTAACAGTAAATATCAGAAGAGAAAGAAAAACCATAACAAAGATTCTATCTAACAGGGTCACATTCATTACACCATATGAAATTAAAGCTGCTGCTGCTGCTATTTATTTTTCAAATATGTTCAAATAGTTAGGTTCAACAAAGCCATATATGAGTTTGGCTAGGTTTAAAAAACTCTCTCATGCACAATCTGCTAGGTTGGAACAATCAGTGACAATAAATGAAGTCAGAAGAGCAATGTAGGATTGTGATGACTCAAATGCTCTTGGGCCTGGTGGATTAACATTCAGTTTCTATAAGACGATTTGGTTGTTGATTGGGAATAAGGTATTTCATACGGTGTCTGAATTTTTCATAATAAGAAAACTACCAAAAGGTGTTAACATTTCCTATGTTACACTAGTGCCTAAAAACACACCAAAAAAAATTCATGGAGTTTAAGCCAATCAGTTTGATTCATGGTTTGTACAATATTGTTGAAAAGTTGCTCTCGTCTAAGCTACACACTGTCATGACTGCTCTTATCAATCCTCATCAAATAACTTTCATTTCAGGAAGGAAAATTTTAGATGGGTTTATAATAATTAATAAGGTTATTCATTGTATCAAGAAAGGTGGTTAGAATGGGTTTCTGTTAAAAGTTGACTTCAACAGCGCCTTTGATTCAATTATTTGCACTTACTTAAAAGAAGTGATGATGTATATGGGATTTGGAGATAAATGAATAACATTGGTTCATGAATATATTTCAGAATCATAAATGGCAATTCTCATTAATAGCCTTCCAATCCAAGAATTTCAGCCTTACTGTGGTTTATGCTAAGGTGATCCACTATCACCATTGTTGTTTAACATTGTTGTTGAGACCTATTAGTTCTTTTTTAAAGGGCTTTGGCAGAACAATACTTTCAGGGCATTGGATTTGGAAATGGTCAATTAATCAGTCACCTCCAATATGTAGATGACACTTTGGTGTTTATGTCAAACGAGCATAACTCTTTAGTTCATGCTAAAATGATCTTAAGGTGGTTCAAGTTGACATCAAGACTAAAAGTTAACTTTCATAAAAGCTCTCTAGTTGGTATTAATCTTGATGAAGATTATACGACTGGTATGATCAATGTAATTTATTGTAAATAAGACACATTTCCAATTAGATACTTGGGACTATCTGTGAGTGAAAATCCAAAATGAACTTCAACTTGGAAGCTGATTGCTAATAAATTTCACACTAGATTAGGAAAATGGAAGGACAGCTTTCTAAGTTTAGTAGGATGTGTCTGCCTTGTCTAGACTATTCTCTCCTCCTTGCCATTATATTACATGTTGGTGTTTACGTTGTCGTAGGGGGTTACCAAGGTGCTTACATCAATTCAACAAAAGTTTTGTGGGGTGCAGTTTCATATGAAAAGAAATTGTGCAAGGTGGTTTGAAGTGTTGTAATCAGGTCCAAAAACAAAGGTGGTTTTGGATTGCGGTCTTTACAAGGGAATAACAAAGCACTGTTGTTCAAGTGGCTTTAACGTTTAGGGAATAATCATCTTAGATGGGTAGTAGGATTTTATTCACATAACATACTATGCTACTTTTGAAAATGAACTTTCTTTGTTCATTAAACTGTTGTCAGACACATGAAGAGGAATTTATTTAATCATCAATTTAGACCCACCAATATTGCCATCCTTGAAGAATGGCTGTAACTACACAATTGGTATTGGGAAGACAATCTAATTCTGGAATGACAAGTGGACGGTAATTGGCACTTTTAACACATGTTTCTCATCATTATAAGCAATTTCAACTTAACCTTCCATATACTTAGTCGCAATGCCAGAGAACACATTAGGATCTAGTGTGTGGAATTTTGCTTGGATAAGGCCACTTCTACCTTTTGAGGAGTTCCAACTTACACAGCTACGTGCTTTATTGCCATTGGTCAGCATGAATACAAGTAAGGAAGATTCAAAGATACGAGAATATTTTGGTGATGGGTTTTATATAGTTTAGTTTGCCAGTAATTTAATTGACCTTCTAGAATTTCCAGGTTCATATTCATTTACAAACTTGCTATGGAAAAGTATTGCACTTCTTAAGATTAAAATGTTTATATGGATGGTTTTGTAAGATAGAGTCTGTACAAGAAGTCTCTTGCAACATAGGAATTTACTTCAACCAAATCAAGCTTTGTTTCCTCTATGTCAAATTAAAACAGAGCATGTGCATCATTTATTCTTACATTGTCATGTTTCATAGATGTTTTGGAATCATTTCATAACCTGGCTTGGATTCACTTGGTGTATGCTCAATTCAGTGGAGAAGGGACTACGACAATTTACTATACTGGCTACAGGTAAATTTCAGCAAAAAACCCTAACTCTGCTAGTATATGGTATCTTGTGGACTCCATGAACTACTCGAAACAATTATATTTCTTAGGATGAGGTGATGAACTAGACTAAAATGTTTGACTTCACACTTCATAGGCAGTCGGTTTGGTTAAAATCAATGGTACCAAAGTTTCCATACACATGAAATGATCTTTTTGGAGGACTTGAAGGCATACTAAAATGGACAAACTAGTGCAACATCTGTAGCCTTACATTTTTTTTTTTTGCAAACTGTTTATCTTTTCTATCATGTATATCTTTTTTTTTCTTGTATGTCTCCTTTAAATATTTTTCAGGTAGAACTTCATATACTTAATGGAGTTTTGTAATCATCAATAAAATTCAATTACATACTAACAAGAAGCTAGCATGGTCGAAATGATACAAGTCTTGATCAAACATGTGAAAATCATTTTGGCATAATTCAACATAATATTGAGAATTGTCATATCATCAAGGATAAACTCCTCCTTTAGATTGCATTAGTTCCAACACTAATGCTAAAGTGTAATTGAGTTGACTTTGAAAGCCTTAGATATTTAAGTTGGGATACTTGATGTGAATAAGAGGCAAATATTATAACATTGCTTTTTCCATTTAAATTTGATGAATAAGATCTTTGAGACCATATTTTCTACAATTTATTTTTCACGTGTTTTTGAAATTTCATTATATTTTCAATAAAGTATATTTTCATATGTCATATTATTGTTTTGAAGTCTTGAATGCTCTTATGGAAGTATTTTGGCATCTTATTTCAATCATAGTTTACAAACAACATTATAAAAAAATTGACTACAGTGGTTTCAGAACAACTAAAAAGTTTAAATATATAGTAAATGTATTAATCTATTTTTATATATATAATTAAACAAGTTTTCAATATATTTTTACATTTCTAGTCTTTATTGTTTATTTAATTTCCTACTTATGTCTATGTTGTTACCAATTTTTTAGTCTTCACACAAAAAGGAGAAAATACAAAAAAGTCAAAAAAAATATATTCGAAAGAAAATAAAAATAATAATAGCAGTGAGAAGAGGATGCGAGAGCTCCTAGAAAATAGCAAAAAATTAGTTGAGAAGGTTAAAAAATATAAAGATTGAAATTTAACAATATATTTTTTACTGATGAGAGCTCTATTGACAAACAAAATTTTATTTGAGAAAGAAAAGTTCAAAATCAGATGTTTATGGACTCAATTAAATTTTATTAAGGGTTTAATTGAATTTATAGAGGGTTTGATTGTAAGAAAATTAATTTTTAAGTTCAAGGGTCAAATTATAATTTTTAAGAGTTGATTCGGTCAAATTAAGGGCATAATTACATAAATATTAAAGTTTGATGGCTAATTAGGGACTTGATTGAAGAAATCCAAAACCAAGTACCAAACTGGAAAATGCACGTAAGTAGAGGGACTGGAATTGACTGAATCAGGGGTCAAATTGAAGAAATTGGAAGTTTGTTGATTAATTGAGGGCCAAAATGCACAAATTTAAAACTAAGGACCACAATGAAAAAGGTGGCCAACTTCCAGGTTGACATTTGAATTTGGCAGGGATGCATTGAATTGATTTTTAAAATTAAAATTGCAATTGAGGACTTGATTGAACAAATCACAAATTGAGAACTGATTTGAAATTAACATGTTTTAGCGCCATTTCCATTTAAATGAAACAATGCGTTTTGTTCAAAACGACGCCATTTCACTCACTGGTCATAGGAAAAAAAACCCAAAACGGTGTCATTTTGAACGACATTATGTATCTTCTTCTTCCCTGATGCGCAAAAAGCAAGGGAAAAAGGTTTTTCTTTCCCTTCTTTGCGGCACTTGTTTCACCCTCTTCCCCCCTCACTTGACTAAAAACCCGAACCCATACCCCAACATGCCCTGTCATTATGATGAAGAAAAGAGAGGGGAGTTACGCCCTGCGAGTGGCTTCGGGGCGGCTATACATTGACCGCCTCAGGCCACCTTACCCTGCGCCATGACTGGATAGGGTAGGGTGGCTCCCTCTCCTCCCGCACTTAAAAATACCAGACAAATACCAGAAGAAAACAGGGAGGATAGAGGATATGATATTTTTTTAAGGATGAAAAAAAGGAGAGGGGGACGAAAAAAACAAAGGGCGATTAAAGAAAAGAGAGGGAATTTTTTGAGCAGAGGAGATGAAAAAAACAAAGAGACAGAAGGGGAGGTCTAGAGATAGAAAGACAAAGAAAAAGCAGAAAAAAAAGAGAGAGCAAAGAGACTAAAACATAAGAGAAACAAAAGGGAAGAAAAACAGGGGGAATAGAGAAAGGGAAGGGAAGAACAAAGAAAAAAGAAGAATAAAAGGGAAAGAAAACAGAGAGACAAAGAGGAGTAGAAGAAAACAAAGGAAAATCACAAAGAAAAAAAAAGAAGAAACATCGGCCAAGCAGCTTTTAGTGCATTGCCACTTCGCTTGGAAGAAAAACCACTGCAAAGCCACCATCCACAGTAGCACCACCACGAGACACTGCCGGTTTGTCTTCCCTCGCCCTTCTCCTCCTTCATTTTTTTCTTATGCTTCGCCATCTTCAGTATTCTACAAGGTGAACAGTGAAGAGCTGCTCCACCATTCATTGGGTTGGACTAGTACTGGCCCAGTCCAAAATGGTTGGATTGGGTCTGGCCTAGTTCAACAAAGAAAAGAAATATCTTTGGGCCGACACTGGCCCAACACTTTTCTAGCCTGATGTGGCCCAACATCTTTGGGTCGACCTCGACCCAACCCCAACTCCTGTAGGCAAAGCTCGACCCAATTTCTTTTGGGTTGAATTTCGGCCCAGCCTGGGTGGGCTCAACCCATATATTTAGGCCAGCCTATCACATTATAATATAATAATATTATATTGTATATTTAAAAAATATATATGAAATTCCAAAAAAAATCCAAAAATCCTTTAAAAAAATTTATGATTTTCTCACGTATTTTTCTCTGAATTTTGATTAATATGAGCTTATATTTTTATACTGTAAAGATACAAATCTGATATTAAAATACTCGGTTTTCTCCGAAACAAAAAAAAAATATAAAACATCAAAAAATTTTTTTTGTCTTCATGCATACGACCAAGTCTCTCAAATATAGAAATTTTCATATAACAAAAAAATTCAAAAAATATGTATTAGCATGTATTTTTTACTTTAATAACCATTTTATTAAATTCATGAGAACTAGGTCAATATTTCAAAAATACCAATAAAATTATTTTGTTTTCTTTTAAAAGTAAGACGTATTCATAATATTATATAAAATTTATTTCTTTATTGACATTATAACAATTAGGTTTTACTCGATAAGATAAGGATCTTCTTACTGGGATGATTTTCTTAAATCTTAGACAGATCAATAATTAAAAAGTACAATAACACCTTATTTTTTATCAGATAATTAAACAATATAGTTTACCTTAGGTATGATATATTTGGGGTGTTAATTCCTTTTCTTTTTGCAACCATTCCCCGTGCTCGATCTCTTAAACTAGTTAGGGTTTCTAATGATCAAAATATCAGGTGGCGACTCCCATTCCCTCTTTCCACTGATAAAAGATAAGAATTTCTTGTTTGCTCTATTTTCTCGATTTTCCAGATACCATACCAATAATGGATGCATTCGTCACGACGCCACACATATGCGACAATCTATTATATTTTTATATAACTTTAATATGCCATTTAGTCAGGTTTTATTGTTCAAATTGAAATGATTATATTTTTCGTAAAAATGCTCGAGTTGTATTAAAAATTGTTTTAATTTCTTAAAAAACACTTAAAGTTTTAATTCTTAATATATTAATGGTTGAGAAATTTTGAAAGAAAATATATTAGTTTTTATATAACTTAGGGGTATTTTTTAAATGAAAAATATAATTATATCAATTTGAATAAAAAACTTGACAGAAAAACATATTAAATAATTGTTTATATTAAAAAAACATGATTCATCCAATTAAAATTATAAGGAAGATTTGACTAATTATATAATAAGAATTGATCATTAAACCATTTATCTTCGAATTTATTTGACTAGGAGAAATGTTAGGTATACCACATACACAAATTTATTGTTAAATAATACTATATTATGATTACTATCATATATTGTTTACAGTCTATTTGAAACCAAATTATATATGAAATTAAATTTAATTTCACCTATGATCTAAATTCAGTTAATAACATATTACAATTATTATGTTTGTAATAAAATATTAAATCACATAATTGAATTCAATTATACTATTTAAAATACACGTGGAATTAAATTGAATTAGTTATCTTGACTATTTTACCATTAATTCAGAAATCACTTCTTTTTCTTTAAAAAATAAACATTTTTTTTATTAATGTGGAATTAAAAAAATAATTGTGACTCATTGTGAAAGGAAATCAAACACTTGAGGAATAACCTTTGGATGCCAATGGTCATATATATGTCTAATGTCTGCAGAGCAATTCTGTAATGGAAGGTTAAGTTGGGGAGATACTGAAAATATGGTGTTCAAGAGTAGAAAAAAGGGACAAAGCAAAAACATTTGGAGAGAGGGCAAAAAGACTGTTGAAGAAGGGGAGGAACCCTTTCCTGACCAGGAGGCTCAAATTTTTTATTAGACTAAAAAAAAAAAAAAAAAAAACATTCTAAAGATTTAACATTGCGATGCGTTACCTGAAATCCTGATTGGGAGCGAGGGAGAACCCAACTCTAGCATGATGAAAGTGCCTTCACCACCGAAATAATTATTGATAAAGAAAAGTTGTAGGGTTATTTTATTTAGAATTATTTTAGCGAAAAAAAAGGGTTTCATTTCTGATTTGTATTTTTTTTTATGATTTAAATTTTATTTGGAATTCAAATTAATACCATCAAAAGAATTTTAAACACAAAAATTAATTTAACCCTAAAAATTAAATTAAATTTAAAAAATTCCAAATAATCTGATAAACAAATTCTTGCATGTTTTGTTGATTATGTCATCGTCATTGATGAGTCATCTATGAAAGTATGGAGGAACAAACGAGTAGAGAAAGGTACCATGCTAAGACCCCGTTTGTTTTTACGTTTCAAAAGCGTTATTGAAAAAAATAATTTTATTTTTATTTTTTCTTTACTTTAATTTAATTTTTTGGTGTTTTTAGATCATTTTAATATACTGATATCAAAAATAATTTTTAAAAAATAAAAAAATATTTTAATACATTTCCGAGTAAAAAAACACTTTAAAAAATAACTGCTACCATACTCAACCACATCCCCTGAGACCTAGCAAAATAATATGTAAAGACGATATTGAAGAAATAATTTTTTTTTCCTCTTAATCAAGCAATTAAACCCTACTAAATTCAAGAGCATAGAAAGAATGTAGAAGGCCTCTGGTCCCCGTTTACCAGGCAATTAGTGGGAAAAGTCTGAAAGCATCCATAGATCCCATTTATTTCAGCCCATTTTAATCAAATTAACACTCTGAGATGTCAATACAGATACAGGGGCGACCTAAGAAGCCCATCTTCACAAAACACAAATATTTGTAATTTTTTCTTTTGTCATGGCATTGAGAGTAAGAGCTCAGTTAACTAATACAACTTCAGTCACTGCATGGACAGAGAGACTAATCCGGATCATGCTATATGTCCTACTTCATATGAAGAAGGTTAGGAGTACGAACTCTCCCTCCTTTTACAGGGCATGCCATATCCTACGTAAATAGAAAAAAAAAAAAAAAAAAACCTAAACACAGTTTCAAACCAATTTCTTCATTAATCATATCAAGATGAAGATTATGTAAAGAAAAAAAAAAACCTTGATGGTTAAGATATTGAAGATTACTATATGATTTGGCTTTCTTGTTCCTTTTCTTAATTTTCTTAAATATTAAAAAACAAATTGACGTTAAGCTAAAATGTTCTACCCTTGCATGTCGAAGCACGCAAGCACCCCGTCGCAGATATGGGAAATGACTTTTATCTGCATGGCCCCTTAATTTCATAACGGAGGAGGACTAGCTAAATGTTTTGCTTGATAGTCCTTGGGTAATTCCTCAACCTTGCATCAATGGCAGCCAATACTCCATGGATATAGCAGTTGCGTAGTTTGTATTCTTTTAACTAGATCTGGGAACAAGGAAGGGCACACTTTACAAAGTTATAGCGAAGACTTTGCTGGTATAAGAGTTTGAAGATGACCTGAAAAAAGCCTTTGCTTTCTAAATTCTGAATGAAACATCGAATTTGGAGGGTTGAGTAAGAAGCTCTTCATACGTTATGTTATGCGAACTTACAAGGCCGAGAACTCTACTCAGGATTTGGAAAGTGGAGGTGAAGGGAAAGGAGGGCAACAACTATACGTCGGAATTGGTATTCCAGAAGAAAAATAAGAGAAAAGGTTTGAATTTAGATTTTTTTGAAAAATAAAAACTAATATAGTTGAGTTTTAACTTATTAACTAGCAGCGAAACCGCGTTGTAAGAAAAGCACTTTCGTCGGTCAACATGAAATCGTTAATTTCTGCAATATATGATTTTAATTCGGCAAATGTCACCCATAAATATCATAATTGGCAAGAGTCAATATTCAACACAATACGTAGGATCGGATGACTTGAATTATGGAAATAAAGAACGGAGACTATAATGGAGTTTCTATTTTTATTATTCAGTAAACGCTAGCTTGGAATGAATAATACTTAAAAGATTTATCAAAAATATTGAAATTATATATATGTCTCTATCTTCATGACTCATAATGACTTCTTGACTCATAATGAGCGATCATATATGTGAATAATATTATTATTTAATTGGATAAATATCATATATAACTATCATGGTTGGCAAGAGTCAATATTCATCACAATAAAAAAAAAAACAAGAGAGTTTATAGTTTAATTGATAATAACTAAGTGATAAAAAGTCAACTAGAAAAAAAAAATTAAATTTTATCATTTGTATTTCTCAACTCTTATTTAAGTATATGATCAACTAGAGATCTTGAGCTGACTAGATCTTTTTTTTAGTTTGGCATTTAAAAACATACATACCTACCCGTGAATCATGTCGAGGAGTGTATATATCATTAATATATAAAAAAATATATAAAAGAATTTAAATTATAATCGTTCTTAGACTATAATAAAGTTTCTAGTTTTACTATTCAATATTCAATAAATCATAGCTTGAAATGAATATTAGTTATAAAATCAATAAAATATGAAAATTATATATATGTCTTTGTCTTCATGAATCATATGACTAATCATATATGTGAATAATGTTATTATTTGATTTGAAATCAATGTTGACTAAATATTTAGATAAATGAATAAGAGGTAAAATTATTTTAAAAAAATTCATTTAAATTAAAAACTTAAGTGGTTAAATAAGGTAATTTAGTTTTTTTATCAAAAAAAAAAAAGTTTTGAATTAGCTAATACTTCAAAAGAAAACATTCAGTCGATGGTGAATTTGTTTTTTCCAGCCCATTGATCGATTAAGCTCATATCCCATAAGATAACGGCAACTTTAAGCTCTCAACCATCAACATCAGTGAGCAATATTCAGATGCAATGAAAATAATGTAATTTTAAATTTCTTTTATTGACGCTTCCATTAGGCACATCTTCAAAAATATACAATAAAATTAGGTCTTCACCCCTCTTACCCTCTCTCGTTTCATTATTAGTGATTCAATTTAAAAATTTTCAAGCTGCTATTTAGTCAACTATACTCACCTACTCACCTTTGAAGAAATTTTATATATATATATGTTTTGATTTTTCCAAATAGTAAAATTGGCAGGTGATGCTTATAATTAAACCAATTTTCTTTGTATTTATGACATATGCTTCACCTTTTAGATCATCATTCCTTGTTGAAGTAAGAGTTCCCTAGCCAGATGCAGACATGCAGCTCTAAAATCCGGTCATCTACACAATGGCCATTGGCTTCAAGATACGAAGAAGATCCTACGACTTGCTTTGATTACAGGATATAGTAAGAAATATACCAGAGAGCATCCAAATTGAAGAAAAAAAACCGAAACAGGAAATAACTAT
>Ga0325411_1002485_pt1 | contig 20913 bp, 13 predicted proteins | sample PopdelMetagenome_13_FD_206181 | JGI IMG/M metagenome (GOLD analysis project Ga0325411, IMG submission 206181) | Populus deltoides microbial communities from Bellville, Georgia, United States - Xylem-PdIQD-R4 | ecosystem: Host-associated > Plants > Phyllosphere > Stem > Wood/Secondary xylem...
TAGCTTTTCTCCTCTCAAGTTTGGCTACTGAGTTGGCTCGGATTCTGGAAGTACACCAGTCAAATAATGGAAAGGATGGTGAGTGGTACAAAACATTTTAAAACCAGGATATTCTTTAGGTTTTAAACTTCATGTTTTAGAGCATGTTAAGATAACTCTATCAGGTTGTGAGAGTTGAGGACTTTGAGGAGATGTAATGCTAGGATGTGTTTGATGGAGAAATGAATTTGTCTCTACGCAGGAGTTTGAAGGATTCGCAGGAATGACAATATCATAGTCAAGAGAGAAGGGTAAAGAATATTTTTTTTGGTAAATGTGCTCAAAGAAATACTGTCTTTTTTAATTTTTTCTGTAATTAATATAACGTGGGCTGATCCAGCTTTCGCGGTCAGCCTTACAATTTGACTCTCTTTGAGCATTGCCTCGTCGTTGTCTCACGAGAGTAGTCAGGGCTTCTAATTTTATCGAACTTCTTTCCCTAAATTACACCTTCAAAAATCACAACCGTTAAATTTATGAAACCACTTGCAATAAACGAGATTGCTTGTTCATCATGACTTGAGGAGTTGCCGATTTAGATTTTAAATCTAACCCGGTTCGAGATTCGGGTTCTAGATTTTAACTAAATCACTAAATCATTCAAATCATTTTTTATAATCAAAACAGTATTATTTTAATAAAAAAAATTAATAGATTATAACCAAACCGGATTAATCCACCCATTTAATTTTAATTTCAAATTAATTAAATCCCGGATCAACCAATTAATATGGGCCGAGTTTCAAAAGGATATTTGCGGCTACTTATGTAAGTTGCTCTCTAATCTTGGTATTAGAGCTAATTAAACTGATACTTACTACTTTGCCACCACGCTATTTTTAAGCATAAATCTGTAGAAAATGACAAAATTTTACAGGGAGCCGGTGAAGAAGATTGGGATGGAAAGAAGAATTGTTGCAATGGAAACCCAAAATCCCCATTGCCACCCTTACGGAAAACTCATAAAGCATGTCTTGGTTTCTTCCACCCTATCTTTTGTTAAAATCTTCCTTAACTCGCTCCAAAAAGGCAATTGGGATTTGTCTGCCAGCAGACGGCAACAACCCGGAAAGAAAAAATTGCAGGTTAGAGACATGTATTCAGAGAAGTTAGGATGTTAATTAAACAGAGACAAATAAAAAAAATTAGGGTTGTTGTGAATAGTAATTCGCATAGATCAATTTGGGAGAGTAAACCTTAGGAACCCTTTCCTTAAAGAGACCCTGTAAAAGCTTTTTTTCTGACTTGGTATCAGTATTCATCAACTGTGTGATTAAGCTGGTCACTTCGACTTTCATTAAAAAAAAAACTACAAATCAAAACAACAATTACCATATATAAATATTTTACTTTCATTTTTATAATCTAATACTTATAATCGCTATTCTGAATCGAATATAATTAGGGTTACATGAACAATAACCCAGTAAAAATCAATTTGGTTTTTTCTTGGGTTTTGAAAAATATAATAATACAAGGGTTAAAAAAAGTCCAATGAGAAGGGGACAAGATCCCAACAGCTCAAGGTATAAATTGTTTCTTCTTCAACAACAAACATCACGAGAAACTAAGAAATCGAATAAAAAAACCTAGATTGATTTCGATCTAGAGTTGTCTTGAAAGAGAACATTATATAGGAGAGAAGTAGTTTCAAATGTCAGATACAAAGTAGGTGGTCTGTTGCGTGTTGTCTTAGCAAGTTTCTCATATATTATTTTTCAAGGGTAGAAGCGTTATTCTATATAACAAAAACTATAAAATATAATTTCAAAAAAAAAATCTAAATATCTAAAAAAAACCCCGTTAACAATAACTTTGAAAATAAATCTTTTCTAAATAAAATAAAAACAAATATTCAAACTATCAAATAATATAATTTAATCATGTTGATTAAGTTTTAAAAATTTTAACCTATTACTCGATCCATGTTTTTTTAAAAAATTTATCTTATTATTATTTATAATTCTCAGATATCAGATAATACAAATATTATAAATATACTAATTTTTTTAGACACCCCTTTGCGAAATTCCGTAGTCCGAAGAACAAACTCTTAATTCCCACGAAGAAATTCAATAGCATGCGATTGTTACAAATTTGCATACCATTTCAACAAATTAATTTTTCATCCCTTTTACAAGGAACCGAACCAATCTTCTCAGGCTAATCCATAAAGAAAGTTCTTGATGTCAACTGTAAAAGAGGCTGCCTAGTCTGGGCGCCAGATACTATATTAATATCATTAGCGCCAGGACTTCCGCACCCCGTGTTAAAAAAATGCTTCTGGCAATTAAACGGGGGATCACACCACTCGCCCGTTCTCTCTTTCCCAAAAAAAAAAAAAAAAAAACAAATGAAATGAAGTCAATATTCACCACATCTGGATGCAAGGCGTGCCTAATCGAAGGTATCAGCAGAGGCAGCTTCACATCTTCTAAAAATTGTCACAAGACGATAATGACCGCAGCTCAAGCAATTTAACATCAAACTATTTGGGATGTTACTTTCAATCATGCACTAACAACACCAGAAACCCAGGGAACAATCAATGGCGCATTTGGGTGGGAATCTCTAAATGATTCAGAATACCTATCCTTGAAATTCAGTTTGGGCTTTTCTGCCTGCAATTTGACAAGATAAAATGTCATAATTGGATTAGTTAAAGAATTGATGAATTTTAGCTCATAATGAAACATTAAACCAATTCTTACATATTTTAGCCAGCACTCTTGATTTTTATGTTGATAGATATCCGGCGAAAAGCACCCTGTCTCTGATGGGCAATAGACCCATGTGTTGCATTTCTTTTCACCAGGCTTTGCATATTTTGCCTGATCTAGGCAAGCTTGACAGCAGTCAGCTGCACTTTCCTTATGGTGGGTAAGGCCCCATCTAACAGCAGCACCATCATAATCAGTATGAAGCTCGGCATGGCATTCAGGTGGAAGTGGCCTGCCAGGTAGAACTTCTTCCTCTGTAAAAAATAAGTAATAATTAAACCAACATGTATAAATTTGTTTCATCGGTAAATGCTTAGATACTGGCAACATGAAGAACAAAATTTTACCAACAGAAACCTCAATTTAATTACCAGGCTCTTCTTCACCCTCAGGCTTATCATCGTGTTCCTGGTGAATTACTTCAGCAGGTAACCAAAGGCCAATATTTTCTGACAGCACAGCCCAATCAGACTCTAAGGCTCTTACTAGGATACCTAAAAACATTCAGGAACACGCGTGAGCAGCAGGGTATGGGAAACGAGGATTTAAAGTGCTTCCTACAGACACAAATATAATTGGTCCTTGAGGCCATTACATCAGAGATTTAAATGACACCAAACCACACCCTTCCAAGGACAGAAGCATACCAGCTTCCTCTTTCAAAATAGATGAAGTCAGCCCCTCTGTTTCACGGGCCAACAGTTTGACCTCTTGCAGTTTTTCTTTCCGCCACTTTTCAACAGCATCTGTTTACAAAAGAAGAGAAGAACAAAGATAAGTGGCAAGGTACCAGCACAGAGAAGGTCAAAAGTCATAGCTCTTATGTTACATGTCCTATATATATCCATCCACATTGATTGGATAGTTGGATGACCCTATTGTAGGCAAGCGAGCAATAAACTTCTGGAAATCATTGTTTAATGTTGCTAAAAATAGTGAAATGTCAGGAATGAGACTGGAAATACGATTAAAAAGAAGCACTAATCAAATCCTGATACAACCAGGACTGGGTGGTTATCAGCTAAGTAAATTATAACTGAACAGAAAAATGATGTCAGTCCAAAATCATCCTAACAGTACACTTGAACTCCATGAGGCAGGAAGTCACCATTTCAAGTAGAGATGTCTTCATGCATGACAAAATTGTCAAAACATCCAAAGAATCCTTGGATAATTCTACATCGAAGAGCATGAATATGGCAGAGATTAAGAAATAGAAGAAGAAAAAATTTACAGCTTTCAGAAATAACAAATGGCTGAAGTTTTCCATGCCAAAGATACCCTCAATCAAATATTATCAGTCAACAAAATGTAAATTCCAAATGGTAGCTTCTGAAAATTCTTCTTTCTTTTATCCAACTTCCAAGCTAACCATGGAGCTAATAAAATACAAAGAGATGTATAACAGACCAAGCCCACAAATATCATTCAGCACCATTACAGATTCCTTCCTTCTCTATATGGAATCATGGGGCATGATGTCCAAGGTTTCAAGAAGAACCTTATGAACAAGATTCAAAGCATAACATCAGCCTAAAGCACCAGAATTTCAATGCATTATAATTTTTTAATTGAAAAAAATTAATAGCAATCAGATGGGCTGTCTAATTTCAAAACAAGCAATACCTATTTGATTATGAAAAACTTATAGCTAACAAGTAGAATTACAACATTTTTTGACAGAGAATTTACTTTTCTAGTTTGCTATTGACAGCCAATGTGTCCCCATGTAAGAAATTAGGAACAAATTCTGTGAGCATTTGCACTGTAGTAGTTTGGGAGTGAAGTAGGAAAAAAAAGAGAGGATGTCGGCGATAGAAAAACCAAAAAAGGCCACAGATCCTTAAATCGTCAAGAGGCAGCAGAGGAATAATGCTGCAAATAGAGGTCATGATGTTTGCAGTTGTGAGACAAGAGACATGGAAAAAATATGGTAGCAACAGTTATGACGATAAATAAGAGGCCTCAGGCGGTAAAAATGTCAGTGTTGGCATGGTGCTAATGATAGATATGGTGGATTCATGGCATGGAGGTGAGCGTGGTAGAGGCATCAGGTTCTGGTCATTTTAATATTAATACAAAAAAATGGCACTTGTTTCATGAAAGCAAACAAAAGTAGCTGTGACTTTACAAGAGAGACAGCATGGGAGATATAGCTGAGTTAGGGTGGATACGGGAAAAATAAAAATAAAAGTAGCATGTTATAGTTGATGGAGGGGACAGAGTTTAAAGTCGTAAACCACCATGTTTAAGCACTTCATAGAAAAAAAAAAAACCAGATAAATTGATACATACATACAAACATACATGTGTGTGTATAATGGTGGTAGCAAGCTCCATTGAATTCTATACTCCTTGTACAACAGTAATAGGATCTGCTAGAAATCAAAACCGAGAATGGCAACATATTAAAGAAGAAAATATACCTCCTTTCCTTTGTTTTCCATCATTGTAATACCAATATTGGTTGGGGGCATAGGCCCGTCGTAACAAAAACTAATATTCAGTAGATTTGAGCACTCATCTTCTGTTTAGTTAAACAAAATGCAGTCAAGCAGATGTTGTATGGAAGAGTGAGCAACAACAAAGAAACACCACTCTTGCTGTTCACTAATTCCAGTGAGACAGCACAGAAAAATGTTTTCTGGTTCTCCGCATTATACCAAATTAGTTGTTGTTTGATGAATAATACACGTCAAATGCGCTGAACCTTCAAGACTCGAACAAAGCAAGTGTTCAAACCTATCCTAATTGCATGAATCAATTTGAAATAGAATAGGCAGTTGCAAAACAAAACGACATGGGATTGAAAGATGAACCTACTTCTCTGCTCACTGATATTCGCATTCGCATTCAAGCTTCTCAATCTCTCCAGAATCTCATCAGTTATTTTATTCTTAACCTCTTTTGGCAATTCAATCACCGTTTCTTCTCTGTTAAACTCTTCCTTAAGTTCCTTCACCTTTCCAAAAACAGAAAACACTGAATTAAAACACCAACATCCAATGAAGGAATCCAGAGCTCATATTAATCACACAATAACTGAAAAACCTAAAAGGAAATTCTTACAATTTTAACAAGCTCTAAAGGTTCTTTCGCTCTTCGAATCCGAATTGATTCCTCCATTTTCCTAATCTGATCTGGTGTGTACTTTACAACTACAACTACAACATAATAATAATAATAATAATAATAATAATAATAATAATAATAAAGAAAAAGGAAAGCTCGAAAATCAAATAAACCGCTTCAATAAAAAAAAAAGGGACCTAAAAAACTTGGAGAGTTAGTTACCTCTGTTAAAATCATTATTGGAGTAGAGATAAAGGGAAGCATATAGAGAGCGAAGAACATAAAGAGCAATAAAAATGTTAATAGAGCAAACAAAGAGAGTGGTTCTCTTGTACGAACATCCCCATTTCACTCCTCTCGCCATTTCCTCCTCCTCCTCCTCATCCCGCCATAATATCCAATTATTCCTCTTTCTTCTATTAGATCAACCGATAGATCGCGCTGCAACCAAGTCGTGTTTTTTTTTAAAAAAAAAATGCAGTAATGAGTTATTTTTGTGCTCTTTTTTTTTAATAAAAAATAAAGACCGTTTTGGAGGGCGCCGATGAGATCGGGATTTTACTATAAGAAATTAATACAAGTGACTATTGTTTTCTTTCTTTTGATTTTAATGGCTGGTTAAGAGTTAGCTTCATAAATGAACTCCGTTTTGCTGACTCTGGAGCCTGGGCTAACGTGCGCCCTTGTGGTTAGGTTAGCGGCTAAAAGATAGGAGGATGCATTTGTGTTGATCAATGCGTGCTGTCGCTGTTTAAAATTTAAATATTCTTATCATATGATTGATTGATGGACGGATTTATGAATTTGGTGTATTTCGAGGGAGAGCAATTGGTATTATATAACAACTAAATATTTACATATAATTACAAATACTTACATTTCTAATTTTAAAAATAATATTGTCACCATAAGTACTTCGTTTCTTGAAAGCAGTTTGAAAACAATTGTCTGAACAGCTAAATAATAGCTTGGAAGGATATTGTTAGAGCACTTGTTCTAGTTCACAAAAGAAAAGAAAAGAAAACTTTATTATTTTTTTTATTTATAAAATAAAAAATCATGTATTAATTCTTTTTATTATCCATTAGACAACATCCTAAAATAACACCCAAAACACAATTAAGCATAGATGTATTAAAAATTTTAGCTCTTGTTAATATAAATAGTGATGTGGTTATTTAATTATTAAAACTATGATATTATATTAAAAAAATATTTTCTACGGATTTATTTTACTATGTTGAAATACAATTCACAAAGGATCAATTATAGATTTAGTATGAATCTAGTTAATTGATGATATATAGGACTCGAATTCAAGCATAGAGAGAGGAAAATGAACTTCTTAACTATTGTGCCTGCCAGGAGGTTGTAGGCATTTTCTTTCTGCACTGATCTTGCCATGTACCATTATCGATAGCAGATGTTCTTGAAGGACAGAAAATAAAAGTAAAAAAAAAAAATAAGAAGAAAATATCAACATGAACGTTGTCTGTCTCCAGATTTCGCATTTCAAGCATTAAACAAATAAATCAAACCACTTGTTTAAAATTCTTCAATGTCTGATTTTTCATGAATTTTAAAAATAAAAAAAACTTAATATAAATTTTTTATATATATAAAAAAACTATTTACCATGAATATCATTTATTTTGATGATCTAAATTAATATTAATGATATTTTTTTATTTAAATCTAATGATTTTTTTCCTCTCTCAATTAGAAATTAAAAACTAATCAAATAAATTTTTATAATAAAATAAAATTAAAAAAATATTAAAATACTAAAATTATATAATTTTCATGATTCTTAAAATTTAAAGATCAAAATATATTTTTTACGAAACTTATAATATGTTATCCGTGTTATTTTTATTTTTATTTTTTATTTTAATAAAAAATCAAAATAAATTAATTTTTAGTTAGAACTAAATCATTTAAAAAACAAAATTTAAGAATCAAAATAAAAAAAAAAATATAAAATTTCAGGCACTCCATAATAATATATTATAGAATGAACAGTAAATTAATGTAAAACACACGTTTTGTATAGTAATACTTAATGATTATACATTTGCTTTTATTTCTTTAGATTGGATCTTAGTTGTCTTTAATTTTTTGGTGCCCCATAAGTTAATCAGCAAGGCACACTGATCATCGAAGTCCATTGATAGAGAACTGAAAGCTGTTTTCGAAGGGGGCATGAAGGAAATGTGGGGATTTGGAGGTAGATATTATTGGGGGAGAAGGGAAATGGAAAGAGAAGGGATAGTGGTGGTTTTTGCTTGGATGTCTAGTCAAGAAAGACATGTGAAAAGCTATGTTGACCTTTATGGGTCTCTTGGTTGGAATTCCCTTGTCTGTCACTCTCAATTTCTCAATATGTAAGTTCGGTTTTTTCCTCTGAATTGGCTGTTTTTCGCTTGTTTAATGATATTGGTTTCTGGGTTTGACCGGGTTTATAAGAATTCGATGTTTTGTTTTTGTTGAATTTTGGTTTCTGGGTTTGACTGGGTTGGTGCTCATATGTTTTTGGATGATGCTGAACTGTAGTTTTTGTTGAATTTTGTTACTTTATATAGTGAAGCATAAGGTTAAAATGGAACCTTAGCTAGATAGGTGGAGCTGGATCTTCTGGTTCCCTTTAATGGTCCTAATATTTCTGATAACGGATGATAGCTTTATCTGAAAGTGCTAAATGGGATCTGGTAGTTGAGACAAATCAAGATATAAGCCTGTTTGTTTTACATGCTAGGATTGACTTCTGCATGCTCTCTGTAAAGTTTTGTGTTTTCCTATATGAATGACATGTAACATCTGAGATAATATTCCATGATAAAAAAAATGTTTACGGCAGTAAAGCTTTGTATTCATTCCTACATGTGCACAATCAGTTATAATTTTAAACCTGGGTGTAATGTCTATAATAATCTGTTCAGGTTCTTTCCTGAGAAGGCTGAAACTTTAGCATTTGACATCCTCAATGAACTTCTTGAGGTCAGTGCTATTCTACGTCAAATCCTCCGATGCATTCAATTCATTTTGCTGGCTATATTTTATGTGGCTACATTCTGGTACAACTTCACCTGCCTCAACAGTTTTAAACGAGATCTAGTATTTCCTTTGTACTCCACATATCTGCTTTGCTTTAAATATGACACTCTCCCTGAGGAATAAGCCGCTGATTTTGTACTGCTCTAACTTGAAATCTGTCGAGTTTAACTGTTGGTTATCTTGTAATTTGCTTGCATCATTTTTAAATATTGCAGGAGCTAAAGATAAGGCCATACCCTATAGTCTTTGTGCCCTTTTCTGATGGTCCCAAAGCTTGCTTGTACAAGGTTCTCCAGGTAACTACCTCATATGCCCCTGGGTAATTATCAATGATGGATTTTAACCCCTCTTTGAGTAAGAAGCAACCCCAGTTTCTTTGGATGAGTGAACACATTGTATTTTCCCATTGCAGATCATTGAGGGAAAGTGTGAAGTACAACTGAATCCGGTATGTCAGTCTTTAGCATGAGTTTGACTTCCTCTTTGTATACGTGGTGAAAGCCATATGTTCTTATATTTTCCATTGCTCAGTTTATGCATTTGACGCCCATTTCTGTTTCTGTTTTGTTTAATTCCTTTTTTCCCGTCTATCTATAGGATGACTGTCAGCTGGTCAGAGACTGTATTGCAGGCCATATCTATGATTCTAGTCCAGTGGATTTTACGAGTGATCTGGGGAGACGATTTGTTGTTCACCCATCTGTTCTTAAAATGTCTCATCTGCCAAGAATACTATCCTGGATGGCAAATGGAATTAGTAGCAGTCTTGATGCTCTCTTCCTGAACAGATTTGAATCACAGCGTGCTGAGTATTGGCAGACTCTGTACTCCTCTGTTGTAAGTACATAATAGCGTATTTCTATAAATTATGTTGCGCTGCGTCTTCTCTTTTTGGCATCTATTTAATTTAGTGTCACTTTATTGCAGAGCATGGGAGGGCCATATCTAATTTTGTGCTCAGAGAATGATGATCTTGCTCCGTATCAAGTCATTTGCAATTTTGCTCAAAGACTAAAAGAACTGGGTGGTGATGTAAAGCTTGTGAAAATGAATGGCTCACCTCATGTAGGTCTGTTCCTAACTACAGTTAAATGTTCAACCAAGACATTCTACAAGCCATGTTGTTTGCAAAAACCTATTTTGGTGGGTTGCTTTGAATATCACTTGTATAATAAAACCAAATGGAGTTGTTTGATTTTTTTTATTTCTGGTTTGAGGTACCCGTGCAAAATTTAGTTCAAGCTTTTGTAGCTTGGTGCTTTGAGTGATGCCACCGGTATCTTTTTCACTTGTGGTTTAATTCTTGAAAATCCCTTCGATTCCCATTACAGTCAATGTTGTGATGGCCATGCTCCTTTTTCTACTACACAATCAATATATTATTTTGAGACAGCAAATGGATATTCTTTAATTGCAACAAGTGCTGTCTTTTCACATGATTGCCTTTTTAGAGTTCTTAGATTGTCTCTATGCTTCTCCTCTCCTTTGTACTAACATATTCAAGTTCTCTCTGTATGAATTGTTGTAGGTCATTATCGACTTTATCCTGTTGACTACAAGGCTTCTGTCACTGAGCTCCTTTGTAAGGCAGCTGCAATTTTTTCCCAGAGAATTCAACGACTTGAAGGAGAAAAGATGGGTTTCGAAGGGACACATGATCAGATCTCTGAGCCAATTAGTGACCTGAGGAAAGCAACTGTTAATCCACACCATAGTTTTCGTGGAGTTACTTTTGCACCAAGTGATCATTTCTTTACGCCAAGCTCAGTTGAGTATTACGAGGGTAGAGATGTTGAGTCCTTGCAAGATGAACACAAGGAAAGTTTGGTTCATTTGCGAAGCCCTCCAACTATCAATCCACATGGAGTGCTTAGTCAAATCCTTTTCGATGTGTGTGTTCCCAAGAATGTTGAAGGTTGGGATTTAAGGTCATCAGCTTCCATGAACAGACACCCACTTAATCCCTCGCGAAGGCATGCTCCATTTAATCCAATGAAATGTATACGCCGTTCAAGACTGTAACAGTAGTTATCACTGACATCCTAGAGGCAAGATCGTTCGTGTGAGTATGCGAGATTCAAATTTGGCGTGAAGCCTTGGCTTTGAGTTTCCAAGGAGGCAACACTTCCTTCATCCTAAGAGAATAAACGCGAGAGCCAAGGGGTGTGAGCTTGGAAGTGTAGCATCCGTATAATTTCCCTGTCACCTGTCTAAGTGTACAGTAATTTTGAAAAGAATAAAGAAGAGATTGAATTTGCTGAAGTAATTCTCATTGATACTGAACCATGAACCATGTACTTATAGAGGGAGTCTGCAATTGATTTCTACGAGTCAGGAATCAGTTGCTGCATTGTAGCTTATTCAGCGACATGTTAGGAATTATAATAGAAAGTTAATAAATACAGATCTGCTATTCTATATATGCCTGCTATTCTATACATGGAAGGTTTGATTTCGTAACTAATTTTACTTGCAACACTTCAATTTAATACGAAGTTCGTTAGTTACAGCTCGATCCACCTACTCATGCCACATAGTCATTCCATGTCAGCGAAAAGATTTTCTTCCTTCTCTTTTCATCCTTCTTGTAATGAAAAATCCTTAAAAATCACAGTCCACCTCCATCCCTCCCTCTCTGTCTACAAAACAGTCAACCTCCATCTCCTCCCTCTCTATGCTGAACACAAAAAATAAGAGACGCCCAGAAAAATCACAGCCCACACAGCACCACCCTCCTCCCTCTCCAAGACTGCTGGGAATATTAAAGGAAAATCTGCAAATCTATGAGTAGTATTTCTCCTGAAAATCCAAACCAAAACTCCAAAATCTAAGATTGCTGGAAATTTTAAGGGAAAATCTGGAGACAAAGTTTCAAGGAACAAATTTATGTCTTCAATTTGTAGTGAAGCACTTTTTCTAGCCATCTCCATTTTGTAATTTGCTTGACAATTGACACTACCACATTCTTCGTTTTCAATGAAATTCAAGAATCCTGCGTTGGTTACAATGCTTTGCAGAAACAAGTTGTTTTCAAGTATGAAACAAATTGTACTATCTACAGGTTGATGCAGTAGCTTAACTCTTAGTGGACAAGTGTTATAATTTCTTGTTTGTCATTTGATTTTCTTTTCTCTTGAGAAAATTGATACTTGGTTTTTCTTCTTAAAAAGAAAGAACAGGAGCTTCAGTCTAAATAAACATAAAATCACAAGGAGCATGGTCAAGGGATCTCTATCCTAATTACATCCCGATATATAAATCAATAATAATAATAATAATAATAATAATAAAGAAACTCTAAACCACTGGGAGGGGGCATTGTGGATGAGTTCGCTGTTTTTTTCCATTTTGCCCCTCTCAATACAAAAATAAATGCTATCTATAAGGGTATATAATCTTTTCATAGGGACACATTTGTATTTCAAACATACAATAGGGGCACAAAGATTTTTTGCATTTTATTTGAACAATAGTTATCAAAATAACCTTTTAGACCAAAATAAATAAATAAATAACAATACCAGATGGGATAGATCAAGACCAGCAATACCCAGGTTGGATATGGGCATCGAAGAAATCAGTGGTTCGGAGATATTTACATAAAGATTGAGGTTTTTCAAGGGATTTTGGAATATCTGAGGGTTTTGATTAGGTAATAAAAAAGGATGGGATTTAGGATTTTCGCAAGCTAAGAGAAGATGTAGAAAGTGAAGGGCTTTCTGGGGTTCAAGGGAAGATTGTAGAGTATTGTTAATAGTTGAGGATTCTTTTTAGAGAAGAAGGATGTTGATGCTCTGTAATTATAATATTTAAAGATAATATTTTTTTTTTTTTTATGGATTGTCGAGATTAAAATACATTTATCGGTCATTACTCGGTCTTGTAGTAGCTCGCAGCGATTTTCTTGTTAAAATGTTGATTTGATATGCATGAAAATAGCCGGGATACCCGCGCCAAACTGCGTGCAGGATTCCAACATTAATATATTTGGCAATATAATAATGGTTTTTTTAAAATAATTTTTATGATAAAATATATATTAATAATATTTTTTATTTTTTAAAAATTATTTTTAATATCAACATTAAAATAATTCAAAACATACAAACCATATTATATTTTAATTAAAAAAATATTTTTTAAAAAAATATAGTTTGGACCATGTTTCCAAACAATTTTTTTTTTTTCATAAAATTTTTTAATTAAAAACTAAAAAATAATAGTTGCTGTTTTATAAAATGAATAAATAAAATATATAAACTGATAAATTATAATTTGAAAATATATAGAAAAATATTGGAAGTAAACGACATATCATATAGATCTTTAAGACTTCGTTTAAATATATAAACTGATAAATTATAATTTAAGTGATTGTGATTAGTGTTATGCTTAAATGCACAGTTTGGCCCTTCACTCCTTATGCCTTTCCCTGAAACCAAACCAAACCCAACCCAACCCTCCCTGAGAAGAGACTATGAAGGCGCTGGTGACCGGTGCATCCGGTTACTTAGGCGGTAGACTCTGCCACGGCCTCCTTAAACAAGGCCACTCCGTCCGCGCCTTGGTCCGTCGCACCAGTGACATCTCCGAGCTTCCTCCTCCCTCCAGCGGTGGAGCCTTCGAACTCGCATACGGTGACATTACCGACTACCAGTCTCTCCTGGATGCCTTCTCTGGTTGCCAAGTCATCTTCCACGCTGCCGCTATCGTCGAACCCTGGCTTCCAGATCCTTCAAAATTCTTCTCCGTAAGCACATCGTTGACTTCAAAATTTTTCACTGAATTGATAAATGAAAAAAAATGAAATTAATTGTTGTGTTAGGTTAATGTTGAAGGATTGAATAACGTGCTACAAGCAGCTAAAGAGACAGAAACAATTGAGAAGATCATATACACGTCGTCGTTTTTCGCACTTGGTTCCACTGATGGACATGTTGCTGATGAGAGCCAAGTAATTGAGAATTATGAAGTGTTTCGATTTTAAGATTCATTAATTTTCCCGAAATTTGTTCGAGTTTTTGTGATTACAGGTGCATTGCGAGAAACGTTTCTGTACGGAATACGAGAGATCAAAGATGACTGCTGATAAGATTGCTTCACAAGCTGCGGCAGAGGGGGTGCCGATCGTGATGCTTTATCCTGGTGTTATTTATGGTCCAGGGAAGCTCACTACTGGTAATATAGTGGCTCAATTGGTAAGATTCTTTTCTGTTTTCCTTATTCATTGAATTTTAAATTTTTATTTGATTGTTGAAATCATAGTCGTAGCTTGAGGTTAGTTGTATTCTTTTCTTGTTTGGTTATCCTTAGATGGTTTATGATATATCAAAGATGATATTGATTTAGGTTAGAAAGTGGTAATTGTATTGCCGTAATGGTATTGAAAATCACTGTTGTCTGACTCTGTTGCTGTCCTTGTCATGTATTTTGTTTGGCCAGGAGAAACGCTTTTAATAAAGTGGGAATGGTTTGCTAGGTGATATTTGTTAATTTTGATGTTCTTCATCCAAGTCTGTCAAAGTTGTGCTTCATTCTTTTTTTATTTTGGTGATTATGCATTTTTTTCTTTGCATATTGGATTTGTTTTTTGCACATTTGTTGGAATACATGCTACGTATATAGCTGGGGCATCTACTTTGATGAGATTCTATTTCGTTTAGTCTCTCTGGTTCATGATTTTCTTACAGGAATTTAAACATGTCCTTACTATAGTAATATATGCACATCACTTCTTTTTTTTATGCCTTGGTGTCTTAATGCATTCTTGGAATTCATTGGAGATCCCACCTACTTCTATACTTTCTTGGTTTTTGGGGTCATTACCTTCAAGGCTGCATTGTTGGTTTTTGGCATCTAAATGAGGATAATCATTTAATGGGGGAGCCTTCCCATGTCCAGCGAGAGACATTTTGTGCCATAGCGTGTGTATCTGAACAACATATTTTCTCAATTAATAACAGAATTTAATGTTTCATAGCTTTGTAATCTCAGCTCATTGAATGCTTTGCTGGATGTTTGCCAGGATATTTAGGCTATGGGAATGATAAATTTTCCTTGTCCAGCGAGAGACATTTTGTGCCATAGCATTTGTATCCGCACAATGCATTTCCCAACGAATAACAGAATTTAATGTTTCATAGCTTTGTGATCTCAGCTCATCGAACGCTTTGCTGGACGTTTACCAGGATATATCGGCTATGGGAATGATAAATTTTCCTTTTGTCATGTTGATGACCTGGTAGATGGTCATATTGCAGCAATGGACAAAGGTAGACAAGGTGAAAGATATCTACTTACAGGAGAAAATGCATCCTTCAAGCTTGTTTTTGATATGGCTGCTATTATCTCTGAAACAAAAAAGCCAAGGTTTAGCATTCCTTTATGCATAATTGAATCTTATGGATGGTTATTGGTTCTTGTTTCTCGACTTACAGGAAACCTTCCTCTCATCAGTCCCCCGGTATGCCCCATTGCTTTAACCACTCAGTTCTGATCCTGTTATTCGTTTGGTGTATTTTTTTTTATCTATCGAGTTGGCTATCGAGATAATTCTTTTGATATCTGACTCTATACTATCTTTCTACGAGCAGACTGTACATGTTCTAAGACATCAGTGGGAATATTCATGTGAAAAGGCCAAGACAGAGCTAGGTTATAATCCTCGGGGCTTGGAAGATGGACTGAAAGAGGTCCTTCCATGGTTGAAGAGCATGGGGGTGATCAAATACTGAGGAAAATTGCTTGTTGTAACATGTGTTGTGCCTTGCACGGGTGAGATGTTAACTAGTTAGCGGGTCCGCTTAAAAAATATGATTTGCGTTTAGTTAAATTTAAATTCAATTCTTAATTATTTTGTGGGTTTTTTTTAAATTTAATGTATATTATAGATTTTACTGCCATATGTGTGTTTTACACTTATAGTTTAAATATATCTTGATATTTTCTATGATACTGAGATAATAAATTTGAGATTAATACCTAATTGATACATGATTGTGGCATGTCAAGTAAACTATGATACTAAAATAATAAATTCGAGATTAATACCTAATTAATATATGATTGTCATATGTCATGTAAATATGTTATAGCAAGTTAACATTTCTGATTTAACTCATGTTAGAAAATAATGCAAATTTTGGATGACTGGTTTAGCTATTTATCAATAATTGACTGAACCTCGAAAACGGATAATTCATTTATTTCAATTTAAGAGTTTTATAGATTTTTAAGACAGGACTAGAAAAATTTTAATCGGAACCTTAGAAATACCCGTGCATCTTATGAATATTTGATTAAAAAAATCAAGCTTGTAATTTATTATTTATTTATTTAAAATTTTATTTAAAGAGCCTGGTATTGGAATGGGTCTTTTCATGGTTATTAAACCCAGTACAAAGCCCGGGTTGGGCAGATTATTTCGGGTTAAAACTACATTGTCTAAAAAAATTGTCAAAAAATCAATAGGTTTGGACCTGTTATGTGGTCAAACTTGCTTAATTTTGAATTGATTTTTTTAGACTTGGCTTGGACTAAGAGGTGGTTGGTTGAGTTTTGGATCAATATGTTAGCTTTGAGTTTAAAATACCGTCTTCCTTGTTATTTTCTAATTGATTGTTAAATCTTTTTTAAAAAAACAAAATGTGCATTGATATAATTTTTAGCATTAAGTTTCATTTATCCAAATTTAATTATAAATCTATGCGCACAATGATGGAATTAAGCAATAACAATTGCGACATGTGGAAGAATTATTGTTAACTTTGAATATATTAAATTGAAAATGAATTATCTAATATACTAAAACAATTAGATTTCTTGATGGTCCTTCCTTCGTGTAAATAATGAAGTACCTTCCCAATTATTTTTGTTTTCATTTTCACATTTGTTTTATTCTCAAACTTTTTTTTTCTTTGTTGAATTTTTTTATGGTCTATTAGATATTAGATGAGATTAAGTTTAAAATTGTGATAGAAAGATCAAATTAGAAAATAGAGGATTGAAATGTAAAATATAAAGAAAACACATGACTAATTCCAAATATGCGACAATTTTCATTTTGATCTAGCAATTTATTTTGTTTATTTTTCAATCTTTGATTTAAAAAAAAAGAAAGAAATTCTTAAGAAAACTGCTGAAGAGATAGAAAGTTATAGGTTGTCATGATTTCATCAACCAAAATTATCAAGCTTTGTGTTAAATGGTTCCATTCGATGAGATAAGTTCGATGATAATGATTTTTCACTGTAAACATACTTGAAAAGGTAGATCGGACTATTTAACTTTATTTGATTAAGTTGATTTTTGTTTTTCAAGTGATTTTAAGGGTATTTTGGAGTTGATAAGTAATTTATGAAAGCTTATATTGTGTTTTAAAAGTGTTTTCAATATAGTTATGAAACTCGACCTGGCGGGTTGACTCAGGACTTTTGGCATCTATATTGATGACTTCTGTAAACCCCTAGAAAATAAAAAATTAAAAATGAATAGAAATAGTTTAAAATAATCAAAATGAGTGTTAAGAATAACATGAAAAAAAAATATTGGGGTGAATCCAGTTAAAAAAACTATAACAATATCATCATGAACCGGTAATAAGCTTATAAAAGAACTAAATGATAAAAAGGTAAAATAAATATATTCTGACATGAGAACTTAGTGGAATGATTAATATGGTATGTGTAAGGAGGCCACATGAAAATTTGAATTTTGGTACAAAATTACCAACCAACTAGTTTTATGCTATAAGTATAACTCTTAATCTGATCATTGAATCAGACTGAAATTTTACATGGAGTCACATAATATATTTTCTTACCTTGAGTTAAAATTTTAGAGGAATCGAAGTTCGGTAAGTCTTTGCAAGAATGTTAGTTGGACTAAAATATATATATAAAAAAACATGGGTTAACTAAGGGGTAAAATAGTCATTTAAAAAAAACAATCTAGCCCTCCTTATTCCTTATATCCAGAGTGAGCTACTAGAAAATGGAGAAAGAAAGAAAAGAAGAGAGAAAAGCTAGGTTAACATTAAAAATCCTTTAGAGTAAATATAAATTTTTCATGGAGGGTGATGAAATGAGAAATTAACATCATCTAACATGAAATCTAGAAGGGGAAAAATCAACTCGGAAAGATAAAAATAAGAGAGAGAAACTCATAGTCAAAGAAAGAGAGAGAGAAGAGGTGTGGAAAAATCTTGACTGGTTAGCATTTGAAACTCATTTTATTGCTTGGTAAGAAGTTTCAAACTCATTTAAATAAGTTTGAGTAAAATAAATAAATTTAATGTTTAATTCTTGAAATAAGGTTCTCAATGGCAAATTGGGGTTTGGCGTACTTGTTTAATTATGCGTGATTGATTTATATTGATGTGTTAGTGACCAATGAAAAGGTATAAGATTAATTTACTTAATTGTTATGGGATTATTAGTAAGCTTGATACAAGTACATTGAAGTATATAATGGAAGTTATATGTTATTGTTGTGTTTTAGGACAAGTAAGATATTTTTATTTTTTATAAAACAATTATATATGCAGTTTTTTCAACGCATTTTTATAGTTTAAAAAATTTATATTTAAATAATTTTTTTATGCATACCTGTAATAAAATAAATCGAGAATTATGTGTGCAAATAAATAAATAAAAAGTTATTAATGATACCAAAAATAAAACTTGAAAAATCGAGAGACATATGTAGGTCAAGATACTTAATCTCGAAAGACGAGATATTTATCTGATTGTATTTGCTAAATTTGTTTATTAAAATAATATTTTTCTCTCTCTATCACCGAAATCCAACGATCTCTTTCTCTTCTCTCTCAACTAGGGACTAAAAATAACAAAAATAAAATCTTATACCAAATTAAATTGAAAAAATATTGAGGTACGTAAATTGTATAAGTTGCATGATTTTTAAAGTTTAAGGATAAAAAAAAATTAGTATTGAATTGTTACTTAATTTTGTACGTTTGTATTTTGTTATTGTATAATTAAATAAAAATAAATTTATTAAATTTAATAAAATTTATGATACAAATTATAGGTTATTTACCTTTACCCGTTCCTCTAATACGTACACCAGGGTCTTAATATTTTTTATATATATAACGAGTTACATGCCCCGGGCGATGCCGTGGGTCAATTATTTTTTGCATTTTAAAAATAGCCAAGATCTAAAAGTGTTAGGTTTTTTTGCAAAGTTATACCCAAGAGTCTCAGCTTTGGTTGCAACGCTTGACCCAAGAGTAATGTTTATAATATTAATAATAACATTAAAATTGGGTTAACCCTTAGCATAAAAGTGTTTGGACTGCAATATCAGACCCAATAGCATTGGGCTTGAGTCTGGCTGCAAGGTCGTGTCATAAAAGTGTGATAATTAAATAGATTAGTTAAAAAGAAAAAAAAACTAACGGGAAGAAAAAAACTAATGAAAAAAAGAAAAAAAATATGAATTAATTGGGTTAACTCTTCAAACCAGGTTAACCTGTCATACCTTGAATTCGCATCGTGAAAGTTTGATAATTAAAAAGAAAAAAACAAACTAATAGGCTAACTCAAAATTAACTGGGCTAACTCGTCAAATCAGGTTAACTTGTCAAACCCGGAATCCGTGTAATGAAAGTTTGATAACTAAATAAAAAAAAATTTAACATTAACAATTTAAATTAAAAAAAAAATTAATTAAAAAAAACAAAAAGCATCAGCCTTTTTACTATGGACTGCACTGTGTAGTCCACAGTCAAATGCATAAAAAAAAAACTAAAGGCATCAGCCGAGAACTACTTAGAAAAAAATTTAACATTAATAAACTAAATTAATTAAATAAAATTAATTAAAAATAAAAAATAAAAAAAACCTCTAAGAAGAAAAAAAAACTAAATAGAAAGAAATTTAACATTAACAAACTAAACTAAATGAAAAAAATAATTAAAAAGAAAAAAAAAGCAAAAAATAAAATAAAATTCAGGTTAACTCGTCAAATCAAGTTAACCTGTTAAACCCGGGATCCGTGTCATGAATGTATGGTAACTAAATAAAAAAAAGTGAACATTAACAAACTGAACTAAAATAAAAAAATTAATTAAAAAAAAATATCTGGGTTAACTCGTCAAACCATATTAACCTGTTAAACCCAATATTTGTGTCATGAAAGTCTGATAACTAAATAAAAAAAAATTAACATTAACAAACTAAATTAAACAAAAATATTTATGAAAATAAAAAAAATAAATTGATGGGTCAACCCGGAATTAACTGGGTTCACCCGTGAAACCTAGTTAACCCGTGAAACTCGGGATATGTGTCATGAAATTCTAATAACTAAATAGAAAGAAATTTAACATTAACAAACTAAATTAAACGAAAAAAATTAATTAAAAAAACAAAGAAAGAAACAAAAAAAATCCCAAAAAGCATAAAAAACGGTTAAAAAAACTTAGACAACTTAAAAAACAAAAACAAAAACGCCTAAGGAATCAGTGTTTTACTGTGGACTGCACTGACACTAATTCCTTTTAGCTATTTATGAAAATTTGATAATTGAATAGGAAAAACAATTACGAGTTAACCCAGAATTAGCTGGGTTAACCCGTCAAACCCGGAATTCGTGTCATTAAAGTTTGATAACTAAATAGAAAAAATTTAACATTAACAAACTAAATTAAACGAAAAAATTAATTAAAAAGAAAAACCAGAAAAAAAATCCGGGTTAACTCATCAAACCCAAAACCCGTGTCATAAAAGTTTGATAAGTAAATAGAAAAAAAATTAACATAAAAAAATTCATTAAAAAAACAAAGAAAAAAAACAGCTTAAAAAAACAAAACAAAAAAAACAGCTCAGCGTTTCACTTTAAACTGCACTCGAAAAAATAATGAATTAAAAAATAAACCAGAAAAAAAATTTAGGTTAACCCGTCAAACTCAAAACCCGTGTCATGAAAGTTTGATAACTAAATAGAAAAAATTTAACATTAAAAAAAATAAACAAAAAAAATCATTAAAAAAATAAAAAAAAAA
>Ga0325411_1002486_pt1 | contig 20910 bp, 4 predicted proteins | sample PopdelMetagenome_13_FD_206181 | JGI IMG/M metagenome (GOLD analysis project Ga0325411, IMG submission 206181) | Populus deltoides microbial communities from Bellville, Georgia, United States - Xylem-PdIQD-R4 | ecosystem: Host-associated > Plants > Phyllosphere > Stem > Wood/Secondary xylem...
TGTACAAAGGAATCTAATATTATATAACAAATTTGAAAAACTATTTTCCCATTCTTCCACAACAAAATTATGAGACCCACTCTTATCTTTGAAAGCTGCATTCCAATTACCCCCTGGAAAAATCTCCAATTTTTCCATTGATTCGAAGTAAAATTATGAGTTTTATATACTTTAAATTTGAATTAAAACTTTATTATTAACTTAAAAAATTTATATATATAAATTAATAATTGATCTTGAAAAATAATTTATATATATTTACTTGACAACCTAGGACAAGAAAAATTACTGGCTCCGCCGTTGCACACACATATAGATTTCATGCAAATGATAGAAATGGAGCTCCAAAACTTGTGTTTATTTTGATGTGTATATATATTATATTGCAGGAGGCGTGGTCTTCTTTAAAGGATGCAACTTATGAAGTGATGTTTATGTATCTTTATTTCCGGTTTTGATCAATAACCAGCGTCATATATATATATATATGGCAGCTTAAGAGATCGTTTGTGACTTGCCAGTTTGCTGTTGTAACTTGGAACTTTGTTTTTTTCATAGGGTTTGTACTGTAACGATAATGAGTTCTATATATGCATATCTTGTTTGCTGTTGCATCCATTTAATTTTTTATTAATGCACGATATTCTTTTTATGATACCTAAGTGTATAATTTTTTAATTTATTGTTATATTTTTTACTCAATATAAAAAAATACATTAATAATACTTACATATTAATTATTTTATATTAAAAAAAAATTATTCGACTTGCAACGACATGAGTTGAATAGACACATTAACAATTTGTGTTTTTTTTTTTGTATTTATTGACAAAAAAAATTCTTGATTAATTTAGTTGAATGTATATATAGATTTTTTTGACTTATAATTAAATTTTTTAAAATATATATTTTACAAAACTTGCAAATATATATTTTTTTATTAAAAATAATTATTGAACGTATAATCAAACTAGTAAAATATAACTTGTTCCGACTAAACCGAATCCATGAATTTTAAGCCATACATGTCCTCTCACATACATTAAATAATTAATGTGAAAGGAAGACAAATGTGAAATCGGCATTCTATTATTCACATGTGGGTTTTGAGATTATGAGATGCCTGTGCAGACCTAATAAGTCTGACTATTAAATTATAATCTTCGACATAAAATTGTATGAATTTTTTTTAAAAAAAAGATTTTGACATATAGTTGCCCTGTGGCATCTTGCATGACATACTTAATGAGGATGAGAAGGAATTTCTACTATAAATTGGAAATAATCCTTAAATATTCGGTTTTTATAAATTAACATCTGTTGAATATATATTGGCAAAAAAAAAAAGATGAAAAAACACACCTTCTTCACACCATTTTCAGTGCAACGCGAGGATTGTTGTGGTGTGTGTGTGTATATCTTTCCTTTCATTTTCTCCTCTCAAATAATTAAAAATACTTAATTTTCATATGTTTCTTTCCTTCTAAAATTTTCAATGCCTTCCTTAATTCTGCCAGCCTCCAAAAACAATAATATAGTTTCTTAAAGAGAAATATAATATTATCATTTATATATACAATTCCCCCAGAATGTAATAGTCACTATATATTAACACTTAATTTTAATTTTTAAATTGGTCACGTGTGTACTTCATCATTTCGGATTAAACTAGAATAACCGGCGGTTATTCAAAGGCATCCAACACAAACCAGTCTTTGTAATGTAGTTCCCTTAGATCATAAACTTATAATAATAAAAAATAAAATAAAAATAAATAAATCATAAACTCATGGTAGATGGACCATAGATACCCGGCCAGTACTTTAAAAGTCCTCAAGAGCAATATCCAATTAAAATATTTTGACTCAATAAAAAAATACGGGATCATCTCGGATGATTTTTTCGGATAACTCAGTGGTTGCTGTCATGTACTTCATTGCCACTGGCACCAGAAACGGCAAAGATTGACTTCCATTACATTTCCTGTCGTCTCTTCTTTCATATTGCGTGAGAAAGGCAAGGCAAAATAAGAAAAAGGGCAAAGCAAAAAAAAAATCGGCAGACCTACAGAAGATCCGCAAAGAGATCCGCGAATCATAATTATCGTGGAAGAGAAATAGAGAACAATCAACGTATACACGCTAATAAATTGCTACACAGCGGGCAAAAACCAAAGTTTACAAAGGAATCTAATATTATATAACAAATTTGAAAGCCAATTTTCCCATTCATCCTCAAGAAAATTTCGAGACCCACACTTATCTTTGAAAGCTGCATTCCAATTATCCCCTGGAAAAATCTCCGATTTTCCCATTGATCTGAAGTAAAATTATGAGCATTGAGAAGATTATTATCTTTGAAAGCCAACTGAACCAGTAAAAAGAAAAATAAATGACGAGTGAAAAAAATAAGATAAATCCCAAATAAAAAGGCATTGGCTAAATAAAAAAAAGCAGACCCTCTATCCCATTTCAATAACTCTCACTGAAGTTAGGGAATGGAATTGCGATAAAGATTATTTTTTTTAAGTATTTTGAACTTAAAAATATATTAAAATAACTTATTTATTTATTTTTTATATCAATGATAGAAAACAATATAAATCATATATTGAGATCTCATCTAAAAGTTTAAGTTATTGGGTTGAGATAGTTTTTTGATATAGTATTAAAACCTTAATGACCAATCAATCGGTCATGAGTTCGAATCTCATCATACCTGTTTATTTGATAAAAATCAAGCACAAAATAGTGTGAATTTGTGCAAGTTTCAAACTCAAAGAGCTTTTCATTTGAGATGATGTATTAGAGAATAATATAAATTATATCTTGGGATCTCAATTAAGAGTTTATGTTATTGAGTTGAATTGATTATTTGACAATCGGCACATCAAAACAATAAAAAAATACCAAAAATATTTAATTTGAATTTTTTTTCAAAAACTAAGGTTTGACCCAAAAAAACAAACAAACACTACCTAAAAATCCTTCAAATATTTTATTAGAAGAAATCAGAGCAAAGATGGAGAGATAGCATCACTCACATATTAAAATGCTCTGCCCTAAATTGCCACCACAGCAAAACATGCCCAAAAAAATATTCAAATGGTAAATACAACAATTCTCTTAGATATACAAAAAAAAGAAGTAAAACCATATAAAATAAAAGGAAAATCAAATAAAAACAAACACACATAATTCCACAGAAGATCCGTAAAGTACAATTAACAGGTAGTGAGCTACAAATCTACGGGCATGAAATTATATAAGAGAAAATCAAAGTGGAGCTAGCCTAGACATTAAGTTGGTGTTTAGTAATGCAGGTAAATCGTAAAAGTATTTTTTAATTAAAAATAATTAAAATAACAAAATATTCCTACCCTAACTTTTAATAACCATGAACATTAATAGCTAATGTGCTCGCATGGTTTTTAATTTCAAAATGTCGTGTAACGTATTTTTTTCAAGGGACGAATGCTTTCTACTTGAGAAAAATGATGATCCAGGATTGAAGAGAAACGGGCCAAGAAATTCTTTTTATTAATAATTGGAAAAAATGAATATTTCTTTAGGGATAAGTTAAGAGTTTTTTTGAGAGAAAAAAAAAATAATGCAAATGTATGCTATTGCAATAAATTTTACAGAATAATCCTTGTCCTTTGCCAGCAGAGTCAAGGACGTTATACTTGGATGGTCAAATGGAACCAACAAAAATATGCAAAAAAGTCATCAGACGCAGAGTGGTGCTCTCTCTCTTTCAATGGGGCCTTGTGCCCCTCCCTTCCTACTTCCTCTATGATTCTGGGGAAATTTGCTATCTGGTTCCATTGACTCGCATCAATTTTAAGCTTATCTTTTTAATGCTCAACCTGAATCTGTTAACTAATAGCTCCGAGACGATCCTTCGTTGAAACATATAAAAAATGAACCAACACATTAATTTTTAAATCTATAAAAATTAAAAAATAGCATTCATACAATATTGAATTATTAATAATCATAGTATTAAAAACTCGACATGCATGCAGCCTTATATGCTCCAACAATTGGAGACAAAGTTATTACAACTGGCCCGCACATCACTAGATAAATTGCTTGTTTGTAAATGTGATTGTAATTGCTTTTTAAAATATTTTTATGTTGAAATGCATCAAAATGATATTTTTTTATTTTTAAAAAATTATCTTTGAGATCAACGCATCAAAACCATAAAAATTATCTTTGAGATCAACATAAAGTATATATAATAATGAGTTTCAAATCTCATATTAAAAAAATAAAACACTCTTCTAGTATTTATATAATGAACTTTGATATGAGTTAGTAACCAATTGAAAATGATGAAAAAAGAGGGGTTTCTGGTTAGGAAAAAAACACATTTGAAAAAAAAACTAGGTCTCTATCGGGTTTTGCCGGGTCATTCGAGTTTCGAGTTGACCCAGCGAGTAGAACGGTTTTCTTCGAGCCTATGGTAGGCCTGATTTTTGAATGAAACAGACCCGGTCAAGGCCCCGAGTCACCTGGGTCCGGGTTGATCTATCGAATCGGGTCAGGTCTGATAACTATGCAATTAAAAGCTGGTAGCATTAAAATATATATGATTTAGCTTTGAAGCAATAAATAAATAACATGTAAAAAACTTGCTTAAACTTTCTCAAATTTCATGTAAGAATAAAATTGTAAAATGTAAAGAGACATCAATTTAACATAGACATTATTTGAGCAACTCAAAACAAAAAGTTACATAATGAACAAAAAAAGTATGAAAGCCCAACTTTTGAGTGAGAAGTGAAGTCCCAAGAACTGTTAGCAGGTAAAGAGTAACAAATACTTGTCAACTTTTTGTTACTATAAGGATCTGAACAACTTAATTAAGTATTTGCAAAAACATTTTATGTATTCATCTATATGTCTGAATTCAGTGTATAAAATGAGTATGGTAACATACTTTAAACACTTGTCTTAAAAAGTAAATTTTTGCTCCAAGAGAAAACAACCTAAGAGCAACTAAAGCCTTTAAATTTTCTTGAGCAAGCATTGGTCAAATAGTTTTCTCTACCAAATTCTGCATATATATATATATATATATATATATATATATATATATATATATATATATATATATAAACTCTTGTAAATCAAAAAACTTATGAACGCATCTAATTAAACAACCTATAACTATTGTGTAAAGTAATGAAAAAAAAAATTCATCAACAACAAACAAAAATGAAATTAAGAAAACCAAGCAAAAATTAAAGATTAAAACATCTTACATCGCAACACAAGTAATTTACCTAGTCATGTTTAATAAATTCCTCTATCAAAATAAATTTATAATAAAAAACACATAAAATTTGTAATATAAACTGACATCGACATAAAATTTATTGAACAATAATTATATAAAAAAAGCAATACGAGGTTGCATATAACATATAAAATTTATTGAACAGTAATTAAAAAAAAATGCAAGATTGCATGTATGAAAAATCTTATAAAAAATCAATATTAAAAAAACATTTAATCTATATAAAATCAAGAAATCACAGATGAATCATATCCTCATCTCTAAAAACTAAACACGTTTAATATCATTTAAAAATAATAAAAATCTAATTAAAGCATAAATAAAAAATTTATTTGAGAAAATATACATAAATAATGCATTATATTTTAAAAAACTGAAACACAAAATAAAGAATCAGGTCAGGGCGTGAGCTTAGTAAGCCAGGTCTAATGCCTAGCCCAATGATGCAACGGCCCGTGCTCGGGCCTATAACATTAGGCCCAAGCGCAAGCCTTTTTTTTAAAGTTTAATAGGGCGGACGACATGATCTTGCAAAAAAAAAATAATAATGCTTTGCTTGACCCAATCCAAAATCCGACCACTATGGTGGCCGCAAAAATGGGGTCCATTGTTTTTTACCCTAAAATCTCATTTTCAACCCATTTTGATCCAAAACACCTAGAAAACACTCTAAAGACCGTGTCAAACCAATTCATGACCACCAAAAATCTAAAAAACCGCCAAAAAACCCGAAATTCACTCGGAATAAAAATTCTTCCCGAGCTCAGATATGTTGTTTTAAGTGTTTTTAAGGTAAAAAAAACCTAAACATAAGCCCCCTCATCATATGAAACATTTTAACATAAAAATTAATCGTTTTGGCGGCCAGAATCTTCCCAAAAGATCACTTTCTCTCTCTAAGCCAGAATCCGGTTGCTTCCTCTCTTTCCTCCCAATAGAAAAGTACTAAAAAAGAGGAAAATAAAATTAGATACCAAAATGTATTGTCTTGAAATTTAAGGAACTGGTCACCTTATACCTAAAAAATAGAAGATATTAAAATGAATGTTTCAACGAAACTTTTAAGCTGCCCTTAATGTTACTAGATATTTTCACTTCAGTCCCTTAGCTTTTAATTCAATTCTTCTTGTCGCACCCAACATCGCGGCGACCTTAAAAAATAATCTCTTGATTTATGGAAAAAGAATAGATATCTGACATCTTGTTCTTTTAGGAAAAAAGTCTTGTTTAAGGAGTCGCCACCTAGTATTATGGTCACTAGAAACCCTAATTGCTCAACAGAGATTCTATGGTTCGGGACTGGTTACGTAAAAGGAAAGATATTATCACCCCTTAAACGTTCTGCTTGAGGCAGACTGCATTGCTGGTTTTGTCTTATATTGCTAAATGTTTATTAGTTTTTGCTATGATAATTTGCTTATAATATTCCTGACTCTAGCGTCAATAAATATTCAACTACGGATACTTCCAACACTGACGTTGATAAATATTACGTAGCTATAAAAAAAATAAATTTAAATCAGTATTTTTTATTCCTGACTCTGGTGTCAGTGAATAAACAAACAAAATAAATTTATTTTTACACATGCATAATTTTATTTTTTTTCTTGCTAAATAAAAATAAAATACAATGAATAATATAAATTTAAACCGGTATTTTTATTCATGATTCTGACATCAGTGAATAAACTAATAAATCTATATTATTTTTATTCATACATACACATTTTATTTTTTATTTTTTTGACCGGGCCCGGTCCGGCATATATTTTTTAGGCTGGGCTCAGCTCAGCCCACATGGGCTGGGCTAGACCCAGCCAGCCCAGTCCGGTCACTGGCCCAAGCCAGTGACCTGGCTGGGCAAAAATCAAAGAAAGCACGCGTGAAGTGATTTCACGCGTGCATGAGCAGAATAGAGGAAATGAGTTAGAATGTGTGAATTAAAATTCAAAGTAAACAGTAGCCGGTGAATTAAAATGAAAAGCAGGGGAAGAGAAGTTTACTTACCTGGTCTGCTGCTCCTGAAGATGAAGACGCTGCTCTTGAAGATGAAGACAAAGTCGGTTCTCTCGGGTGGTTCTTCTTTTTCTGGTCACTGTTCGTCCTTCATTTTTCTGTGGTTCTTGGTTTGTTCCTCTATTTTTTCAGTTCTTCCTCTGTTTCTGTTTTCCCCGTTTTTTTTTTGTCTCCTCTTCTCTCAGTTTTCCCCAGGTTTTTTTAGTCTCTCGGTTCTGTTTTTCTCTCCGTCTCTCTCTGACCAGCCTCTAGCTTTTTTTGTTCCTCCTCTCCCCGGTTCTATTATTCCTCCTCTGTTTTCTTCATTTTTTTTTCGCGTGCCCGCCTTTTCTCTCGATTCACTCTTCCCAGTTTTTCTTCAGTCTTTCCTCTTTGTTTCGTTTGGTTCTCTCTCTCTCTCTCGTCAGTTCTGCTCCTTTTCTCCAGTTTTTTTTTTCTTTGGTTTCTTTCTTCCCCAGTCCTGTGGTTTCCCCTGTCTTCCCCCCTTTCAGTCCAATTCCTCCTTGTCCCCTCTTTCTTCACGCGTTCGTGCCTCACCATGGTGAGGCACGAACGCCTCTGTTTCTTTGAGCAGAAACAGGGGCAAAAAATTTGCTCCCCTCTGTATAATTTCCCTCCTTTTGTTCCCCCCTCTTTGTTGGTTCTCCTTCTCTGGTTTTTATAACCAGAGAATGCCATGTAGTCGCATGGATTTTAATGCAATAAAGACATCCGTTTTTCTTCTTTTTTCGGGTAAAGAAGATGAACAGTGTTAATGTTAATGGCCATTTGCGTTTTGATCCTTGACATTTTGAATTTTTGCAGTCCAGTCCTTGGGTTTTAATTTCTTGCAAATTTGACCAGAATCAGCCCTATACTTTGATAGTTTTTCAATTGAGTCCCTGAATAAATTAATTCCAAGTTCAATTAAGTCTCAAAACTTATCAATTCTCCGATTAAACCCTTGATTTGACTAATTAAATTAATTCCAAGCTCAATTAAGTCTCAAATCTTATCAATTCTCCAATTAAGCCCTTGATTTGATTAATTAAACTAGTCAAGAATTTAATTAAATCTTTAAACTTCCAATCATGTTGCCCTTAACCCAAATATTAATTCATTCTTCATTTATTTTATTTTTACTTGTTTTTCATCATTTTTTTCAGTAAAAAAATAATAAAAATAAAAATAAAATGGTCAAAAATTGGGTTATGACTCTTCCCCTAAAACAATATGTAATTAGGAGCTAATTTGGGTTTCAAATGGCCAAATCACGTAAAATAAAAGCTCAAGGATTAAAGTGAATTTTTTAAAAAATACACTGTTCTAATCTATAGTAAATTGTGAAAGAATGCACAACAATGTTAAAGGATGATGATTTTTTGCTATATATATAATGTGCAAGATTCTTCCAGTCTTATTTTGTGAGTCTTCAACAACTTGATATCACAATTTGAAATCTCATTCCATGCTCAATTTGTTTTTTATTCAACAAACCGATTACTCATTTCAATACAAGTACCTTTTAAAATGAAAAATTTTAACTGAACTATTCAAGTGTGTTTGAGAATACGTTTCAAACCGTGTTCTCTTAAATTTTAAAAAAAATTTATTTGTTTCACTTAAAATAATTTTTTTATGTTTTCAAATTGTTTTGATATGCTAATATTAAAAATAATTTTTTAAAAATAAAAAATTATTTTAATATATTTCTAAACAAAAAACACTTTAATTCATAACCGCTATCACAATTTCAAATAAATCGTTCATCATTCCTCGTGAAAGAGAGGGATAGTACTAAAGCTTATTTGAAAAAGTTTAACGAATGGATGCTGAATATAATATTGAATATCGGAGACGTGTTTATCTTTGGAAATGATTTTATGCACTTACTAACAAAACTCTTTTTTAATGTAAAATAAGCCATAAAGAATCATATTAGGTAAAGAAAATAAATGTGGCAAGATAAAAGAACTCACGCTTTTACCCACTCCTTTGAACACTCCTAGAATAGAAATATTCACAACCATGAAATAAAAAGATTTTATGAAATATCCTTTTGTCTTTATTTACTTATATTTGCAACCCTAAGGTATGTTCCCGTCGTCCCTTCTCTTTCTCTCTTTTTAAATATTCTGTCTTGTATCAATTCTTGATTTGGGTTTTCCTGTGGTAAAGGGCTTATGGCTGATCGCGAGTTCTTCTCAACTGCTGCTTTAATTTAATTTTTTGGGTACAAAAACTTTGTCACCTGCAAAGTTCTTAGATCTGATTATTGTATTTTCTTATTAATAAACTTGACTTCATACATTAAGAAACTTCAAAAATAAAAGAAGGGGAAAAATCAGCTGAACAAGATGATCATCACTCTCACTCCACAGAAAAATAATATAAGAACACATGCAGAGAACAAAACAATATTTTATGAGTACTGGTGCTGATTCTTAACGTTGAATGCCAGCTGAACAAGCAAAGAAATAAAGAACGAAAACGAGGCAAAAGTTAGCCAGAATGAATCAAAAGGCATAACCTCCAATCGCAACCCCCAGTTGTTCCCTTCATCCGAAACAACTAGTGATCAAGTGGGAAATCAAGACCATTTCCCCAAGAAAGAAAGAAAGAAAGAAAGAAAGAGAGCAAATTAAGCCGTCACTGCAGCAAAACAAGCCCAACAAATATTCCAAATTCTAGATGTTTCCATCCATATATAAGGCAGCCGCAGCAATCCTTTCTTTTGACAATTAAAAAAATAAAATTTTTTGGGCATACCCAAATAAATTGTATAATCCTTAGTGGATGAGTAACTAAAGTCATTCTATTATTTATATCTTGGACTCCACTTTAAAAAAATAAAAAAAGGATTATATATTACAATCTCTTTCTTTTGAAATGATTTTTTTGTTACAATCTTTACCAACTTAATCTTATTATCCCTGGTAAGAAATATTTATGAACCTTTGCAGGAAGTATAATGTCGGGATAGCACAAAATCTTGACAATTAGCTCTATTATTTTATTTTACATGGGATCAAGTGTATAGGTTATCATGTTGGGTCGTCATTCTTGGGGTTATTGTGGAATAAAAAACAAATCAGTCCTGGATAAAAATGTGCTCGAGTGAACCGACAACGAACCCTTTGCAAATACCAACAAAAGAACTATTTAGCAAGAGACTGAACCGTTGTCAATATAGTCGGATACCTTTTTTTATATATAATATATATGGTCAGATAATATATTTCACTGCTATTGAGAGTTTGTGGACTCTCATGCATAGAAAAAAAAAAGTTGTGAGTTCTACGCTGTTGCCTGCAATATTGTTTTATAGTCTGCAACGAAAGCAACATGAAATCTGGACGTGGTATTTTAACACAAGACGTGTAGGATTAAAGGCGGTAGAAGTCGATCGATTATCCTTTAGAAAATTGCTGTGGATCCGAATTTAGGCCTATTTACTTTTGCGTAGAGATTCCATAACATCAGGAATTCTTAATTTTCTTTTTGAATAAGTCAATGGTTGCTGTTAGACAGGGTTTTCAACCATGAATTTCATTCAATGTTCGAATTGAGGCAGGGAGCTTTCGAAGGCTGCAGCTGTAAATTTCAAAAGTTATTCAGATTTTAATCCTCGGGGGCCATGGCTCCGGCTGGTCCCCCCAACCTTGGATTATTCTCTGATTTGCTTAATTTTAGGTGTTTTTGTTTTGTGTCCAGAGAAATCTAGTGTGTGTTCTTTTGTGGAGCCCAAAAACATACGTTGTTTGTTACTTCTAAATATAAAAATAAAGAAAGTAATTCGGATCCAAAAGCTAGGCACAACTTTTTTTTATTTTTAATAACCATGTATAAGTTATGATTTATATGTATGTTTGATTAAAAAAATGTATATAGCTAGAAGAGAAAAGTCAATGAAGATACCATAACATTCCAACAAAACCGAACCCGTTTTTTTTTTTAAATTAAAATGTTCGAACTAACTTACATATCTCAATTAGTTCTCGAACTCCTGTGCTCGTGCCCACAAAAATTTCTTCACACATGAATAAACATTGTTTTTTACACCATCAACATCATGACCCCAAGAAAATGTAGTCAATAAAATTGGAACCCTGAACGTAAAAAAAAACCATATCTTTTAAGCCAAAGACCTTTATCATTGGAATAACCCTTGAGGTTAAAAAGATTGTTTAAACAAAACCTTATTAAGTGTTTTTTGATACATAAAATGAGTGGTCGGCAGGGAAGCAATATCGAACTTCTAGAATGGCATATTGCCTCCGAAATACCCCCGTTTCCATTACAGCAATTTCAGGAGAGCTAAAGCTCTTTTTTTTCCTTCGCTGTGTTTTTTCTCTGCTTCAACTGCACAGAGGGCTCTGATCAGTTAGGTGGTCCAAGCTAAAACCATAACCAGACCTTATAATTTTAACCTTCACGTGTGCACCACAACCCCGTGTTTTTTTTTTTTCCTTTCAGAAAGGATTTTTTGCAGCAAAAAATCCTTCATGTTCTGTTTCATTATCATTGTACCAGGTCCTCAACAACATTCCAAGCAAAACTAGCTGGCTTCCTGATTCCGTACAACGATTATATTATATGTTCTTTTCTGGGAAAGAAGTTCAGCATATGTTACCTACCTTTTCATAGCTTTTGGGACCCTCCCTTCAGAATGTTGGGTTTTCTCTTTGGGACTGTTGTTTTAATTATCAAGAATGTTTCAGACACTTAACTGGCTAACGAAGTGTGCTATCAAACCTTTTCTTCCCTTCTTGGATATTGAAATGTTTTCTAGCCTACTTTGATTTATGTTCAATGAACAACATCTTACCAGTCCCATCAATAAGTGTTTATGGTCCTAATTAGCCCATCTTATCACAATTTACTCTAGTGAATATTAATTTGTTGATTTTCATTATGAAATCATCAACATTGGTGAAAACGAAACATGATTAACAGATGCATTAAAGGTCAGAAGAAAATAATGCCGGCGCCGGTCAGTAATATTGATATTGAAGTGTTTATGGAGAAGTTACCGGAAAGGCACAATAAAACGTGAAAAAGGGAGCACAGGCGCTGATGCAACCATGGAAGATATTAGTCCTTTCAGGCTCCAAACAGGTTCAAAGTATAACAAGGTTATGATCAATAGATGGCTTCTCTGCTTTGTTGTTACCTCAGGATGGTGTGCTGGAGTCCCAAAGATTGGTTTCAGAATCTGCCCACTTGCTTAATTTTATCCAATTTTAATTGGAGTAGATATTATTGGCCCGCCATTTGATCTAATCTTTACTCGAATCTGATATTTAATTAAATGGATTCAGTATATATATATAATCCAAGTCTAATATATTAATTCGTTTATTAAATGATTCAAATATGGATCTATTTTGATATGGTCTCATAATAATCTAATAAAAAAATTTCTTAAAACATAAACAAATTTAGATATAAAATTTAGAAAAAGAATGTATGACACTAGCTAGGTTTGGATTTTGGATTTATTTACTTTAAATGATAAATAACGTTTTTTATTTTGTTCATTTTATTCTCTACATTGATAACTATTCTTATAAACAATCAAATTCTTATTCAACTTTTTCAAGTCTTCAATTAATTTTGTGAAAAATCCTATAAATTTATGAAACAAAATTAATGAGTTGTTACTGGTATTAATTATAATCTGAATTTTTGTCCATTTTGTAAAACATAAGGATTTTATTTCATTCCAATAGGTTGTGTCTAGAGTATGTGTTTTTTTATTATTTTCTCTTAGTTTTGTCGTCCTTCTTTGCTAATTTAAATTAATTTTGACCTTTAATATAAATTTTTATTAGGAGCATTTGATTTAGTTAATTTCAACGTACGGTGAGACATTTGAATTTTATTTTTTTAAATTAACATATAAAATATAATCATGACATATTTTATTATACCTAAGTCTTACAATTAAATTCTAATCTTCGACATATAATTAAATATTGTACATTATTTAATTTTTTTTCGACATAATAGTTGCCTTGGCATACTTAATGAGGAAGAAAAGGAGCTTCTACTTTAAATTGCAAATAATCCTTAAATATTCTGTTTTTATAAATTAACCTCTGTTGAATATTGGCAAAAAAAAAAATGGAAAAAACATACAAGAAAATCATACCTTCTTCCCATCATATCTGAATCGAGAAACTTTTTTATTTTTATACCTCTTACATGTACATCTAATACCGCCTCGACTAATATTTCTCAGATTATATATTGCGTAATTAACCTCATTATAATAGTATATCTTCTACAATCCTTAAGGTGAATTTTGATACATCCATGAACAATCGTCCATCACTTCTATCAAACATATATGAAATAACGATGACAACATGTATTAATTAATTACATTAACTAAATAAATTTGTAAAATTTTTGGTTTAGCTCAAGCTTATTCAATGTATTTTAATACTTCTCTTAATTTATTATCATTTGTCTACATAAATGCAAATTTGAACACATTTATCAGAAATTACAACTCGACAATAAAATTGACAAAATATAAAATAAACCTATTAAATAAGCCATTATTTATTTTATCCCAAAACACCTAAGTCGATAATTCAACATAAGTTTCAACAATTTACAAATAAATATATTTTATAAAATCTAAAACAAATGCTAACATGTACAAATCATAAATCCATATAACAAGTTTGTTTTTAAAAAAACTATAAAACAAGTAAACAACCAAACAAAATACATATACTAAAATAAATATACAAAAAAATATAACATTTTAAAATTATATTTAAATTAAAAATAGGATAGACTTGCTTATTTAAGGTGGAGAATATTCAATAAAATTTGAATCAGAACATAAATGCTTACTGAGTGTTGTGGTGGCTGAAAAAGTAATGAGCAGTTGAGTTGTGTTGAGATTGAGTTGGGGGGGGGGTTTGACTTTTTGCCGTAGAAAAAAAGATAGTGAAGGAAAAAGTAGAAATGGAGGAGGAGGGTCGAGCGTTAGGTGATAAATTAAATATCACTAATAGATAGATTGACATGATTATTTTGATGGTAACTTCGTTCGTAGAAATGTCATGCCATAATGACATTGGTATTTAATGATAAAAGTTTTTCGTCAAGATATTTACAGACACTTTTACTGTTAGGCTAATTTCATTAGTAATTTTATTTGTAAAAACTTACATATCATCGTATTATTTGAATTTTTTTCTTTCTTTACCTATTATGATTCCTTCAGTATATACCATTGAAATATTTCAGTCAATATTTACCGATAAAATTAACAATGAAAAAATTTGATCAATAAATATCACTGTAATAAACTAAAGAAAAAATTATATCGATGTTTTTATTTGTATATGTGAATTTTCCGTTTATATTGTTTCTTTCACTTGTTAACTTATTCAAGTAATAAGATCTTCATTAATTCTATCGTGTTCATAAGTAAAAGCATCCTTTTTTTTCACTTGATTATATATATAAAAGTAGCTAAAAACAACAACACCCACTTTTGAAGTCTGTCAAGAATGAAGACCACCAACTTCTTGTCTGGCAAAGGTTGAGTGGGACCAGGCTCCACAGATGACCCTCCCACAAACATGTACATACATACATATATAAACACACACGCATAAAAGGTTGAGTGGGACCAGGCTCCACAAATGACCCTCCCACAAACATGTACATACATACATATATAAACACACACGCATATATAGATGACACAATTTTAATTAATTACTTTCCAACCAGGGTTGATTTTTTTTTGTTTGTTTTGGTTTTTATTTATAAAAATAATTAAATTTAAAATTAAAAAAATCAAAACTGGTTCAAACCGATTGATTTTGGTTCGGTTATTTTAGAATAAAAACTGAAACTCTACCAACCAATTTTGGTTCTATTCGATTCGGTCGATTTTGGTTTGATTCAATTTTTTTATATTAAAAACAAAAAAAAGCTATATTGTTTTTTGAGGGTTTTTTTTATAATATCTAATAGGTTCGGTTTCGGTTTGGTTTGGTTTTTTTATTAATTTCGGTTTGATTCGGTTTTTTAGTTTTAGGATTATGAAATGGAACTGAACCAGTCAGTTTTTTTAAATATTCTAATCAGTTTAATTAGTTTTTTTTCATGGTTTGATTTTTTTGATTATTTTTTTAATTTTCTTGATTTAATCAGTTTTTTGGTTTTTTACTCACCTATGTTCCCAACACATACTTTTTAAAGAAAGATTCAGGAAGGTATCTGTTTTTACATGTTTTTTTCTAAAACAACATGTTGTCCTCATATTGTAATTTATTTATTTTTTTTACTGGGTCAAATTTTAGCCTTCTTGAGAATTTTGTTTGGTCGTTCGAGAGAAATGTAATTCTCTGTTTCGAAGGAAGAAATCTCATAAAAAAAGCTGCTGAGCTATAGGGTGTTTTAATTGATATTCATTTGATTACATTTCATCCATTTTTTTTTCCTCATAAACTAACATGTGAGTTGGATATGTTTCCATGTAAAATATCAAAATATTGGTAAAATATATTAAAAAAAAACACCCACTAGTATTATGATAACAACACAATTTACCATTCAGGTTTGAAGGGAGTGGCCCCAAAAGTACCAATACCATAGTTTGAAGAGAACGCGCCGCGCCGTGTTTGAACGCTGCATTCCAACAAGCCACTAAGGAAACTTCGTGGCTACAGCACCCACGTCATCTTTTTGACAAATCCACGTCATCTTTTTTTATAAGTAGGCCTCCTCAGTAACACCTCCTCTCACAAGCCAATATCAATTCAACACCCTCTCTCTGGTTGCTCCTGCTTTTGCCTCAAGTAGTCTTTTAATCGTTTCGTTTTTTTTTAATTAGTTGAGTTATGGACGGCGACAGCAATCACCCGCCTGCCCAAGACTCCCCCAATATCGGAGGCCAATCTTTGGCTCTTAAAGGAGGAGCTGCTGGGAGCCTCCTCTTTCTACTGGCTTTCATAATCTACGTGTTCCTCAAGAAGTGCGACTCATGCACCACCATCTTCAAGTTGAGAGCTGATGATGCTTCCAGCAGGCCAGTGGAAGAAGCCTGAAACGAGGAGGTAGGATGTAATTATGACAAGCTGGCTTATACATATATATCAAAAGACTTCAAGGATGAAGTAAAGTGAAGTAATGCTTCTGTTCCTTTGTTTTCTGATATGAATAAATTTTATAGCATCAGCATGGAAACTTGTACAGCCAGGACCAGGCAGTTTGCTAGCTACAATATCTTCAAACTTGCTTTTTGTATGGTTGAACTGAACTGGTTTCTTTAAATAGAATGATGTGATCCTTTTGTCTTTTATTATTATTATTATTATTATTATATTTGGAACTCTCTCTCTCTCTCTCTCTCTCTCTCTCTCTCTCTCTCTCTCTCTCTCTCTCTCTCTCTCTCTCTCTCTCTCTCGTTTCATTAATTTTTATTTAAGGTATGTTCCTGTTGTCTCTTCTGTTTCATACAAATGATTGAATTGGTTAGTTTCTTTTAATTAATAATTGGCAAAAATGAATATTTTTTAGGGATAAGTAAAGACTTTTTTGGGAAAAAAAAGGAATCCAAATGTATGGTAATTATTCCTGTTTTTTTTTTTTTTTATCATGTATGTATCGTATTTTTACCAGGGAGGAAAGTTTCCATTCATTTTGAAGAAATACATATTTTCTCAAAGAAAAAAAAACATAATGTAATCTTTATTCTTGTTGTAGTGGAAAGTTGCAATAAATTTTACAGAAAGTGATCTTTGTCCCTTGCCAGCAGGCAGGAGTCAAGGTTATTCTTGGACTCTCTCTCTCTCTCTCTCTCTCTCTCTCTATATATATATATATATATATATATATATATATATATATATATATTTATATATAGAGATATATATATAAATAACACTAAATAGAAGCTGGAATAAGGAGATACAAATCTGCAGAGACATGTAAATAAATAAATAAAAAGTAGGATTCCACACAGAAACAGAGATGCTCACATGCAACGCGCATGTAAATATATAAAGGGAACCCGAAAAAAGTAGGCAAAGCAACGATGGCCCCAACTAAAGGATTGCATTTGAATATTGCCATTTTGGTTTGTGACAGAGAGTCTTTATTTGCAATTGTTGGCTGTTAGTGGAGCCAGGAATTTTTCTTGTCCTAGGTTGTCAAGTAAATATATATAAATTATTTTTTAAAATTAATAATTAATTTATATATATAAATTTTTTTAAGTTAATAATAAATTTTTAATTCAAATTTAAAGTATATAAAACTAAAAAAAAAAAATTACACTATCGAAGTTGCACCCTTTTATATTTTGTGGAATAAAATTCATTAATGATCGAATCCGAATCAATATTTTCAGTAAACTCTCGTTTAATGCAAATCATCATAAAAATATGCTAAAAACTCATATTTTATTTTATTACGAAACACAGTTTTAACATGTGTTATTGCTGAAAATACTCGTTTTATGGTGGCAATGAAAATAAACAAAGTCAAAATAAGATTAATCAACTTGTCAATTAAATGATAGTGCTGTGATTTATTTATTTTAACTAATCATCGATATAATTCAGAAATGGTAGACACATTCTAAAATTTCTTATAATGAATCACATCAATCTAATAATGCTCTATCCGAGATCTCAAATAATACATTTTCTGTTCATTGAAATCTTCATGATAAATTTTCTTATCAAACTTGCAAATAGCATCAACTTTAAATGATTTAAAGTTGTTCTTAGGTTTTAAAGCAGAGCTAAATACAAGTAGTTTAATTGTCCCATCACTGAATCTAGAATTTAATTATTCATACTAAAAATCTATTATTGAGTTAAATATATAAATGACCTGGTTGATAAACTGTCAATCAAATCTCAGATAATGTTGATAAATTATCACTGTTTTTTGTTATTGATATAAATGACTTGTACTTTTTTTATACAAAGTATTTATATGTAGTATTTCAATCTCATATTGTGTGTAAACAGATTACACATATGTAAAGAGAAAATCAAACTCGGCATCTCTTAAATTTGAAGCAATGCTTTATTAGTTGGTAAAAAATAAGATATAATTAAATCAATTTTCAAGTTCACAAGTAGTAGTTCTCCATCTTTTTCAAGAAGACAATATTTTCTTTTTATCTAATAAAAAATAGACTATTCATATCTAAACTTAATAAAAAATATTCAATTTTCTTAATTAGGATTTCACTAGTATTTTATTTAGGTTATTTGCTAATAATAATTTTATCTTCTCGATTAATATTTATCTTTCCTATTTTATAATAGAATTTATCATAAAAACTCATAAATTACCGTATAAAATAATTAAATTTTAATAAATATATTAACAAGATTTAGTTAATGGATGTCACGAGGAAACTGGTTAGTTTTTTAAATTTTAACCAAACCAAGATTAATATATTTTATAACATCTTGCTTTTAATACCGTAATATATATCGACTAAAATCTTTTAGTCTATGTATGTGAAATCCAAAATAAATTTATATTTTTTAAAATATTAAAGATAAAGGAAAAAATATAATTTTATTATTTTTTCATGAAGATATTCTTATCATGGATAAAAGATAGATTATTTATATAAAAACTTAATAAAAAATTTCAATATTTCAAATAGGTTTTTACCGAGTTATGTGTTTTAGTTGTTTGCTAAGAATCATTTTACAATCCTAAATAATATTATACGGGAATATTAATGCTAAATCAGGGTTTTTTTTTAATGAGAATACATTTAGAAAAAATTAATTTAGAGCACTAAAAAAACTTTTTTAGAACTTATTAATCGCTATATTTAATTACTGTATTTATGTGTAAATTAGAGTTTTGAACACTGATTTATTTTTCTACCTGGGCTATAGCCCACCTCAGCCTTTCACACCCCTCCGCCTGTGGACTGGTGGGGATGTTGAAGAAATTTCTCCAGCACTGCACATGGTTAATGAAGCTAGATTTCTAGAAGAAAAAAAAATATAAAATGAAAGATATCAATTTTGTTTTTTGGAAAAGATTAATATGTACAAGAAAATAAAATAATATACACAAATACGAGGGTATACCCAAGGAAACAAGACAAAAAAAAAAAAAAAAACCAAAATAGTCAAAAATCAAAAAAGGAAAAAACCGACAAAGACTTGATGCAAACATGATCCAAAGCCATATCCAAGCAGCAAGGGAAATTAACAAAAACAACAACTAGCGAATCATGCCTACCCGTACTCATGCGTTAGTGTGTGTGAAAGCAATTTAATGTACAAAACCAGTCCTTTCGACGGTGGCATTTAATACTTTGAAATGTAGGCCCTATATTGTTTTTATGGTTGGTCTGTCGTGCCGAGCCTCCGGCGTCCGATCTGGACAGTAAATGAGTTTTGGCTTACTAGTGTGTGTATATATATTATTTTATATTTAATTTTTATTAAATAAATAAAAATAATAATTCATGATTATTTAATTATTAAAACTTTAATACTATATTAAAAAAACTATTTCTATACAATAACTTAAATTATTAGATAAAATTTTAATATATAATTTATATTACTCCTTGTTTGATATATTTTTTTATCTTAAATTAATAAAAAAAATTATATCAATAAATATCATTAAAATATTCTAATAAAAAGATTCTACCAATATTTCTATTTATGTTCTGTAATTTTCTAATAGTGTAGTAAGAAACTACCCACAATTAGAATTATAACTCACTAAATAGAAAATTCAACAAAATAGTATAAATTAAGCCTAATTAATAAATTGAAATAACTCTAATCAGTTAGGTTTGGATATGTCACATCGCCTAGCTAACCGAAAAGAAATAGGTTGTGAAGAAACCGTGTTCCTTGTCTGGTGTTGCACCAATAGCATATCAAATCAACTATCTATTTTGACAATATTAATTTAAGTACTTTATGTGTCATCAATTAACATCAATATGGATTGGACCGTAGCTAGCTATAAATTAAACTAATCTAGACATAGTGAAGAAACCTAAATATAATAGAATGCATGTTGCTGATAAATGATTGAACTAGTCTAGACATGGTGAAGAAATCAACATATTAACGTGTTGTGGTTGGATAAGTGGTTTGCCAAGTGTATGAAATATAAAAAATTTATTTTTTAGTGGATAGACCTGGCTTCATCAAATTAATTGAGATTTAATTGGTTTTGAATACCAGTGTTTTTTTAAAAAAATTAACATTGAAGAAAAACCAACATAAGCTCCCAAATCCCATTATTATTATTATTATTATGAAAAAATCAGAAGCAAAATGAGATTATTTAACTATATATATATATATATATATATATATATATATATATATATATGAATTTTTATTTTCACAAGACAATGTCATCGAGAATATCATCTCAAAATGTCAATCTCGGCCAAACACAATTCACATTACAAAATTCCATATATGTCTAGTACTGATGAAAATCCGTGTCCTCTGTAACATGAATATAAACTGGACAAAATGACATGTAATATGCTAGAGGGCAGTACTGATGGGAGACTATAAGAGCAGATAAAATTTTCAAAAAAAAAAAAAAAA
>Ga0325411_1002487_pt1 | contig 20909 bp, 8 predicted proteins | sample PopdelMetagenome_13_FD_206181 | JGI IMG/M metagenome (GOLD analysis project Ga0325411, IMG submission 206181) | Populus deltoides microbial communities from Bellville, Georgia, United States - Xylem-PdIQD-R4 | ecosystem: Host-associated > Plants > Phyllosphere > Stem > Wood/Secondary xylem...
TTATTATGAAATAATATTTTGGGTTACAAGAGATTATTTTTTATCAATTGAATTTTGGACTTGGGGCTTGATCCATGAAGAATTATTTCTTCATTCCCATTATTTTGTCTAGTCTAGCCCATGAATGATAACACTTGAACACTCTCTTCTATAAGCATTTTCTGCAAACTTAAATAGTTTTTTTAGCTCAAAAATCATATTTAAAACAAAACATTTAGTTTTAATTATTGATTTATAGTGACTAATCTAACATTGATAATGGTAGGAATTAATTCTAATTATTATCACAATTAATTCTTTAACCTTTTACCATTCAAAATCCATTATAAATTGGGGAGCGCGGGGGGGGGGGGGTTAAGGGTTTCTTACAAGTTTTTCAAGATTCTTACATATTCTTTCTCATCTCATTTTCAGTGTTTTTCTTTTCTTTTTATGTTATGGTTTTCCTTCCAAATCTAAAGCTTAGATTCACTTTGTTGAGATATAATTAAATTCTTTACTTTAGTTTAAAGACCTTGTTTAGAAGGCATCTAAACTAAGGTGGTGATGTTGGAATCTTGATAGACATATTATAAACACTCTTTCCTACAAGTTTTTCAAGATTTTTACACACTCTTTCTCATCTTATTTTTAGTGTATTTCTTCTCTTTTTATGTTATGGTTTTCCTTCCAAATCTAGAGCTTAGGTTCACTTTGTTGAGATATAATTAAGTTCTTTACTTTAGTTTAAAGACCTTATTTGAGAGGCATATAAACTAAGGTGGTGATGTTGGAATCTTGAGAGGCAAATTACAAACATTCTTTGTACCAAGAGAGGAAATGATTCATCATTAACAATAACAAAAGCTTCATTATTTTAAAGTGCTTCAATAAATAAGTACACTTATTTGCTTTTATTTGAAACTTAGATATTTTATATTATTAGTATGCATGTTAGGACTTTATTTTGATATAAATTGCAAGTTTGGTATATGTTTAGTATGCATGGTAAAATCTTTATTTTTTTTTATTCATAACATGTTTTTCTTGAGTTATGCTTTTACATGCTTATAGCTTTAAACATGTATAAACTCTAGTATTTTCTTGGATAACTCTTGTTTAATATGCTTTTATGATGATAAACTAAATAATCTATATTAATTATTTTGATATATAAAATCTTAAGACTTTAGTTGCATGTTATTTGTTTAGTGAATATGTGTGTATTTTAGTGGTATGCTTCTTTGTTTAAACAAAACTTTATTAGCATGATGCATGTTAAAAAGATCTAAAACTATTTATTTTGTTTTATCTTACTTTGTTGAAAAAGTTCTTTGCATGCTTTAATACATGTTATCTTTTAAAAGATGTTTTTTTGTGTGTTTATATGTTTATACATGTTTTGCAAACTTGTTGGTATGATCATGCTATTTGTTTATCTTGCTTTTTTTTTTAATGCATGTTAATATTTATATCCTTTTGAACTACAATAAACAAAAGTGTTTTTTTTTTTTTTTATCTTGCATAGTTTAAATATTTTTGTTTTTGAAGTTGCTTTATTACAAGTTTTTATTTTATATATTGCATGTTGGCCAAAATATTTATAAATAGTATTGATTATTATTTATTTATTTTTATAGATTTTATCATGTCTTAGACACATTCTACTCAAGATTTAGTTGTCCCAGCCATTGTTGCTTTAACAAGTACTACTTTGATAGTGAAGATTCCACCAACACCTTCTATAATGTATGGTGAGAAACCTGAAAAAGTTCACTGGATTGAACTTTAAGAGGTGGCAATAAAATATGCTATTCCATTTGACCACTTTAAACTCGACAAAGTTTTTGACTAAGATAATACCACAATCATTAGAAAATGAATATGATCGTACTATTATGGTGGTTGTGGATGCATGAAATCATATTGATTTTGTGTGTAAAAACTACATCTTGAATGAATTAGACAATACACTATATGATGTGTATAGTTTAATCAAGAGTGAAAAAGTATTATGGAAAGCTATATATAAAAAGTACAGGGTTGAAAATGTAGGTATGGAGAAATTCATAATCAAACAATTTCTAAATTTCAAGATGGTTGATTTAATGACCGTGATGAGCCAAGTTCAAGAGTTCAAACTCATTTTGCATGATATACATGTTGAAGGTATTTATATAAATGAGTCCTTCTAAATGGATGTAATCATTGAAAAATTATCACCATCATGAAAATACATCAAGAACTATCTTAAACATAAGCACAAAGAGATGATAATTGAAGACCGCATTTTAAGGTTAAGAATAGAAGAAGACAATAAGTTATTCTAAAAAAGACCTACTCTTATAGTGCCTAAAAAACAAATGTTGTGGAACAAGTGGTAAAGTCCCACAACAAAAATTAAAAGAAGAAGCTTGTTATGAAAAAAAAAAATGAATCACAAAGAAGTTCAATGGCAAATGCTTTATCTGCATCAAGATTAGGCATCTAGTAAGAAATTGTAAAAATAAGGATCAGTAAGGAAACCCTAAGAAAAAGATTGCTCAAGTTAATGTCACCGAGGTTTATCAACTCACTAATGAAGTTTCTTTTAAGATATGTTTCCATGAAATGAAGCATGGAAAAATCTTTTACTTGAAAGAACAATTAAGGCTAACTCATGTAATCACCAACAATAAAAAGTTGAGAGATAAATATGAATCTAGATATCTAGTCTTCCAACACGGTCATGGACTAAGTTGTATTTAATAAATTTGTTTATTGGAACTAATATTTTATATTAATAAAATGATAACAAAAAATACTGATGTAACTATATTATTCGATAGTTTTACTCATATTTACCTAGTATTTTGGCTATGTTCTATATATAAAATACCTTGATATTCTTTGTTTTATGTTTTGAAGGCACTTTTGGATATAAGATTAAAAAAGAAGTAAATTGGAGATAATTGCTAGATTTGACATCCCATCGATGTTTTGTGCGGAGCTTGAGCTCTAGAGGTCGAAATGAAGTGATTTCAATGGAATTAGAAAGCTAACACACATACCTTTCTATAAATATATGGAAAGAAAAATAAAAAGAGAAAGAGCATGGAAATTGCAATCTTCAAAGACAAATCTTGTATTCTGCCAATGTTGACCTTCAGATATTCCTACTTGAATATCTTGAGTTAGAGAAGTCTATTTGATGCAAACTCAATTTTAAGAGATTTCTGACTAGAAGACATATCCTCCTACCAAAGTTTAGCAAAAAAAGAGCTCATATGAGAGAGATATGAGTTTTTTAAGATGACACATAAATTCTACCAGTAGACAGGTTTTGTGAAGAAACAAGTCTAATTTACTTTCTAAAGCATTAAAACCGACATCCAAGTCTTTATTTTGGAAATTTAGCTCCTTTTAATCCAAAGTCAAAGCTTAAGATTTTATGCAAGGCTATTTCTTAGTTTTTAGAAAAATAGTTATTGCACTACTTAAATGTAAATTGTCTACTTAGAAAAATACTATTTTGCAGGAAAGAGGGATTAGAGTTTCCTATCAAATATAAAGAAAGAAGAAAGGAAGAGAAGGGCGGCCAAAAAGAAAAGAAAAACTCACCCTTTCCTCCTAGACCTAAAATCCTGAATTCATATTTTTTTATATTAGTTTTTCAATAGACAAGGCTAAGTTCTTTTTCTTGGTCGTAAGGACACAAAAACCTTCGGATTTCAAGAATAGTGAGATCCATTTTACATTTTCTTTTCAGTTTCTATGATGAGTATGAGTATATTTTTTTTCTATGATTGTTTAGTTTGATTATAGAGCTGACTCTAATTTATAATTCTAACCAATCTACTGCTAAGTTTGCTATCAAAACCGAAGTTGTGATGTATGAACTTGTGAAGCATCTGAGTTTAATAACAGTGGCGGATATATGTTATTAATTTTAGAAAAAACATTCGATCAAATCAAACATAGACTGCAAATAGTTATGTTGTATAGTTCTTAAGGTTGCCATTAAATTAAATTACTAGTGCTGACACTGTAGTTGTTTAATGGTTATGATTAGTTACATTGCGAATAGTTTAACTAACTAATGTTAAGAAAAGATAAATATTTAGAATATAAATTAATGTTTTGTTTCCATGATCGGTTCTGATTTCCGTAGGTGGACGTCTACTTGAAACCAATGTTTGTTCTCTTGATAATTTTATGATTTATTTAATTTAGCTTGATTGTTTTGTTCTGTTATAGCCTAGATAACCTCAAATTCCCTCCAATTACATATTATGTAGCATAAAAATCTGAACTAAACCTTTCTCATGAGATCAACCCATTACTTGCTCTCTACTATTTTTTTATTTATTTATGTTAGGGTAATTAATTTATATTACTGCAACATTGCAACAAATACAAGTACAAGAAAGCAATGAACAAAATAAGTAACATTTAAATGATATTGCATAATTTATTTTAAATAATCTCAATTAAAATTGAATATCCGCTAGATCAGGCATCCACTTATACAGTTAATTGATACATTTTATTTTTCAGGGGGAGTTTTTGATGGGCCCTTGGGGTTGAGTTCTTTGCAGCTGTGGTTTGTTGAATTATGATGGCTTCATGTTGTTGACTTAGTTCGGCATGTGAGAGGAGCAGCTGGATGTTTTTGTTGGTTTTCGGCTGCTTGTTTTTGGCTCTGCTGGCAGTAGATTGACTTGCCTGGCAGTACATTGGATTGGCTGGTTCAGTCCCTCATGTTTGTTATATGTGTGGCTACTTCTGGCCTTAGGAATGTTTGTTTTATGTTTCTTTTCAATGGGAGCATGTTCCCGTTTTTGTTTAGGGTACTGGTTACCCTCATCTCTGTATATACTTTTTCTGTTTGCTACTTTTGTGGCTTGGTTACCTTTGATCTTAATATATTCTTACATTTGATCAAAAAAAAAAAATTGATACATTTTATTTAATTTACATTCAAATAAAAATGAAAGAAAAATAAAAAGCTAAAAAGGGCCAAGAGCTTGGGATAATATAGCCTAATACACTTTGCCCATTAATATAAAAGGCCATGCACTTAACCTGCAAGGCTAGGTCTGTGCACCTGCCTTTTCATTTTTATTTTATATCCGCAGCAGAATATGGATCAAATAGCAAGTTCGAGTTAAAGGAGCATAACCACACAAAGAAAATAAGAAAACATGTTCCTACAAAGAGAAGACTACATACAAACTATCTGAAGCATTTACACTAACAAGAACCAGTGAACAAAATAGCAAAGTGGACGACAAGGACACAAGCAAGAAGACAATACAACTTGATCTTGTAATATCTTTCCCTATCTATTTTTTGGAATAAACTTCACCTTGAAGCCGAATTTGTTTATTGAACCTCTGAATAAACTCCTCAGCTCTTGTATTTATTTCTTCATTGGACATATTTGCATACCCATCTTTTTCTTCAATAGAGTCTGGTGGTTCATACTCTTCAGTTTCTATCCTACGTATAATGTTCTTGCTCTCATCGAACATCACCCGCTTAAAACTCTCTGACTTGCTACGTTGAAGAGTTTTTTCTACAACAACCTTCTTCTTGCGACGATAAGCTTCACCAAGTTTTAGGGTACTAGTTTCTAGCTTCTTTACTTGGGGATTAACGGCAGGAGCATTTTCATGTTCATCACTTTCATGAACAATTGGCAATTTTCCTTGGTGAGCAGCTCTTCTCTTTTCTCGACTATCTTTTTTAACCTCTTCTTCATCCAAGCGTACTGTCTTGATAATTTCCCGGTAGCATGAGGGAAATGACGGAACACTTCTTCGCCTCCTCATTATTACGTACTCTTCATGAACACCATGTTTATTAATACCTTTTGACGAAGAAGAGAATGAACCATAATCCAGGGCAATGATGAGGATTAGAGTGTTGGAAATGAAAAACCTAAATTTAGTGCTGTTAAAGAGCTTTCAAGGGGAGAGATTGAAAAGATAGAAAATAGAGATATAGACAAAAATAGAGAGAACGAAGGCAAAGAATGAAACTACCTTGGCTTTTTGTGGGTAGTCTCTAGATTTGAAGGCCTTGATTGAACCTAGAACTAAATTTGGTGGTGGTTTCTCCATTTTTGAAGGTAGAGAGGGGGTTGTGAGAGATTGTAGGATGGTTTATACAACGAAGACTTTCCTTTTCTTTATGATTTTGTGGTCGATGAAGCTCCAAATATTAGGAGATTATATAGGGACCAAATAACGTGACAAATAATTATTTTTGCAATTACATGTAATTATATATAGTTATCAAATTAGATGTCAAATTTGATTAAAATATCAAATCGAAAAAAAAAGATCTGAATCACTAAATCAATTCATGAATTATTGGGTTAGCCCATAATCAATGACCATATAAAAAAGAGAAAGAAAATATTAGTAGAAAGAAACAATATTATCATGTTCCACCAAATTGTATCACTAGGCATAATCGCATTAAATAATAAAAATTCATGTTTTTTTATTCATTGTCTAAATATACCTTATTTACAAAAACTTTACATTTATCTATGCACAAAATTATTGCTTTTATGGGCATGCCTTTGAATTTATACCATTATTTTTAATTCATGAGAGATTTTTGTCTTTTAGAGACACTTTGTCATGGTAACGGGAGACAAATTGTCACTAGGATCTAAAGATGGCTTGTCATGGGGACTTGGAGATAAGTGGTCACGAGGGCCTGAAGATAGTTGGTCATAAGGACCTAGAGATATAATGAAGATTTAATGGAGATTTTGCTATGGAAATTTCAAGGAGATGTTTCATGAATAGAGACATGGAGATATACTATTTTTTTTTTTGAAATTTTAAAAGATGATGGAGATATAATTTATAAGATTTATCTTATTTAAGATAGTGCATTACAAGGATTGTTTCCTATTTGTTCATATTATATCTCCTCCTTCACAACTTCTTGAAGTTACCATTTGGAGATTAATATTTTTATCTCTTTTATGAGTGTATGACACTTTTTTATGCGTGTCTATTATCATAGTGAAAGAGATAATTTGTTAAGGTTTCTTGTGTTTGAACCATTTTTTATTGAAGGTGAATATTGCAGGAAGTCCTTTCCCTTTACAGCAGCCAACACCTCAGCACGTGTCATTGTGAGAGGTATGGTAATGAGCTCGAAGAATGTCAGACAATCATGGATGAACTTTTTAGTGCTTCTTTTGGATGGTCTCGTTGGAGATCAATGGCATGATGGAGACTCTTCTTGTGTGTGGAAGCATGGGTGACCTTATAGGGTTCTTTGTGTTTAAACCACTTTGTATTGTAAGTAGGTACTGTAAGAAGTCTTTTCCCTGTATGGAAGCTAACACCTTAGCATGTGTCATTGTAAGAGTTATGGTTATGAGCTCAGGAAATGTCAAACGATCATGGATGTGCTCTTTGATGCTTATTTTCTATGCTCTCGTTTGAGATTACTGGCGTGGTGGAGACTCTTCTTGTGTGTATAAGCGTAGGTGACCTTGTTTGGTCAAGTTATTTTTTTCCACCCTAATGTAACTTTTCATTGCGTGTTTGACGCTAAGGATATTTTTATTAGAGAATGTGTATAATCTTTCCCATAAGGAATAGTTGTAGATTCTATTGATCATGGCTTTAATGGCTATGGGTTCAAATAAATTCTCCACGTTTAACATTTTCTTGTTAATTCTCTAAAGATATGCCCTCGTGTTTTCATCATCTCATTGTGTGATGTCAAAGATCTATGTGGTGCTATTTTTTGCTAGAATGCTTGTGCTAAAACAAGAGATGAGCTTTACATAGAAATCATGAAGACCTAGGATGGAGCCAGGTTTAAGGTTATGATACCACACCGTAGCAGATCCTTGAAAAGTTATGAGGAAAAGCTTACACATGACATCACTTTTATTATCACTAGTTTTAGAATGCTTCTGATATTTTGTATGTTCTCCATTGGGCCTGTAAGGCCATGATAGTTGTACAAGTTGGCTTTAGTAGTGACACAATCCTTGGTGAGCTGAGTGTAACAATCTATGACAAAATGAAGATTCTCCCATTTGGTGGGAATGGTGTGCAAGAGTTGGGATTGATACAGTCTCATGCACTTCGTGGCTAGCATTTTATGATAGGGAGCATGAGAATGAGAATACTAAGATTCAGAAGAAAATTAGTGGAGATAACTAAGTTTATAGCTTGGATTTGCTGGGTAGTGCTTGCTCATTTAGAGAGTTGGAGTATTGTGCCTACTTGAAATGTTGTTTTATCTAATTTCTCCCTAAAATTGGAGTTGTCTTTGTGCACCTAGTGGTGTGGGTTGACTTTTTTGTTAGTTGTACTAAAGAGAGCAAAAATGTTCCTGTATGGCTAGAACAAAGTTGATGAGTACTTGCACTTTTTAAGAGAGTTGTTGGATACCTAGAGGAATTGAAGTCCCTATAGGATGATCAGTTACTCTTCCATATATTGGAGCATTTTAAGCCATGTAATTTTTTTATAGATGTTGAAAGCGAATGAACAAGCTGATGAAGTCGTAGAAGAACTTCACATAAAAATAGACTTTCCCAGGCTGAGTTCTGGGCCTGAGTCGTTCTTGTAAAAACAAGTCCCTTACGGAATTAAGGGCATTCTAATGCTTAAGTTAATATTTAAGTTTGATTGATCAAATGACAAGTATGTAAAAAATCAAGAGGATGAAAAACAATGTTTAGTTTTATATAGAGAAGCTCTGTGTGTTCTCTCTATGTTATTGAAATGAAAAAAAAAAGTTCTCTCTCTCTCATCAAACCTGAGAATATATAGCATATATTGAAAAAAAATCTAGAATAGCTCACCATGAAATGTGATATTTTTCACTATGGTAGCTCGAGCTGAAGTCATAGCTAAAGTCAAGCTTGTACAACTCAACATAATGGTAGCTTAAACAAAAGAAAATTGAAATAGAAAATAAAAAAAATTAAAAGAAAGGAAAGAGAGAGAAAAGAAGAAGAGAGAAAGGGTGGTGAGCTTGTCGGGCTGTACATATCAGCCCAATAGTTACAGGGTAGCTCAGTCGAGTCAAGAATTAGCCGAGCTACATGGTAGCATGATCCATTGAGGCTGCACATGATAGCCCAATTCAAGGTTGCGTAGCCTTGGTATGGGCTGCAAGTGCAACCTTTGTGTAGGTTGCAGACAACCTACATCTAGGTTGTCAACAACTTAGATTGAGGTTACATGTGTAGTCTTGGTGTGAGTTGTTTCTATAGTCCAAATTGAATATTTTTTTTGTATCATCAATACACAATTTTGATGGAGGAAGTAGCTTAATTGACTAGTCTCCTTTTTAAGGGATAGATGTTGACCTTTTTCAATTAAAAAAAGGGGCCAATTCGACATGTTTTTTTCTTTCTTCTAAGGGATTGATGTTGAGTTTTTACATATAATTAAAAAATTAATAAATTAAATGGCAGATAAAGCTAAAAAAAATACTTAGATAGTTCATGGTTGTAGGAGAAAGTACATAGTAAATGTATCATTTCTTTTGAAAGGATATGGTAAGAGTAATATTGATCTTTTCTTAGGCATAATTAACCTTTTACCTAAATCTCTGGAACCCGTGTATTTTTAGGTCTCCTAGTTTTTTTTAATTACTAGGTGACGACTCTAATTTTCTAAAATTTTCCATACAGATTAAGTTCTTTGAGTTTTCTTTGGTCACTAAAAAGAAAAGCAAGACATATGATTTTTTATGTATTAACATACCTTTTTTCCCCCCTTAACAATGATCTTTTTACTCATAATGAACATTTATTAGTTTATCATGAAATCATTTTAGTTGTACCAAATGCCTTTTCATTTTATTTTTCAAAATGCCTGCAACACAAGCATATTACAAGTAAAATATACTAAACCAAAATTGTGTTCCCCTGCAACAATAGAGACAAATTCACTATTCACATCATAGTAGCGCTACCATGAATTGACAAAGTGTCCTATTGGTCTATGATGTTTCTGCTTACTTACATCTTGATACATTAATTTTTTTATTTTCTTTTTTGATCCTTAAACTTTGTTTTCATCACTTTTTAGTCCTTGAATTTTATGAGGGAAGAGAGAAAGTCACTAAAAAAATAGAAGGGGAGAGAAAATATTTGAACTATCACATTTTAGCCATAAAAATGGCCAAACCTAGTATCAATCTGTTTGTCCCAGAGATGAGAGTTTAATGATGTTGGTTTTTCTCATCAGCAATGTCTAAAAAAATAGATTGGGACCTATAAAAATTATTAAGATTCGATTTGATTTTTGATTTTTTGAGTGACTTTAGTGTTTGGGGTTTGAAATGAGGTAATTTAGGGTTTTAAGGTGTTTGAAATGTGTTTTCGACTTAAAATGGGTTAAAAATGTGTTTTGAGAGTAAAAAATATGGTATGATTTTTAGCAACATGAGTTTGTTGAAAAATTACTAAAGTAGTTTACAAGTCATTTACTGCAATTGTTTTATATTTTTTTGGATGATGAGTTGTCTATTATCACTTTTTTTACATTGAGAAAACAACACATCATTCAAAAAATATTAAGGGTACACACACATGATTCTTGGCAAGAGCTAAATGCATCGAGTCCATGCCCAGTCGCATTTGCCTTTTCTCTTTTTGAGGTCAGGAGTGTGGAGCCTGGCCTTTTAGGATCATATTATTTTTTAATTTAAAATAAATCTTTCTTTAAAATAATAATTACAATGCAATTTAAGAAATTATCTGATAGTTTCTTACTTATTTTTAAATAAGATTTTATATTTTATGCTTATATTTGCAATCACTTTTTTAACAATTACATATGAGCTTAATATTCAATAAATTGTAAGAAATTGCATATTAATATTCCATAGGAATTAAACTTTTGATTCTTAATTTTTATATGGTTTTCATGAGTTAATTATTCTTTGATTCTTTTTTTTTTATATATAAACCCAAAAAAATTATCAAGACATTGTTTTTTTTTTTTTTGAAACTTGGGTTTTACATTATGATTAGTTTTTTTCTTATAAAACATGATATGAATTAAACACACATGTTTTCATGAAAAAACAAATTGATATGAAAATGAGAGTTGTTGTTACCTATTTTTAGAAAAAAAAGAAGAAAACAAATCAAAAAAATTATCAGAAGAAAACAAAAAAAAAATATATAGTAGTGAGAAGAGGACACAGGGGCGCCTAGAAAATAGCCAAAGATTGGTTGAGAAAATTCAAAAATACAAAGGTTAAAATTTGACAGAATATATTTGACTAATGAAGGCGTTATTGACAAATAAAAATCAATTTTAGAAAGAAAAGTCTCAAATCAGATGTTTAAGGATTCAATTAGATTTTGTTGAAAGATTAATTGAGTTTATGAAGGGTTTGATTGCAAGAAAAATTGATTTTTAAGTCAATTTAGGCTTTAATTGAAAGAAATTAAAGTTTAGAAGTCAAATTATAATTTTTAAGAGTTAATTTGATCAAATCAGAGGCTTAATTGCATAAATATTGAAGTTTGATGAGTAATTAGAAACTTTATTGAAGAAATCTAAAACCAAGGATCAAGCTGAAAAAGAAGCGTAAATATAGGGGTTGAAATTGACCAAATCATAGGTCAAATTGAAGAAATTGAAAGTTTGTTGATCAATTGAGGGTCAAAATGCATAAATTCAAAACTAAGGACCAAAGTGAAAAAAGATAGCCAACTTCAGGGCTGACATTTGAATTTTACATGGATGCAATTGAATTGATTCTTAAAATCAAAATCTCAATTGAGGACTTAATTGAACAATTTAAAAATTGAGGACTGATTTGGAAATTGATACTTTTTGATGCCTTTTTTTTTAGTGAAACAACACATTTTGTACAAAACAACATCGTTTCACTCATTGTTCATTGAAAAAAAAAAGCAAAATGATGTTGTTTTGACGGCATTGTACACCATCTTCTTCCATTGGTCGCGCAAAGGCAGGGGATGTACACCATCTTCTTCCATTGGTCGCGCAAAGGCAGGGGAAGAAGGTTTTTCTTCCCCTATTTTGCAACGCCTATCTCTCTCTCTCTCTCTCTGTCTCTGTCTATCTCTATCTCTATCTCCCCTTTATTTGTCAAAAAACTCCGACACAACCCACACCCCCTCATGGCCTACCACCATGATGAAAGGGGCAGAGGAGACAAACCCTGTGGGTGGCTCTGGGGCAGCTGCACAGAGACCACCCCAGCCACTCTACCCCTTCGCCATGACTGGACAGGGGTAGGATAGCTCTTTCTCTCCTTGCCCCTTATAAATACTCCCTCACCAGGGGATGGAGTGGGGGGGCGAGAAGACAAAAAAGGAAATGAGAGAAAATAAAAAAAGAGATAGAAACGAGATAAGAGAAAAAAATAGAAACAAAAGAGAAAAGCAGAGAGGGATGGAGAGACGGAAAAAAAAAGGGAAAAACAAGGGACAAAAAAAAGAAACAAGAGAGGAGGAAGAGCATAAACAAAAAACAAAGAAACATAAAAGAAAAAACAAGAAGAGAAAATATAGAGAAAAAACAGGAAAAAGAAAAGAGGAAGAACCACCACCATTTTTCTCCTTGCAGCTACTTGAAACCACTGTCATTCTACCACCAGCATCACTGCCAGGTTAGCCTTTCCTCTCCTCCTCCTCCTTATTCTTCTTCTTCTTCTTTTTCTTCTTCTTCCTCATCTTCCTTCTCCACTATTTTCTAGGCCATATAGCTCCAGCTCAGACCAAAATGGATGGGCCGGGTCCGGCACAGTCCCAAAAAAAAAATATATTGGGTTGACATTGGCCTAACCCCTGTCTTGGACTGCTACTGGCCCAATTCTTTTAGGCCAACCTCAGCCCAATTTCTTCTGGGTTGATTTTGGCCCAGCCAGGATGGGCTTAGCCCAATAATTGGGCTAGACCCATCTTATTATTATTATTATTATTATTATTATTATTAAATATAAAAAACAAACAAAAACATTCCAAAAAAAAATCCCCTTAAAAAATTTGTGATTTTCTCGTATAGTTTTCTATATTTTTTTTGCTTAATATTGGTTTATATTTTTACATTGTAGGATACAAATCCAATTATAAAATACCCGGTTTTCTCTTAAATGTTGCAAAAACATATATATTGAAAAACAACAAAAAATATCTTGTTTTCATGCATACGAACAAGTCTCTCAAAGATTTAAAAATTATATCGTATTTTTATACAAAAAAAATACGTATTAGCATACATTTTGAACTTTAATAAGCAGTTTATTAAAGCTATGAAAACTAGGCTCATATTTCAAAAATACTAAAAAAATTATTTTGTTTTCTTTTAGTATCTAGGTTACGAACTTATATGTAAATTGTATTCTTGATATTAAATATAAATATAATTCTTTTTTATTTTGACATTAGAATGGTTAGATTTTTTTTCCGATAAGATAAAGATCTTTTTACTGAGAAAGACTTTTCTTAAATCTTAGACATACCAACAATTAGAAAAACTTAGCAATACCTTAGTTATATCAGATAATTAAACAATGTAGTTCATCTTAAGTAAGGCATATAAGGGGTGGTAATACCTTTTCTCTACGCAACCAGTCTTCGTGTTTAATCTTTGAGATTAGTTAGCGTTTCTAGTGACCAAATACTAGGTGACGACTTTTATTCTCTCTTTCCACTAATAAAGGACAAGATTTTCTTGTCCTGTCCATTCCCACATCATATACCATTTGGATTATACCAGGAGGACGTTTGCTGCGATATCGCACACGTGCGACAAGTGTTTTTCCCTATAAATTATAGAGAATCTTGTGAATATTGATTTGAATTATCTTGGATTTTTATGAAAAGAAACAACGTTGTTCATAAAAAAAAAGATATTTTTATCAAGAAAAAAAAAGCATATACAAAGAATGAGCTATTTAACTTAAGAATGAATTTTTTTCATCAAGAGTTTAAATTTGTCAAAATCCTACAAATATTTATTTTAATCACATTAAAATTAAATAAAAAATAATTTTAAAAATCATCATGCACCATCACACATAGGCATACAAGCTAACTATTTTAAATTTTGATTGGTTTGGAAGCTAGTATATCTTGTCTCTTTTTTTATGTGGTGTTGATAGTATCTATTAGTAGTTACAACCAATATGCTTAAAAAGTTTTTAAGTTATATGTACAATAAATAAAGGTTATTTTATTGAATTATATCAAAATTCTTTTTTTGTTTGTAAAAAAAAGAGCAACAAAGAATACTTATTAGCTAGCTTTTATTGAGAGTAAATCATTGTAAAAACTAAAATAGAAGGTGAATTCACTATTCACCTATTTACAAAACATTAAATACTGATTCACCTTTTTATAAAATACTATTCACTAAAACAATACTTTGATTATATTTTTTATATTTTTTTATTGGTTCAATTAGGGAGTTGACCTTTATGATTTATTTTAATTTCTATAAAGTTATTCTAATTTTATGACCCGAGCATCGAGTTTGCAAAGTTAAACAGGGTTGACTAGTGTTATTTTTTTATTAATTTTTTTTATTTTTATCTTTCAATATTGGATTGATATTGAAAATTGAACTTCATAATTTGTTTTGAGTTTCTTTCTAAAATTTTATTCTAGTCTTATGACCTAAGTCATGGTCCCGGGTTTCACAAGTTGATTCGGTTAACTTGGGTATTTTTTATTTTATTTTTTTCTTAATTAATTTTTTATAGATTTATTTTTCGACATTGAGTTGATATTAGGAATTGAGATTTATTTTTTTATTTTCTTTCTACGAGGTTATTATAGCCCATATCATTTTTTTAAATAACGTCTTGAAATTTTTTGAGTCAAACCTTATTTTTATATGTTATCTAAGTAATCTTTGGATCAGCTAAGTTGATCAAATTATATCAAGTCAACTCTGGTGAAATTTTATTTTTTTTTCTAAAAAAAAACACTTTACTAACATCTAAATATTTTTTTTGTATTCAAGTAAAATTTGATCCGACATATAACATTGCACAAACCAATTATCTATTTATACTACTATAGCATATGATGTAATATTCAACACATAGCCTGGCAGCCATAACAGTATTAAACAAAATGATGCTCTCTTACTTCAATGAAACTGGCTTTTTATGCAGAAATGAAATGTATAACTTCAAAAAGCAACCCACAATTCCACATTGTAGACATCCGTGACTCAATTTGTCCAACCTTGTTTGTCTTTATATATTTATTACATGTAAATTAAAAGAGAAGGGTGCAAATTAAAAGAGAAGGGGTTTTTTTTTTTACTGTATTGCACCTTATAAATTACTATTTATTAGAATAGTGCTTTACTTTGTTTTTTTTTTTTTTATCTTTCATTTTTTTCAATCAATTTTTTTTCTTTTATTTAATTTCATTTTTTAATATTATATTTTTTTCTATTTAGTTATCACACTCTTATGATATAGATCCTAGATTTAATGAATTAACTTGGTTTTATAGTTTGGTGGATTGACTCATGTTGTCTTTTTTTAATTGATTTTTTTAATATCATCCTTCAGTATTAGGCTGGTTGGGTATTAAAATTCATAATTTGTTTCAATTTGCTTTTTATGAGGTTATCTCGATCTTATGACCTGGATTGCAAGTTTGACATGTTAACTCAGATCTTTTTTAGGTCCTTTTCTAATTGATTTTTTTTTCAATTTTATCATTCCATATTGGGTTGATTGAGAATTAGACTTTATAATTTATTTTGATTTGCTTTTATACGGTTATTATAGTCTCATAACCCGGGCCCCGAATTTGACATGTTAACCTAAGTTGTCCCAGGTGAATCCAATATATTGTTATTTTAATATTAAAAAAAGATATTATCTGAAAATTTTGTTTAGTCAAATATTGTTTTCACGGATTGTATGAGTTGATTTTGAACTAGTAAAGTTAACCGGGTTATATCGGATAAACTCTCATATGATTTAATTTTTTTTTTGGAAAAAAAGCATTAACAACATTTGAATTTTACATTTAAGAAAAATTTAACTTGACCTCCAGTATAGCACATGTCAATCATCTAATTCTCTTACTATTCTTTAATATTTCTTTCTTTCTTTCAATACCCAGCCTATTAGTATTTGTTATTGTTTTTTTTTTCTTTTTTTAATATGAGACAACTTTAATTTAGTCCTGTAATTATACACTCATTTTCAATTGAGTTTTAAACCAATTTTTTTTTCAATTAGATCCCAAAAGTATTTCAAAACATTCTCAAAAGATTTTTTTGTCCATGATCATTGAATTTTTTGGAAGTTTCTTCAAATTGAGGACATTTTAATGAATGGACTTGCATATTAGACTAAAAACATTAACGTTCATAGACTTTTTATCCAAATGTTTTTCTGATTCAACTCTATTTTAGTGTATAAAACATTCAAATTAGATCTAAATTATTAAAATGTTGACAACAAGATATGGTTAAGAAATGTTGAAAATAATTTGGAATTATTGATATAATTTATGGATTTGAAACTAATTGAGGTTTTAGTTTTAAAACCCAACCCGAATTTGATCCTAAAATAATTAAGAGAAAATCCGAACTGGTTAATTCTCGAGTTTTGACTGGGTAATTTTTTCTTTTCTTTTTTAATTCAAATTTGTTTGGACCCTGAGTCAACTAGATCTAGAATTGATCTGCAAGGCTAGATTTTAAAACAATCTCTTAATCTTACCGAAGTATGATTGGGTGGCTGCATGAGAGGACACCCTCTCTTAACATTAGTTGCAATCTTTCCATTTTTGGAAAAATGTTGGCCAAGGTTTGTTATTTCAACTACTAGTTAACTTTTCTATCATTTATCTTTCTTGTTTTTTTTTTTACTTTCCATTCTCAAGATAATTTCTTGTATTAATGTTTAGTTTAGTTTTATTGATATGAATATTATGATCATTCATAACCTAATTTTAGGTTTCTTTGAAATTTCTCATTTAAAAATAAATAATAATAATAAACTCCATATTAATCAAGCATGCACAATTATTTAGAACGACCGGTGGATGGACAATTTAGAATCTTGTTGAAGAAACATTGGAAAATGATTTGAGAATGTGGTCAAGATAACAAATTGAAGGTTTAAGGACTAACAAGGACAAAATTGTAAAGTTTGGAAGTCAATTTGACCTAAATTGGAATAATTGATAAGTCTAGGGATTTAATTGAACTTTGGATTGGTTTAATTAATACAATCAGGGGTTTAGTTGAAGAAGTATCAGAAATCAATTTGGGTCAAAATTGCAAGGAATAAAATTTCAGGGACCGAAATGAATAGGCGTTGAGACTCTAAAAGGTTTAATTGACTTTATCAAGGGTAAATTTGAATGAATTAAAAGTTTAAATAATCAATTAAGGATTGAAATGAAGAAATTTAAAACCAATGACCAATTTTTAAGCAATGCAGAAATCCAATAGTCCAATTGCATAACTCTAGGGGTGAAATTAAAAACATTTCTCAATGATAAGGACAATTTTAGGATTGATTGTAAGGTTTCAAAATTTCAGGGGGCAAATTAAAAAATAGCTAATTTAACCTAAGAACCCGGATGACCTGTTGTTTAATAACTATTTATTTTTTTCCTTTAGAACTATGGAAAGCTGCATGAGAAGTCACCAAAACGGCTTTGGTTAGACCCAATCTTCCTACTAAATCGCACCAAATTTGACCCAAATTATAAACCAGATTGTCTATCACAAATCCCACTAGGTGGTTCAGTTTTCTTTGCCCCCACGATTATCATCTGATGTGAAGAAGATCCATCATCAATAGTCCAATAATGACAGGATTCTTGATGTTTTCTTCCCACCGAAACGCAGAACAAACTTAAGTTGTAGTTATCTTCATCCTAGGAGATAAGTGATGAATTTTGTGGGAAAGATTTCAGATTAACCCTATAAATGGAAAAGGAAGGCCAATGTTACATGTGGAGAGCGGAGGAAGAAGGAACTACCTGAGAATTTTGAAGTTTTTACCCGCATCCATTAACCTTCAGAAAACAAATACCTTTTTAATTACCAAGAATCCTGACTAACATCACACCCCACACTTTGGGCAAGTGACACTTCAATGATCAATAATTGATGAAATAGCCGTGAGAAAGCCAAAAGGCAAAAGAGCCCGATAAACTCAAATGATAGAGGGCAAGCCCAAATCAAAAGCAAAAGTGATAGTCTAAACAAAATGAGAATGCCCCACCAAAACAAAAAGGGTAAATCAAAGAAAAACAACAAAAGAAAAAAAAGATTGAAAGATACAATGAATCAAGCAAGTGATAATGATCCTAAGTCTTTAAAACCTTGAAACACTTTTTGAGTTTTATAAATCCATTTTCTTTAATAGTCATGAGCCATAGCTTACATTACGTGGCTTTAAAAGTTCTTTCTAAACAAGCAAGCAAGCAATTTGGACCAATAAATGACGTTTTAAAAATGCAAAAGATTATTTCATAGGAGTCATGATATTGTGAGCAAATTACTTGTTATTATTCATGCTGATAAAACGAGTACTCAGAAAAGGGATAATTTTTTCTCAAACAAAACCTAAAGCTTTTACTTAAGCCTCTTGCTTTAAAACTCACAAAAGTGGAAGGTCACCTCATCATGTACCTTCAAAAATTTCAATCTCTCCGACATAAGAACAAATCATACCTTTTTCTAAAAATTCCCAGGGAGTTGCAAGATTTGTTTTAAACTCACATCGAAATAATTTTTGTTTTCAAAATGCAAGATGTTCAAGATTTCAAAATTAATTCTAGATAAAGATTTATTCTCTAAAACTAAGCACAACTAAAAAAGAGAAGGGTTGCTCAAATCGATTACTTGTCTAAGTCACTAACAAAGCGCACTTAGAGGTAATGACCAGTACAAAGGGACAATGTTGTATTTAGAAGGAGATTTGATATCTTTAAGTTAACAGTAAAATAAAAAAAATATTTTTTGTAACAAGACAAGGGGGTATTTTTGTTTACAAAAGGTAGTTTGATCCTTTCAAGATAACTAGTGACACTAAATGTTGTTAGTAGAGAGACAATGGAGTAATGAATGATCCTCTCAAAATGATCATCGAGACAGAAATTTCGGTAAGTAGATGGGTCGTGATGGGTATCATAAAGATTTAGTTGTGTAAAATTGCAAATATTATGGAAAAAACTTATATAGGCCAACTCAAGTAGGCTAGAAGCTAATTCATTAGAAATAGCAGACCTCACCAATCAAGCAACAAAGAGATTGAAAAGAAATGAGGACTTATATTTCAAATCATGTAAAGATGCATATATGCCATCTAACTCAAATTGTTGAACAATATGTTTTTGCTGAAAATTCATAAGAAAAATCTTTGATAAGGTCTATCAAAAGGCATACCACTTTGAAATGGCTAAATTTGAAAATACTTCTAATTTTTTATTTTTATTTTTAAGAAATCTTTGTATTTTTTACTTAGATAGGTCACCCATGAGAATTAGACCAACCTGAAAAATCTTTATATTTTTTACAATTGGATAGGTCACTCATTACAATGTATTTCACAAACGGGTACGTCACCTGGGAAATGAGACCAAGGTTGAAATCACTTTCAAGTATTTTGCAAACAAGTAGATCACCTGGAAAATAAGATCATTGTTATAATCAATTTCATATATTTCATAAATGAGCAGGTCATCTAGAACAATTAGATTATTTTTTTAAATATCTGAGTTTTTCACACCAACATGTAAGTCACCCGGAACATGTAGACCATTTCTGAAAATCTTTAAATTTTTCATTGATAAGGTAGGTTACCTCTCAAATGACTATTTTTTTCTACGAGGTTATTTTAGCCCATGTCATTTTTCTAAAATGATATCTTGAAATTTTTTGAGTCAAACCTTATTTTTATATGTGTAATCTCTAAGTTGATCAAATTACATCAAGTCACCCCATGAAATTTAAAATTTTTTTTTACTAAAAAAAACTTTAACAACGTCTAAATACTTTTTATATTTAAATAAAATTTGATCCCACATAAAACATATCACAAACCAATTATGTATTTATACTACTACATAGAATATGTTGTAATATCCAACAGATAGCCTGGCAGCCATAATAGTATTATAAAAAATGATGCTCTCCACTTGACAGTCCACGCACAACTCTCTTACTTCCATGAAACTGATGTTTTTATGCAGAAATGAAATGTTTATCTTGAAAAAGCAACCCACAATTCCACATTGTAGTCATCCGTGACTCAATGTGTCCAACGTTGTTTGTCTTTATACATTTATTCTCTTACCATTCTTTAATATTTCTTTCTTTCTTTCAATACCCAGCCCATTAATATTTGTTATTGTTTTTTTAATCTGGGAGAACCTTAATTTAGTCCTATACTTATACACTCATTTTCAATTGAGTCTTAATCCTATAAGTTTTCAATTAGATCCCAAATGTATTTCAAATTATTCTCAATAGATATTTTTTGTCAATGATCATCGATTTTTTTCGAAATTTCTTTAAATTGATGACATTTTAATGAATGGACATGCATATTAGACTGAAAACGTGAAACGTTAACGTTCATTTACTTTTTATCCAGATGTTTTTCAAATTCGACTCCATTTTAGTGTATAAAACATTCAAATTAGATATAAATTATAAAAAAGTTGACAAAAAGACATGGTTAAGAAATGTTGAAAATATTTGGGAATTATTGATATAATTTATGGATTTGAAACCAGTTAATGGTCGAGTTTTGATTGGATAGTTTTTTTTATAATCAAAATAGGTTCAAACTCCGAGTCAATTGGATTTAAAACCAATCTACCGGGCTAGGTTTTAAAACAATTATTTAATCTTACCAAAGTATTATTAGGTTGCTGCTTGAGAAACACCCTCTCTTAACATTAGCTGCAA
>Ga0325411_1002488_pt1 | contig 20904 bp, 10 predicted proteins | sample PopdelMetagenome_13_FD_206181 | JGI IMG/M metagenome (GOLD analysis project Ga0325411, IMG submission 206181) | Populus deltoides microbial communities from Bellville, Georgia, United States - Xylem-PdIQD-R4 | ecosystem: Host-associated > Plants > Phyllosphere > Stem > Wood/Secondary xylem...
AAAAGAGACACAACTGACTCTTTATGAATCTCCTTTTCAAACTTGTTTAGACCTATTATGTTAGCTATATTTAACTTCTTAGATAGTTCCACTAGAAAGTTTTTTAAAATTTCTTCTATAACTAAACTAGACATAATAGGTTGTTCCTTAATCTCATTCACAAACTCATTTGGACTCATTATATTAAGTCCTTGTTTGTTCGCATTCTCTTTTTTCTTGTTTTATTGCTAGGTCTTAGTAGTAATCTAATGAGTTTGATCTTTCTACCTTTAAAAGCAAAAGAACATAAATTTGATCAACCGGAAATGGTGACGTGTAAATTATATATTCATGGCCTCCTCAAAATGACATGTCATACATCCATTAGATTCACAGCACACCAAATTTCATCATGATAATCTAGGAATTTAATAGGGAACAAACATCTCTCATTAACTGCTATGGAGTTATTATTAACCCATGACACATTATATGGTTTAGAATGGGGAACAAGTTTTAGGCCTAAACAAATTACAGTAATTGAAGATACTGAATTGATACAGCTTTCATTATCAATGATGATTTTGCAACCCTTATCCTCACACTTGATATAGGTGTGAAAGATAGCAGTCATTCTTCAATCTTCAGTTCCCTCGGGTTGTGTCAAGGCATATCTAACTACACCTAACTTAGTTGCCTCAAACTCTACAGTGTTTTGTTCATGATTGGTTCTAAAGATATCATTCTAGGTCAAATCCATGATAGTTGTAAGCTTAAAATTGGATACTAGAAGACTATTAACAAATGCATGCAATACTAACTTAAAAATGGAATTGAGATCACATATGATTCCTGCAAGTGAAATCACAATACAAAAATAAAACTAATTTCATTTTTTTTTAATGTGGAGATTAATCAAGAACAAAATACACCACTAAAATTTTAAGCATGTATTACTAGACCCTTAAGTATAAATAATTAATCAAATACAATATTATAAACAAGGACTTGTAATTATCAAAGAGGACTAAATGCTAGATATCAATGATGAAAGAGGTTGTTAAGCAAAAATTCACAAATAAAAATGCAAGGTGTGATTTTTTTTAGCCACAAAAAGTAATATTAACGACAACTTTAAATGACAAGTTGATGATTGGTGGACTGATCGGGGTAGAGTGATTGTTGGTTGTAGTTAGATTGGCTGTTATGACTTGATTTGTTGTGGTGGACGATGGCTGATGGGTGGCTATTGGGCTTGGGTTTTGTTGGTTGGCGATAGAGGCTCTTGGTTTGGGCTCATTATTGTTGCCTAAGCAAATGGTTATTGGATAAGAGGTGTTTATGGCAGTGTTGTGGTGTTTGTTGTTGAGGTAGCGTGCAGTGGTTGATATGGCGGTTATTGCTAGTTTTTGATGGCTGGCGGATGTGTGTCAGACTGTTATTTTGGGCAACAAGTATGTGTGGTGGCTGGTCTTTGGCTTGACGTGGCGTGGTTGGTGTCTAGGTTGGTCAGCGGCGTGGTGGCTGCGGCTGAAGACTGGCTATTTTAGTTGGTTGTTACAGTTGGTGTGTCTGGGGTGGCTAGTGGATGAGAAAGATGAACAGTAGCTAGAGTTAGAGTGTAAGGGGTGTTTGGTTGGAATCTAGATTGTAAAAGAAAGGCTAAAAGAAACAGTTTTTATTTATATGTACTGCTACATTTTTTTTATCACTATTGATGAAAGCTTCCCACAAAATCTAAGACTTACAAACTGGATTGAATATTAGGAATTTAAATAAACTAATATATCGTGTAATTGTGAGAACAATGAAAAAAAACTAGCTCTGATAACAAAACTGATACGGGACAAGAAGATTTAAAGCTAAAGAAGGAAAAAAAAAAAGAAGCTAAAAGAAGACGCAAAGAAAAAGGAAATAAAAATGTTGAAGAAGAGAAGAATAGGGGTTGGAAAAGTCTGCAACTTTGCAGTTTTTAATAAAAATTTGTCTAACATTTAGAAAAATAGGATATAAATACTAAATCACTAACTACAACAAACAATTGGGTTTATAGTCCAATAAATAGAATACCTAAAAATAGTTAAATCAAACCCAACAAATAAAGTCTAATTAAAAAACCTCAACTAAAAATTCAAATAAATTAAACTAAAAATACAAATTAAAACTCAATCTCTCAACAGTTTGGGCTACTCTATATCGTCTATGATTATACATGTGCGTACATAATATTTCGGATCCGGTGTCCTAACCATCTTGTCGCACAAATCTACATGACACTCCCAACTGGGAAAGTGAGATCAGTTAATGCCCCTGACTTTATAAAGGCACTCAGCAGCCAGCACTTGCAAAGCATTTATAAAAAAATAATGAATATGTAGAAGAAACAACCATTTCCTAAAATATTAATGTTTGGCACTAAACACAAAAAAATTATACCCTGCAATTTGATACTAAAGCGCCGAAAATTGGCATCCAGCAAGTGTCAAGGTTTGCCAGCTTACCAAATATGTAGAAGAAATCATCAAAAACCACTTCTTTGTCCAGGTTCTTTATGTACAGCACAGGTGCAGGTTTCCAAACTGTGTAGTTCTGCAAAATTTAAGAAAGCTTATGCAACTGGGTATATATTCTTTGCAATTCATACAAGCTACCTTCAGTCAAAAAAGCAAAAAAAAAAAAAACAGTTCAAACTGCACATAGATTAGACTCAACAAATTAGGAAAATTATGTATCTTCCATGCAGAAATCACTTAAAATTTTCCAGACCAGGTACCTTAAACTTTGGAAGTGATAAAATTTCCTCTGGAGCTAGTCTTTTACTCTCTATTTCTTCTGCAGTTGCATAGGGTCTTTGATCCAAAACCTCTTTGTCTGGGTCCTCAGATTCTGTCGCGATGTTATCATCTTTATGTTCATTTTGAGTTACTTTTGGTGCAATCTTAATCTGCAATAAAACAATAGAAGAACATGAACATTTGTAAAAGTGATCAGAAAAACCAAAAAAACATTTCTATTAGACAGAAAATGACCTGCAGCACAGGTTTCTTTTTCTTTATAACTGGAATTTCTTTTGGGGCCTAGGAGGCAGGTTTCAGGCCAACAGCCTCATGAACTATGTCTTTATCAGCTGCAGGTCCTACAATTGCTTCCCGCTTGACACGCTTTCTTCTGGGTTTAACAGCTCCTGAGGCTTCATACAAGGCTTTATCATCAAACTCCTACAAACATTTAGCCCCCAAAACATTACTATTGAAATTGTTCATGGTAATTAGAAAAACAGTAGAAAAACAAATCTGAACTGCTCTATCTAGAACGCACAAAAAGTATTTGAAGCCATCATTCCTTGATAAAAGAAGTAAGAAAAGAGGACATCATGTACCTTCCAATTATTAAATTACAGATAATGTGGAGCAAGCATAGTTTGGGTTCAAATTTCAGATCAGATGCCCACTTGACTCTGTACAGGGTGATATTAGTGAACACACACACACACATGATGTATAAATCAAGACTACAACGTAGCAGCAATGTACCTCATCTGAAGACTCCATTTCTGACTCGCTACTGGATTGCTCTGCCAATGGAGACTTTTCAGATATACGAGGAGGTGGTGGTGGTGGTGGTGGTGGTGGTGGTGGAGGCACAAGTGCTGCAGGGGGGAGAGGTGGAGTGGGCAGGGCCATTCTAAATGGAGCTGGAATATTCATTTTGTTCATCAAATGCAACACCTATGGAAGAAAACTAAGTAGTCAATGACATGGCAACATGCTTGCAGCTGACTAGAATTTTTTTTTAAAACAAAAACCACAATAAATTGTAACTATCAGAGCCAAGGACGGCGATTTTGTAAACTTGTCCCAAACTTTGCAGATTATGGGAACAACCTGTGTATAGAAGCGAGGAACAGCAACAAGAGCATTTACAATGTTGGTTAGAATGTTTCCATCTGGTGGAGGGTAAGCATACCTGTAAGAACAAAACATGACCCAATCATGGTAATTCTAACAGCATATCATGATACCATGGAATAATGAGGATGTTTTTCTGCCCTGCTATTAATTGCATGATGCTATAATCGGTTTCCAAAAGGTAGTGTCTAACTTCACAAGAGACCAATCAGTTATATGAATGGCCAGTTCCTAGGTAGATTCCCTCTAATAATTATATCTTAAGATAAAACTCATATTGATGCCATTAAGAGGAGACTTCTAACAAACTTATAAATCAGTCTGCTTAAATCTTTCCCTAATCTCCACCTCTTACCCTCTCCATATGCTCAAGCAGCCAACTGATCTGCAGCGTAGATCTAAAATTCCACATTAAGCATGTGGACACTGGACTAGTGTTGTCAAAAGCGAAAAGCACCCTAAGGCGGCAAGGCTATCAAATGTCCAAAGCTCCAGTGCTTGCCTGAATAAAACAAGGCGATATGCTATAAATTCAAATAAAATATATGTATAGTATTATAATATATAAATCACAAATATATATGTTAAAAATTAAGATTAGAAAATCAAAGTGAAACTCAAAATTTTTTAACGGTCATAAAAAGTAATACTATTTGTCGCACCCGACATCGCGGCGGCCCTAAAAATAAATCTTGAATTATGGAAAAAGAATAGATTTCTGGCATCTTGTTCTTTTAGGGGAAAAAGGTCTTGTTTAAGGAGTCCCCACCTAGTATTATGGTCACTAGAAACCCTAACTGGTCAACAGAGATTCTATGGTACGGGATTGGTTACGTAAAAGGGAAGATATTATCATCCCTTAAACGTTCTGCCTGGGGCAGACTGCATTGCTGATTTTGTCTTAAATTGCTAAATATTTATTGGTTTATGCTCTGATGATTTACTTGCAATATTCCTGACTCTGGCGCCAGTAAATATTTGAGCTCGAATAATTCCAACTCTGGCGTTGGTAAAAATTCGTAGCTATGAAAAAAAATTAGATTAATATTTTTTATTCCATACTCTAGCGCCAGTGAATAAATAAATAAAAATAAATTTATTTTTATGCATGCATATATTTTTTTATTTTTCTAGCTAAATAAAATAAAATACAACGAATAAAAATAATATAAATTTAAACCGGTATTTTATTCCTAACTCTGGCGTTAATGAATAAACCAATAAATTTACATTATTTTTATTCATGCATACACATTTCTTATTTTCAATTTTTTCAATTTTTCTGTTTTTTTTTATTTTTTGGGCTGGGCCTAGCTCAGCCCACATGGGCTGGGCTCGACCCAGCCAGCCCAGCTCGGTCACTGGCCCAAGCCAGTGACCCGGCTGGGCAAAAATCAAAGAAAGCACGCGTGAAGTGATTTCACGCGTGCATGAGCAGAATAAAGGAAATGAGTTAGAATGTGTGAATTAAAATTCAAAGTAAACACTAGCCGGTGAATTAAAATGAAAAGCGGGGAAGAGGAAGAACTTACCTGGTCTGCTGGAGGCGAAGCTTTCTTGTTCTCTGGCTCTTCTTCGTTTTTGTTCGCCTGGCTTGCTCTTTGATTCAGGAGACAGAGGCGTGATGGATGACCGGCCAAAGCTCTGCTTCGGTTCCCTTGTATGCTCCTGCGTTGTCCTCTTGTTCTTCCTCTGTTTCGGGTTTTTTCTTGCTGGTTCTCGGTTTTTTCTCCTCTGTTCTTTTCTCCAGTTTTTGGTTTCTCGTCTAGGTTCAGCTCCCGTTTTTCTTCTCCTTTTCAGTCCAATTCCACAAGTTTTTCTTCTTTGTTTGTGTCTCTGCCCAGTCTTCTCCGTTCAAGACGAAGACAAATGGTGGTAAAAGCACGAGGATTTGTTGCTGGTTGAGTGACCAGAAGTTTCCCTGGGTTTTTTATCTCTTCGTCCTCTCTACTGGGTTTTTTTCGTCTGGGAATTTTAGCCTCCGGGTCCTCCTCTCTACTGGGTTTTTTCTGTCTGGGAATTTTAGCCTCCTGGTCCCCCCTTGTGATTCCTCCATTTTATAGAGTCTGATCGGTGGTAACGGATGGCATGTAGAGGGACGACAACATTAAAACGTCCTTAACTGAGGTGAGCGGATGATTACTGCCCATAACTGCTGGAAACGGTCTCTGGTTAAAGAAGAAGAAGATGAACAGTGCTCTTTCCAACGACGTCGTTTTGCTATATGAGGTGACCATTTGCGTTTTGGCCCGTGAAGTTCCGAACATTTTATAATTAAGCCCCTGGTTTAAACTGTAATTGCCCCTGTGTTTCGGCGCCTTTTACAAGTTAGTCCTTGGACTTTAATCTGCTGCAATTAAACCCCCAATTAACCCCAAACTTTGCTAATGTTTCAATTAAGTCCCTGATTTCATTAATTTAATTAAATCCAAGTCCAATTAAGTCTCAGAACTTATCAATTCTCCAATTAAACCCTTGATTAGATTAATTAAATTAATTCCAAACTCAATTAATTCTCAAAACTTATCAATTCTCCAATTAAACCCTTGATTTGATTAGTTGAATTAATTCCAAAGTTTAATTAATCTCCAAAACTTCCAATCATGTTGCCCTTAACCCAATTTTAATTTATTCTTCATTTATTCTTTTGCTTTTCATCATCATTTTTTTTATTATCATTTTTCAGTAAAAATAATAGTAGTAATAATAATATAAAAATGATCAAAATTGGATTATGACAGTTGCCCCCTCTTTAGAATATTTACTATGCAAAGATATTAGAAAGTTTTCATTTTCTTTTAGCATTGTATAGTGAATTTATAAAGAAAGGTAGATACAGAAAGAACTTTTGCTTTTTTTTTTTGAAAACTTTGAAAATAGTAGATTGACACACGACCTTTACAGAGAGAAGTAGAAATCAAGAAATAAGTCATTTGAAAGACAACCCATATTTTTTGTTTTTTGTTTTTTTGTTTTTTGTTTTGTCTTTTTGTTTTTTTTGTTTTTTTGTTTTGTCTTTTTGTTTTTTTTGTTTTTTTGTTTTTTTTAAGTGGATCAAATTGTTTTGGGCAACATGCCCGATGATAAAAGAAACGCAAAAAAGGTTCCGCGAGTGGTCTAATTGTTCCAAGCGACGTGCCCGATAAAGAATAAAACGCGAAAAGGGTTTCGCGAGTGGTCAAATTGTTCTAGGCGACTTGCCCGATAGGAAGAATGAAACGCGAAAAGGGTTTCGCGAGTGGTTAAATTGTTTCAGGCGACCTGCCTGATAAAGAATAAAACGCGAAAAGGGTTTCGCAAGTGGTCTAATTGTTCCAGGCGACCTGCGCGATAAAGAATAAAACGCGAAAAGGGTTTCGCGAGTGGTCAAATTGTTCCAGGCAACCTGTCTGATAGGAAGAATAAAACGCGAAAAGGGTTTCGCGAGTGGTCAAATTGTTCCAGACGACCTGCCCGATAAAGAATAAAACGCGAAAAGGGTTTCGCGAGTGGTCTAATTGTTCCAGGCGACCTGCCCGATAGGAAGAATAAAACGCGAAAAGGGTTTCGCGAGTGGTCTAATTGTTCCAGGCGACCTGCCCGATAGGAAGAATAAAACGCGAAAAGGGTTTCGTGAGTGGTCAAATTGTTCCAGGTGACCTGCCCGATAAAGAATAAAACGTGAAAAGGGTTTCGCGAGTGGTTTAATTGTTCCAGGTGACTTGCCCGATAAAGAATAAAACATGAAAAGGGTTTCGCGAGTGGTCAAATTGTTCCAGACGACCTGCCCGATAGGAAGAATAAAACGCGAAAAGGGTTTCGCAAGTGGTCTAATTGTTCCAGGCGACCTGCGCGATAAAGAATAAAACGCGAAAAGGGTTTCGCGAGTGGTCTAATTGTTCCAGGCGACCTGCCCGATAGGAAGAATAAAACGCGAAAAGGGTTTCGCGAGTGGTCTAATTGTTCCAGGCGACCTGTCCGCTAGGAAGAATAAAACACGAAAAGGGTTTCGTGAGTGGTCTAATTGTTCCAGACGACTTGCCCGATAAAGAATAAAACACGAAAAGGGTTTCGCGAGTGGTCAAATTGTTCCAGACGACCTGCCCGATAGGAAGAATAAAACGCGAAAAGGGTTTCGCGAGTGGTCAAATTGTTCCAGGCGACCTGCCCGATAAAGAATAAAACGCGAAAAGGGTTTCGCGAGTGGTCTAATTGTTCTAGGCGACTTGCCCGATAGGAAGAATAAAACGTCAAAAGGGTTTCACGAGTGGTCTAATTGTTCCAGGCGACCTGCCCGATAAAGAATAAAAAGTGAAAAGGGTTTCGCGAGCGATCAAATTGTTCCAGGCGACCTGCCCGATAAAGAATAAAACGCAAAAAGGGTTTCGCGAGTGGTCTAATTGTTCCAGGCGACCTGCCCGATTGGAAGAATAAAACGCGAAAAGGGTTTCGCGAGTGGTCTAATTGTTCCAGGCGACCTGCTCGATAGGAAGAATAAAACGCGAAAAGGGTTTCGTGAGTGGTCAAATTGTTCCAGGTGACCTGCCCGATAAAGAATAAAACGTGAAAAGGGTTTCGCGAGTGGTTTAATTGTTCCAGGTGACTTGCCCGATAAAGAATAAAACATGAAAAGGGTTTCGCGAGTGGTCAAATTGTTCCAGACGACCTGCCCGATAGGAAGAATAAAATGCGAAAAGGGTTTCGCGAGTGGTTAAATTGTTCCAAGCGACCTACCCGATAGGAAGAATAAAACACGAAAAGGGTTTCGCGAGTGATCAAATTGTTCCAGGTGACCTGCCCGATAAAGAATAAAACGCGAAAAGGGTTTCGCGAGTGGTCTAATTGTTCTAGGCGACCTGCCCGATAGGAAGAATAAAACGCAAAAAGGGTTTCACGAGTGGTCTAATTATTCCAGGCGACCTACCCGATAAAGAATAAAAAGCGAAAAGGGTTTCGCGAGTGGTCAAATTGTTCCAGGCGACCTGCCCGATAAAGAATAAAACGCGAAAAGGGTTTTGCGAGTGGTCTAATTGTTCCAGGCGACCTGCCCGATTGGAAGAATAAAACGCGAAAAGGGTTTCGCGAGTGGTCTAATTGTTCTAGGCGACCTGCCCGATAGGAAGAATAAAACGCAAAAAGGGTTTCACGAGTGGTCTAATTGTTCCAGGCGACCTGCCCGATAAAAAATAAAAAGCAAAAAGGGTTTCGCGAGTGGTCAAATTGTTCCAAGCGACCTGCCCGATAAAGAATAAAACGCGAAAAGGGTTTCGCGAGTGGTCTAATTGTTCTAGGCGACCTGCCCGATAGGAAGAATAAAACGCGAAAAGGGTTTCACGAGTGGTCTAATTGTTCCAGGCGACCTGCCCGATAAAGAATAAAACGCGAAAAGGGTTTCGCGAGTGGTCTAATTGTTCCAGACGACCTGCCCGATAGGAAGAATAAAATGCGAAAAGGGTTTCGCGAGTGATCAAATTGTTCTAGGCGACCTGCCTGATAAAGAATTAACGCGAAAAGGGTTTCGCGAGTGGTTTAATAGTTCCAGGCGACCTGGCGGATAGGAAGAATAAAACGCAAAAAGGGTTTCGCGAGTGGTCTAATTGTTCCAGACGACCTGCCCGATAGGAAGAATAAAATGCGAAAAGGGTTTCGCGAGTGATCAAATTGTTCTAGGCGACCTGCCTGATAAAGAATTAACGCGAAAAAGGTTTCGCGAGTGGTCAAATTGTTCCAGGCGACCTGCCTGATAAAGAATAAAACGCGAAAAGGGTTTCGCGAGTGGTCTAATTGTTCTAGGCGACCTGCCCGATAGGAAGAATCAAACGTAAAAAGGGTTTCGCAAGTGGTCTAATTGTTCCAGGAGACCTGCCCGATAGGAAGAATAAAACGCGAAAATTGTTTTTTTTACAAATACAAAGAAAAGAGTCTCATTGTAATGGGTGACCTACCCAAGTAAAAAAAGAAAGGGTCTCATGATGATGGGTGACCTACCCAAGTAAAAAGAAAAAGGAAAATGAGGGCTTGAAGGCACGCTCGAAAGGAAGCGAGGGCTTAAAGTCACGCTCGACAGGAAGCGAGAGATCAAAGGCGCATTCGAAAGAGGTGAGGGCTCGAATGCGCACTCAAAAGAGTGGTAGGGTTAGGAAACGCACTACCTTGGATGGTCTAGGGCTCAAAGACGCACTTAAAAGGGGATGAGGGCTCGTAGGCGCACTTGAAAGGAGATGAGGGCTCGAAGGCGGGCTAAAATGATGATCAAAGGCTCGAAGGCGCATTTGAAAGGAGATAAGGGCTTGAAAGCGCCCTAAAAATGATGATCAAAGGCTCGAAGACGCATTTGAAGGAGATAAGGCTCGAAGGCGCACTTGAAAGGAGATAAGGGCTTGAAAACGCCCAAAAAAATGATGATCAAAGGCTCGAAGGCGCAATTTGAAAGGATATAAGGGCTTGAAAGAGCCCTAAAAATGATGATCAAAGGCTCGAAGGCGCATTTGAAGGAGATAAGGCTCGAAGGCCCACTTGAAAGGAGATAAGGGCTTGAAAGCGCCCTAAAAATGATGATTAAAGGCTCGAAGGTGCACTTGAAAGGATATAAGGGCTTGAAAGCGCCCTAAAAATGATGATCAAAGGCTCGAAGGCGCATTTGAAGGAGGTAGAGAAACACAAAGATTTTTCAGGTGGCCTAATTCTCATGGGCGGCCTACCCAGGTTGAAAAATTCTCAAAAATAACAAATTTTTCAAAAGCAATTTCAATCTTTGGTCGTTTCAAGTCGGCCTTCCACTTGATGGATTCCGCTAGAATTTTCTCTAATGAAATTATCAAAACTCATTGTCCAATGTCTCAAAGTTTAGATGATATGCATGCATCTTTATCTGTTTTGAAATATAGGCCCCCATTTCTTCTTAATCTTCTTGCTGTTTGATTAATAAGGACTTGCTACCTTTGATTTGGGTCCTCTTTGTCGCTTGGCTTCTAGCCCACTCGAGTTGGCCCATGTAAGTCTATTTCCAGATTTGTTTGCACAACTCAGCCTTTGTGGTGCTCATCGTGACCCACTTGCCTGCTAGAGATTTTCTGTCTCGTCAAATAATTCGAAAGGATCATTCATTACTCCTCATCTCACTGTTAAAAACGTTCGGTGTCACTTGCTGAAAGGATCAAACTATCTTTCATAAACCAAAATGCCCCATTGTCTTGTTGTAGGAAATTTTCCATCTCCTTTTCCAGAATTTTTCCTTTTAAACACAATGTTGCCCCCTTGTATTGGTCATTACCCCTAAGTGTGCTCTGTCAATGACTTCAACAAATAATGGTTTTAAGAGGCCAATCTCTCATTTCTCTCATTTTCAGTTTGGTGAAGGAAAATGGGTTTAGAATGAATCTTGAAATCTTAATCTCGCATTTTGAAAACAAAAATTAATTCGATGTGAGTCTAAAACAATTTGCTTTTGAAATCTTGCAACTCCTTGGTTATTTTCTTTCTTGGTAAAGAGATTATTTGCTCTTGTGTTTGGCAATGAGGTCTTCGATGAAAATACATCATAAGATGACCTTTTGTTTCAAAGTGAAAGGCTCGAGAAAAAGCTCGAGGTTTTGTATGAGAAAAAAATTGTCTCTTTTTAAACCTTCATCTTTATCAGCATGAATAATAATGAGTAGTTTATTCTTGATATCATGAATCTTATGAAAAAGTATTCTTTGCATTTTGAGAGCATTGTTTATTGTTCTAGGTTGTTTGCTTGCTTGATTAGAAAGGACTTTTGCAGGCACGTAACGTAGGCTGTGGTTCTTGGCTATGAAAGAAAAGTATTCATAAAGCTCAAAGAGTGTTTCAAGGTTTCAAAGACTGAGGATCACTATCAACAGTTAGACTCTTGACGTCATTCACATTTTCTTTTGCCGCTCTTCTTTGATTTGCTGCTTCTTCTTTTTTTATTGCTTTGCTAGGACATACTCACTTTATCTTGGAAGTCACTTTTTCTAGTGATTTGAGTATGCCCCCTAGCATTTGAGTTTTTTGAGCTTTATGTCTTTTTGGCTTTCTCACGACATTTTCTCTTTTCTTATTGAAATTTTCTCTTGCCCCCCAGTGTGGGGTGTGATCCTAGTCGGGATTTTTTTTCATGAAAAAAAAATTATTCAGCTCAAAAAAGGATTGCAAGGGATGTATTTATTTCAGAACGTAAAAGGAATAACAAAGATGGCCTTTCCTCATTTCAAGCGCAAGTAGTTAAGATCAATAAACTTTGACCTCATCCAGTGTGATGATTTGGTATTTGCAAAGATGCATTTCATGGGTCATGAGCAACGAGTTCATTACATACCATTATTGATACATTTAAAAACACATGGTTTAAGAGTCATGGGGTAAGGGTGCTTATTTCTTTTTTTCTTTTCTTTTCTTTTTCACAATTTTTTTGTTTATAATTTAGTCACCTCAATGATGGAGTTGCTTGATTCACTTATCATTCTACAAGTAGAATGTTAAAAATATAGTTTTTGGATAAACATCAAATTATTTTCAGAATCAAAATGCAAGATCAATTTTTTCAAAACTCCAATAGGGAAACTGATTTTGGTAAAGAGATGAATTGAGTCTATGAGATCAAGCGAGTCTTCAAAAGTGTATTCGTGAGTTCTTATAAGAAATCTCTCTTAAGAAGATGAATAATGCTTGGTCGTAAACACGTTTGAATGACAAACTCATTATTTTGATTGAAACTTTGGAAAAGAAGTTCAACAACAAAGAACTTATGACAACATCTTGGGCTATGAATACTGGCATGATAACACATAAAGGGGCTGGAATCTTTCAATCATTCATTCTCCTTGACAAAAGCATCTTTTCAACAATCAATTGAAGTGATATGTAGACCATTCTCAACCTAACATCACCATAGCTTTATCTTCAAGATAGTTGATTTCTGGGAGTTGGTGTGAAGAAATTAGCTATAGGGACAATAAGTGACTTGGCAACCACCTTCAGTGTCCCTCCCTTTCTAGCCAAAACCGTTATTCTCAATTGGGTCGATAATCTTACCTATCCCAATGGCTTGTTCAATCCTCTCGACTATAACAACCAGGTTAGTGAAATGTTGCGCAGAGCTTCCAACCAGGTATTCAAAGTACGAGGCCTTGAAAGTGTTAACAAACAAGTTGATCATCTCCTTTCCCAACAAAGAAGGGTTAACCTGTGTGGCAGCCTCACGCCACCTTTGAGTGTATTCTCTTATAGACTCTTTGTTGTCCTTTTCCATAGCTTGCAAGCTTGACCGATCAGGGCCCACGTCTATATTGAACTTATATTGCCTCATGAAGGCATCAACTAAATCCTTCCATTTTTTAACCTTGGTATTATCCAATCGCATATACCAAGTGAGGGCAGCGCTACTTAAGCTGTCTTGAAAGAAATGAATCAACAATTTCTCATCATTAACTACCTCAGCCATTTTGTTGCAGTATGCCTTGAGATGAGTTATAGGGGATTGGGTTCCCGTATATTTAATAAATTCTGGCACCATAAACTTCTTAGGAATAACTACGTTAGGCACCAAACACATATTGACAGCTTTCACTAGGTCACACAAATGGTTTCCCTTAACTGCCCTTATCCTCTCTTCTAAGGCAGTCCATTTTTCCAAACCCTCTTTTTTCATCATCTTGCCCTTTCGAGATTCTTTCTTGGTAGAATCAATGGTAAATGGCATTCTCATGGGGTATGCTGGTTGAAAATGCACGGCTTGTTAAAATTTAGATGACACCCTATTTGCCCCCAGATTTTGTGGATCAAAATGAGTCACATGCATATCTTCAGGCTAAGCTATAAGTGTTGTTTTTCCAGATTTATCTCTCAAAGCCTGCTCGAGTAGACTAGTAAGCCTTGCGACTTCTTCTTTAAGATTGTCCACCTTTTTTTGATGTTGGGCTTCCAACTGGGCTTTTTCTTCGTTTTCCATTTGTCTTTGTTCTTGAACAAGTGTTATAGATGGGTTTCAATGGGGAACCTATATTTCAACCTGCTAAATGTAAATCATGCAATTTATGCAAAAATATTGAAATAAATAAATGCGTATGAAATGCAAACTTGCTCTTCACGAGGTGACAACCTAGTAGGAAGATCCTAATTATTGAGTGCATCAAAGGGTTGGTCATTATCTAGTTTCAAAGGGTCTCTCGCATGCTTAGTGATCGTCCTTGAAAGCTCGATATGAGGCTTACAAGTAGTGTGAAAATAGAGGCCCTGAGTAATATTAGTTTGGCATATCAACCATTTCCAAGTAAACAATCAAGCGAGAGTTGGATGGTTTCACGAGTCTTACCCAGGCTAAAGTCATTGGGGTACCGTTACTCCCCCATTTATCCTAGGTTGTAAAGTGTTTGCTCCCAAAGTGATGCATGACAACATAAACAAGGATGCATGCTAAAGCAGTAAATGCAGGAAAAAAAACAAATAAACACAAAAAAATAGCAATAATAAGACAAAAGACAAAGCTTAATCCTAAGTTCCCCAGTGGAGTCGTCATTCTGTCGCACCCGACATCGCGGCGGCCCTAAAAATAAATCTTGAATTATGAAAAAATAATAGATTTCTGACATCTTGTTCTTTTAGGAGAAAAAGGTCTTGTTTAAGGAGTCGCACCTAGTATTATGGTCACTAGAAACCCTAACTGGTCAAGAGAGATTCTATGGTACGGGATTGGTTACGTAAAAGGGAAGATATTATCACCCCTTAAACGTTCTGCCTAAGACAGACTGCATTGCTAATTTTGTCTTAAATTGCTAAATATTTATTGGTTTATGCTCTGATGGTTTACTTGCAATATTCCTGACTCTAGCGCCAGTAAATATTCGAGCTCGAATAATTCCAACTTTGGCATTGGTAAAAATTCGTAGCTACGAAAAAAAATTAGATTAATATTTTTTATTCCATACTCTATTGCCAGTGAATAAATAAATAAAAATAAATTTATTTTTATGCATGCACATATTTTTTTATTTTTCTAGCTAAATAAAATAAAATACAATGAATAAAAATAATATAAATTTAGACCGGTATTTTTATTCCTGACTCTGGCGTCAGTGAATAAACCAATAAATTTACATTATTTTTATTCATGCATACACATTTTTTATTTTTTATTTTTTCAATTTTTTTGTTTTTTTTATTTTTTTATTTTTTGGGCTGGGCCCAGCCTGATCACTGGCCCAAGCTAGTGACCCGGCTGGGCAAAAATCAAAGAAAGCACGTGTGAAGTGATTTCACGCGTGCATGAGCAGAATAGAGGAAATGAGTTAGAATGTGTGAATTAAAATTCAAAGTAAACACTAGCCGGTGAATTAAAATGAAAAGCGGGGAAGAGGAAGAACTTACCTGGTCTACTAGAGGCGAAGCTTTCTTGTTCTCTGGCTCTTCTTCGTTTTTGTTCGCCTGGCTTGCTCTCTGATTCAGGAGACGGAGGCGTGATGGATGACCGGCCAAAGCTCTGCTTCGGTTCCCTTGTATGCTCCTGCGTTGTCCTCTTGTTCTTCCTCTGTTTCGGGTTTTTTCTTGCTGGTTCTTGGTTTTTTCTCCTCTGTTCTTTTCTCCGGTTTCTGGTTTCTCGTCTGGGTTTAGCTCCCGTTTTTCTTCTCCTTTTCAGTCCAATTCCCCCAATTTTTCTTCTTTGTTTGTGTCTCTGCCCATTCTTCTCCATTCAAGACGAAGACAAATGGTGGTAAAAGCACGAGGATTTGTTGCTGGTTGAGTGACCAGAAGTTTCCCTGGGTTCTGTCTCTCTTCGTCCTCTCTACTGGGTTTTTTCCATCTGGGAATTTTAGCCTCCGGGTCCTCCTCTCTACTGGGTTTTTTACGTCTGGGAATTTTAGCCTCCTGGTCCCCCCTTGTGATTCCTCCATTTTATAGAGTCTGATCGGTGGTAACGGACGGCATGTAGAGGGACGACAACATTAAAACGTCCTTAACTGAGGTGAGCGGATGATTACTGCCCATAACTGCTGGAAACGGTCTCTGGTTAAAGAAGAAGAAGATGAATAGTGCTCTTTCCAACGACGCCGTTTTGGTATGTGAGGTGGCCATTTGCGTTTTGGCCCGTGAAGTTTCGAACATTTTATAATTAAGCCCCTGCTTTAAACTGTAATTGCCCCTGCGTTTTGGTGCCTTTTACAAGTTAGTCCTTGGACTTTAATCTGCTGCAATTGAGCCCTGAATTAACCCCAAACTTTGCTAATGTTTCAATTAAGTCCCTGATTTCATTAATTTAATTAAATCCAAGTCCAATTAAGTCTCAGAACTTATCAATTCTCCAATTAAACCCTTAATTGGATTAATTAAATTAATTAAATTAATTCTAAACTCAATTAAGTCTCAAAACTTATTAATTCTCCAATTAAACCCTTAATTGGATTAATTAAATTAATTCCAAGCTCAATTAATTCTCAAAACTTATCAATTCTCCAATTAAACCCTTGATTTGATTAGTTGAATTAATTCCAAAGTTTAATTAATCCCCAAAACTTCCAATCATGTTGCCCTTAACCCAATTTTAATTTATTCTTCATTTTTTTTTTGCTTTTCGTAATCATTTTTTTTATTATCATTTTTCAATAAAAATAATAGTAATAATAATAATATAAAAAGGGTCAAAAATTAGGTTATGACACTATTCACCCTTAAAAACAAAATTAGACAATTTAAAAATGTAAGTAGATAAAAATAGTTAAACTTAAATATCATCATCATTAATCTTCCAACACATCATCATCCATGCTTTCATTTCCTTCACTCAAGTCCCCCATATCCTCGATTTCAAGATTGTCATCTGAATCATCTCTTAAACCATAATGCACTTCTTTAGAATTAGAACACAATCCCACTTCATGTCTAGATCTAGAACTTGATGCTCCTCCTACACTTCTCAACCTTGTTTGCTGCCTAGTGATTGTTCATGGTTCGTTAGCTCTGGTTGCCCTCGCCACATCACCCCAAGTTCGAGTGTCATCATCAGACACCAATTCATCCATTTTGATGACCTTTTTTTCCTTTTTAAACCCTACTATTTACTTTAACAACTATACCCTTAAATTATTTTTTGTGGTAAAATGAGCAAATAGGTCAAAATACATATCAATTTAAAAAAAAAGGGAAAGATATTTTGACCAGGCGCTCGCTTCAGCGCCTGGTGCTTGCACTCCAGGCGAGCGCTTATGCAGCGCCTAGTTAAATTGTCTCGCCTGGAAAAATAAAAGGTTTTGGGGTCTCGCCTCTCCTTGCTTGGAGCGCCTCAGTGACTCTTGACAACCCTGCACTAGACACCAAAAAATGAAGATGCATGTCTCAAGTAACCTCGAGTACCGTGACATAAATGTCTTCCATCACAAAACACACAATGGCATTCACAGAGAAGACACTGCTTTCCAACATAGACACAAAAATCCTTATCAAATTAGAAAAGTTTACGAAGAACGGAAAGTAGAAAAGTTTACGAAGAACGGAAAGGGAAACATACTCCAAATGAGGGGGGAATGGATAGTCAACACCAAGCCTTGGAGCAATTGGTTCACTAGCAGGAAAGGACCTGAATTTCGAGCCATCGCCAACATCTCTAGTCACAGAAGCATCCTCAATCAAAGATGTTGGTGGTACAGATTCTTTTCCTTGTTGAGCCTCACTTAGCTTACTAGCTCTCTCCACCGATAAGACCTTGCCAAGAAACCTCAGCCTAACCAAAAAAAAAGGAAAGAAAAAGGAAAAAGAACAGGCAACAATTCATTGGCTTATTTCATCATATTGGACTAGCATCAACCAGTTGACAGTGATAGACAAAATTACCCATTTAACTGAGTATGCGCTTGATAAGCCAAGCTTTCACTTTTGAAATCAACAAATGCACAATTTTTCAATCTGCATAACCAACATTATCAAAGAAATATCACCTCAACAGGACAGTCAATAGTAACACAACAAAAGCGGAAATAAACTCTATCCAACAAAGAAAGATTAAAGAAAAAAAAAACTTATAAAATTCAAGAATTTATCAAAAAACAACAACAAAACTAGTAAATAAAAGCATCAAAATTGACAAAACATACAATATGCAGTTAAGGCACAAGTAAAGTAAAAAAGATTACAAATTTACATTGAAATAACCTTCCAGAATTGCAAGGACGAACAGAGACAGCACCATAATGAGAGAAAAGCCTTGAAAGAGTTTTAAAAGGAATAGCTTCAGGGAGGTGTTTGATCAAAAGGGTAACAGTCACTTGTGGTTCTACTGATTCTGCTTTCAAATCGTTGCCTTGAAACCCAAAATCCTGCAGCTGGGCATTCATTAAATTCTGTGAAGAAGGAAAAGCAGACATTGGAGGATACACAGGGAGACTTAGGCAAGATTTTTCATACCCTGCACCTGCAGTGAAGGGAGGGAGAAACTGTAGAGAACACAGGATTAAATATCTGATTGGGCTGGGCTTTCTTTATGGATGTAAAATATATGGGTTTTGGTGCTGGAATTTTAGTTAGCTGGGACAATTTTTTAAAATAAATTATTTAAATTTATTTTTTATTTTTAAATTATTTTGATATGTTAATATTAAAAATAACTTTTAAAAAATAAAAAATATTATTTTAATATATTTTTGAGTAAAAAACACTTTAAAAAATAATTATTATCATACTCTCAAACATCCATTTAGCTTTACTTAATTATAAAACTCTATAAAATTTACAGGTTTATTTAGAATCCGCCTAGGTTAAGTTTCAAAAAATAATTAATTTGAAGTTTACCTAGTAAAATAAATAAAACTTAATTTTTTTTTCAAAATAGTATAAAAACTCATTTAATATTAGATCTTGTATTATACTGAGTTTAATAATATTGCAAATTAACCTTGCTTTTATGCATCCAAAGTCTTGGAGTAGGTTGTAAAAAAATGTCAATAAGAAAATACTCAAAAATGCTATTGTGTTTTTTTCAATGCAAAAAATAAATTATTATTAAACAAGCTAGTATAAAATTAGTTTATAAAAGTTAATCAAACTAGATTAAATTTTAATAAAATTTATGATAACTACTAATTAAAATTTTTGCAATGCTAACAGTAGAAATCCATACGAAAAAAGACAAAAAATAAAATCATTAAGAGAAATGAACAGAAACCTTTCTCTTGACACCTAGGAATTAGGATGATTAAAATGCCATCAAACCTACTTTATTTTGATATTCATCCACGTTAAATGCATCTTCTGAACTACCACCATGATCACATGCCTTGTCCATTTCACTGTTATTATACATTCCAGTCCTTGAACTTTGTTAATTCTAGTATTTCAGCCCCTGTGTTTTCTAATATTTATAGTTTAGCCCTTGATTTTTATTTTATTTTTTTTGTCAGAAGTTTTGTCCTGTTTGAGCTGTTACCCAGGTCTGGCCTTCTAGGCCTCCTCCTAACTGAGTAGCAATTCCATAACTACTTTATGGGAAATTACCTCTGGAAACTTCTTTAAAAATTTGAACGTGATCCAACTGTCGGATTAAAAATTATGTCTTTTTTAAGCCATCACCCAGGTTTGGCCTTCCAGACCTACTCGTCACTAAGTAGCAATTTTATAGCTACTTCAAGGGAAACGACCTCAGGAAACTCCTATAAAAATTACAGCGCGATCCAACGGTTTGATCAAAAGTTGTAGCCCTTTTAAGCGGTCAATCTAGTCTGGCCCAACCAGACCTCCCCGTGACCGAGGAGCGATTACATATATACTTTAAGGAAAACAACATTTGAAAACTCCTATAAAAAATTAAGCCCGATCCAACAGCCGGATCAAAAGTTTTGTCCCTTTTGAATCGTTACCCAGGTTTAGCTTTTCAGACCTCCGTGTCACCAAGTAGCCATTGTATAGCTACTTAAAGGAAAACGGCATCCGGAAATTCCTATAAAAATTTGAGCGCAATCCAACAATCAAATAAAAAAATATGATTTTTTTTAATTATTATTTTGATTTGACCCGACCACACACTTTGATTTTCATCTATTGTCTTATTGTTTTTAATATGATTTTCATAAGATCCATGTGATCTATCAAATCAAGATTAAATGAACTAGGCTTAATTGACAAAATTAGAGATGTTCAATCTTGCGTGACATATCAAAAAAGGCTTTAAATCTAAATTTATTATACGGTTGTGCTTGAAGAATGATAAATGGGGTGGGTATGGAATTATATTTTCTTATTTATTTTTTTATTTTTTAATAATTAGGGGTTAAAGGTGATATATAATATATTAATTTTATTTTCAGTTAAAAGCTTCTAGGAAACTTTTTGGGCAATGATGAAGTTAGAGATATGCTATCTTTTTTCGTACGTGCTAAAATTAAAATAAACCAACAAAATTAATGAGTCAATAGCCATATAGAGGTGTCGGTTGGTTTCATCTACCTATTGTGTGTAGGTTTGATTATTTGGTGCTATGTTAGTCTTGGTATAAATCTAGGACTTAAAACAAATTTGGTTCCAATGACGACAAGGTTTTTTTTAATGTTTATTTATTTATTGTTATTATCTGTTTAAAAGTATGAATGTGGTTATTTTTTAAAGTGTTTTTTACTTGAAAATGTATCAAAATAATATTTTTTTTAAATTATTTTTTATATCTGGACATCAAAATGATCTAAAACTACAAAAAAAATATTAATTTGAAGTAAAAAAAAATAAAAAATTTAAATTTTTTTTCAAAAACGCTTTTGAAATGCAAAAACAAACAGGGCCCACTGGGTTCATGTTTATTGATTTTGTTTTTATTATTCTTATTTTATTTTTTTGGTGTCCTTAATATTTTCTTCTTTATAAATTTAGCTATATATTTGAGATCAGATCTCAATTTTAGTTTTGTTAATTTTTTTTTTTTTACAAGCTCATAACTAAAATAATAATTTAAAAGCTTCTAGGAAACTTTTTGGGCAATGATGAAGTTAGAGATGTGCTATCACTTAATTTTATTAGTTTAGTTTTTTTTTTTTTTTTTTTTTAAAGATAAAAAAAAAGG
>Ga0325411_1002489_pt1 | contig 20900 bp, 9 predicted proteins | sample PopdelMetagenome_13_FD_206181 | JGI IMG/M metagenome (GOLD analysis project Ga0325411, IMG submission 206181) | Populus deltoides microbial communities from Bellville, Georgia, United States - Xylem-PdIQD-R4 | ecosystem: Host-associated > Plants > Phyllosphere > Stem > Wood/Secondary xylem...
AATTATAACATAATAATAAAAAAACAAAAACCCACAAGATGCAGAGATGAACTTGAATCTTAATCATAAAAAAGCCATCTCTTTTTTTATCTGTCCATGTAGTTTGATTAAAGTAAATGTTGATGCACAGGTGAACTTAAAGAGAGGAGAGATAAAGAGAAAAGAAAGGGGGGCTAAGGGGAGAAATGAGAGGTAGAGAGAAAAGGAGAGAAAAAAGAAAAAAAGGGGGGGGGGGCTGTGAGAAGATGATGAGAGGTAGAGAAAAGGGAGGGGGGGCGGCGGCTGCTGAATGTTACTTTAGATCTAGGGTTTTTCCTATTTATATTTGCTTTTTTTTAAGTGCTAGCATGGTTGAACCGGTTCGGTTCGGTTCAATCGGTTTCAGACTTTGAAAATCGAAACCGAACCGGACCGGAACTTTTTTGTGATTTTTTAATCGGTTAATTCGGTTTTTTTTCGGTTATTTTTTTCTGGTTTTTTCAGTTTAATCAGTTTATCGGTTTTTTTGCTTACCTCTAGAAAAAACTCTTCCACCCACGAAAACCAATTCGCATGCTCCACCCTCTATTAAGCTCGCCATATATAAAAGTGCTATCTGTTTACCATATTTCTTGACATTATTAAGTGTAAATGGATCAACACGTGGAATAATCTCATTGGTTAGATTGTTTGGTTCTGCTGAATGTTACTTTAGTTCTAGGGTTTTTCTTATTTATACTTGCTTTTTTTAAGTGCTGGCATGGTTGAACCGGTTTGGTTCAATCGGTTTCAGACTTTGAAAATCGAAACCGAACCGAACCGGAACTTTTTGTGATTTTTTAATCGGTTAATTCGGTTTTTTTTTTTTCAGTTTTTTCAATTTAATCGGTTTATCGATTTTTTTGCTCACCCGTAGAAAAAACTCTTCCACCCACGAAAACCAACTCGCACCCTCTATTAAGCTCGTCATATATAAAAGTGCTATCTGTTTACCATATTTTTTGACATTATTAAGTGTAAATGGATCAACACGTGGAATAATCTCATTGGTTAGATTGTTTGGTTCTCACCATACTTTAGTTATCAGCTTCGATTATTTTTACGTTATAAAAAGATGTTTTTTTTTAAAAAGTAATTTTATTTATTTCAAATTAATTTTGTTTTGGTGTTTTTATATTATTTTGATGTATTGGTATTAAAAATAATTTTTTAAAAATAAAAAAAATATTATTTTAATGTATTACCATTCTAACAAAAGTAGTAAGGTGGGCCTCTTATCCCTTGTTGCTTTAACTTATTCTCTGACCACCTGGGTTTCCACCAAATGGAGTATGAAACCATGGCAGCTACATAAGAGTGATATAATAATCCTCAAAGAAAGACCTGATCAGAAATAAAAAACAAGGTCATCCATCCTGGTTGCCTAGCAAGGTCAGGATAAGCTAACCAAGAAGACATGCAGCCGCTAAAACCAGTCCCTGTTGTCCATAACCATCTGCTTCTTTCCCTTGAGTTCCTCTGAAAGTTGATTCCAGTTGGGCGTGAGGGCGTTAGCATACTAGGATTTACCACAATCTCCTGTGTTGCGGATTCAGGATAGAAAATACAAAAACAACAAGTTGGAAAAAAAAAATATAAAATTATATTTAGTAGTGATGATAAGATAAAGTATTTGTTTCTGTATTCTATTTGGTTATGGTAAATAAGACAAAATAAAATATAAAAAAATATTTTTTTACCCTTAATATGTGTTGTTGTCAAACTTATTTATTTAAAAAATAATTAGATATTTTTTGTTTATATTAAGTGTTGAAATTGGAATTAAAAGTTTTTTTACAAGGATATTTTAGAAATAAAAAATAAAAAATATTGTTCCTGGAGACATGTCTCCTCTGTATTTTCTGTTTTGAAAGTAAATAAATTCATTTCTTTCTCTTTTGTCTTAGAACAATAACTAAACGATACCTTAGTATTTAATTAAAACTCAAGTTCACTATAGAAGTATAACTAGGGATGATAATGAGTACCCGCAAGTCAGATTTTTTAATATTCATACCCTATCAATTATCGATTCATACCCTATCAATTATCGATCAAGTATGAAGTTTAGATATTTATAAATCATTCATCGAATTTCAAGTATTCAATGAGTACCCATTATCTACTATTATTTATTAATTATATATATAATGTTTTATGTTTATCACTTCCGAGATCAGCTCGAATGGAAGAGCGAATTCGACCAGAAGTTTAGGACTTGATAGAATCAAATCCAAAAACAATTAATTTGTGCGAATGAGTTAACTTTATGGATTTGAACCAGAAGTGATCAGCAAGAACCATATGACGTGCCATGTATTCTCCCAGAGCTCTAGAAGTCTAGTTTCTGGAGAATTTTATGGTTCTTAACTATGAGTTTTATGGTACAATATTGTTGAAATTATGCATGGTTTTCCTCTCTTAATTTGAAAGAGGAAAGCACATTAAACCTTGAGTCCTAATTCAATTAGAAAACAAAATCCATAATTAAGAGATATTTAATAATTCATAAATTTATCTTGGAGAGGAGGTAAAATCCATAATAAAAAGAATAATCTAAAAAAATGATAATATCTATGTTTATTCTTTTAATGAGTAATGAATTAATATAAAAAGATCAAGCTGCCCCCATATCTCAGCCTTCTAACCTTTTCACCAAGGGGTATAAAGATAAATTTACAATAAACTGTGCTGTGTCTATCACTATTCACCATGCATTTATAGAGTTTTGTTTAATAAAAATTGCTTTTCTAGACGGACGACATCGAATCAAATTTGCCAGTAAAAGGAAGTAATGTCATCTTATCTCTTGAAGTTACATTTTAATATTCTCTAGAAGGAGTTACAATAAGTCGTGTCCAAAGTCCAAACGACAAGATTCGTCTCGGATCTTTGATATTGACATTACTATAAATTTTGTTTACCTTTCACCATGACCACGAATGCATATCTAAAACTGGTTTCAGTTTTTTATTTTATAGATATATGCTAGTTGGATGCTAGCGCGACATGGTGAGCTTACTTTTTATTTTTATAAAATTACTGTAAAAATTTATAATAGAAAAAATAATTTTTTAATATTAATAATAATTAAATATTAATTATAAGAAAAAAATAATATTTATAACACACTTTATTATATTAACACATGTGGTTGGGCGCGGCGCGTCCGGCCCAACTTGGGGTTGGGCGGGGACTCGTCCGGACCTGAGCGTCACGTGGTGGTTGGGTTGCTATAGCCAATCGGGCCCTTTGCCAAGACCCAAGCTCTAGGTGGCGCTTGGGTTTGCCCCATGCATTGGAGCCGCCCAAGCGCTAGGTGGCGATCGGGAGTGCCCAAACGTCAGGTGGCGCATGGGTCATGGCAAAGGGCCCAATTATCTTGGGTCTGAGGCGGACCCGATTGTCTTGGGTCTGACGTTATATACCCAGCTCAATGGGTCTGGCGTGACCCAATTCTATTGGGTCCTGATGAAGGATTTTAAATATTTTAATTTTTACTATAATTAAAAGTATTACTATAAAAAATAGTATTATTTGTATTATAAATATTTTAATTTTTATTATAATTAAAAGTATTAATATCAAAAATAGTTTTATTTGTATAATGAATAGCATTTGCGTTAAAAAATATTATTATTGTTATTAAAATTTAAAATATTCGTATAAAAATAGTATTATTTGTGCTATAAATATTATTATTTTATTTATAATTGATAGTATGAATACTAAAAATATTATCAGTTGTGGTATAAATAATACTATTTTTATTATAAGTAATAATATTATAATAAAAATGGGAAGCGTCATGTGGTGGTTGGGCAGCCACAGCCAATTGGGCCTTTTGCCAAGACCCAAGCGCTAGGTGGCGCTTGGGTCTGCCCCTCACATTGGAGCCGCCCAAGCGCCAAATGGCGCTCGGGTTTTCCCAAGCACCATGTGGCTCTAGGGCTGCCATAGCCAATCGTGCATTTTACCAAGACACAAGCGCCAGGTGGCGCTGGGGTTTGCCCCGCGCAAGGGCCGGGCAGCCTAAGCGCCACCTATTCTTGTGTGGGTAATGCCAGCGCCAGGTGCTCGCTCCCCATGGCCTGCAACCCAACCAAAACTTATGCTGACCATTTTCTCCCAAACCAACCCTTCAATGCCAAATGCATCCCAGTGAAAGACAACCCCATCCCTTCCTTGCTGCCCTTGCAACTCTTTATGTTAAGGGCTGAGCTGCCATTACACTGCTTCAATCCACAGTGCTTTGTTTCTGTAAACAGTAACAGGGCACTGAGCCCATTTAGTATATTTTGTAATATGCTTACCTAATTACAAAAATATTTTTTTTTATTTCTCTCTGTATCAAATTAAAAAAAGATTTGAGAGGTGGATCATTTTAGGTAAACACATAGACAATGGTGACTTGGAGAAACGATTTATTGCCAATAATTGAATTCCACTGAACTCTTGATTCAAAACACTAATATTTAGTCAATTCAATTCAAAATAAGGTGGGAATGCAATTGGATTCTATTGCAGAAGTGGTTACAAACCTTCTCTACTATGGATTCTTGTTGAAATCCAAATTTGGAACTTGAAACATGGTTTTATTGGACACGATAAAAACAAGTTGCTAACGCGTGCAACACGTGATGATCTTTGTGCCATTCAAATGGTGCGTGAGGTTCTTTTCAGTTATCAAAATCATGCTTTTGTGCATCGTTGGGAGTGGTGAGTCGTGCTTTATCTGGCGATGTGACGCGTGTTTACAGAGGAGGTTTGGTTGGGCTACGGTGAATGTTTTTTCTTTTTTCTCTCTTTTTTCTCTCATTTCCTAGAAATTCACGCCTAACCTTTCAAAAAATAATTGTCATCCAGTTTGTAATTTTATCGATTTTGGCCTCCTTTTGATTATTGTTTATTGGCTTTTAATACCTTTTGAAGTTTTTTTTTTTCCAATTTCATTACTGGATATTTTATTCAATTTGATTTTTTTTCCGATTTGGTCACACTACTTTTGATTGCCCTATTTCTATGTTTTATACTTTTCTTGATTATTATTTATTTGCAATTTAGTCCATTCTGATTTTAGTGCATTTGTTTTCTTAATCCATTTTTGGTCCATATTATTTTGATTTCTATATTCTTATCATTTTCTTGATTTATCTTTTTTTTTTTTAATTTTGTCCCTCAACATTTAATTTCATTTGATTTTTTTTATCCAGTTTCAATCCTCCTTCTTTCAATTACTTTTTTTTAATCATTTTCTTAGTTTTTTTTTGTTTTCCAATTTAGCCCCTGATTATTTTCTTGCATTTTGTTTTTATACCATATTTGGTTTGTATTGTTTGAGTTTTAAATTATTTTACGGTTGGATATTTTACTTTTTTATTTTTTTATTATTGCCTTCCAACAAGTCAATCCTTTATTAAAAAATGATTTCTTTTTCAAATTCATAATTTGATATTTGATTATTAAGCCCTTGTCTTCTTTATTTGATCAACTTTTCTTTTTGTTGTGTTATCCTGATCTTATATCCCGGCTAATAGGTTAATCAAGTTAACCATGATTGACTTGATTATTTTCCCTTATTTTTTAACAAATTGATTTATTTTTACTATTTTATCATTTGGTGTTAAATTATTGGCCCTTGAGCTATATGTTTTTTTCACTTTTACATATATATTATTTTGATTTCTCAATTATGACTTAGATTATAATCACTTAACCGAAAATATTAAATACTATTTGAAATGATGTCATTTATTATATAATAAAAGTATATTTTTGGATGGAAATATAAAAACTTAAAATTAGATGGAAATCCCTAGTTAAGAATTTCTGATTTTATATGGTTTAAACTAAATAATCATCCCTGCTTCACTACGAATCAAGTAAAACAAAATAGAATGTAAATGTATTCTAGCATTGTTAATATGTTTTATAATGACAAGAAAAAAATTGATTGTAAACTCAAAATTAATGCATATGTTTAATAAAATAAATAGAGAATTATATATACTAATAAATGTTAAAAAAATATTTTAATGTTAGCTAATAACTAAGTTGTTAAGTTGAAAAACATACACATATTAAGATATTTAATCTTGTATTACGGCGGGCTCTTTAAATTTTTTCATTGAAATAAACTAATTCTTCCTTTTTTATTAACATCTTTAATTCCAATAAAGAAAATATAACATTTTGCTCAATTTCATGTATTTATTAAAAAAATCAAAAGCAATAAGAGGATGTGTGAAAAAAAGACATGAACAATTTAAAATAAAATAAAAAGGTTATCTTTCTAACAAAAACCTCCTTGTCTTATTAATGTGCTTAATTGTTTTTGGAAATTTTTTACTATAATATTTATTTTTTAGACAACATCCTATTATTATTTCAAAATCAAGTTTCACTTATAAATAAATAACATTATGATAATTTTAATGCAAGTGTATTAAAAAAATAAGAATAATATAAAGCAATGTCCTTAAATCTAACCTAGTAGATCAATCTTGAAACCTTCCGACTTGATTTCTTGCCTAGCCTATGTATTAAATTAAATTGTATAAGAGTTGGTCTAATATGGCCTAATCGACTAGGTAAGTCCAAAGCCATCAGGGGAGACCGGTAAAAACCTGATATGACTTAAATTTTTTTAAGGATAACATAATTTTTAAAAAATATCAAGACGATAACATTTTGGATCTATTTAGACTAACTTAGGTTAATATGTTAAACTCATGACTCAGCTCATGGACCCAAAGAAGTTTAATAACTACATCTTTTAAAAACTATTTTTATTTAATCATATGATATTAAAAATAAACACTAACAAAGGACTAAAGTCTTAAGATTCTTAATGACTATACCTAAATAAGCAACTATTAGTGAAAATAGGATCTTGGTTAGTCATATCACCCTTTGATAGTCCATATAACTTTATTACATTTTGAGAGAAGACTTGAGATACCTTGGAAGCTATATAGGGATGCATTAAAGCCATAAAATGTGCATACTTAGATAATCTATTCCCAACCACTAAGATCATAATGTAGTGAGGCTTAAACTATTAAGTGAGGCTTCAATATATTATTTATATTATTCTCTAACAATATCCATCTAATAAAAATTCCTCTTAGCTTGCCTCAATGTTTTTTCATAACTTGAATGGCTTGTTATATAGGTTTCATGTATATATTGCATGATAGTTGGCTTGAGAGAACATTTTTTACTTGGGTAAATTTAGCCTTTGTATAGCAATAATCCTTCTAAATTCTGAAATATTAGGACACCCACAATGACTTTTTTCATTTGTTGAAAAATTTGTTGTATTTTCTTATCCTTATCAAAGCTTGCCTTGAGCTTATCTACCTAGCTTACTAGTGGGACAATAATGGCCTAAAGTTTCCCTTCATCCTCTTATCTTATCCTCCTAGATAAGTTATTTGCCACACAACTTTCCTTTAGAACCTTATATTCAACCATAAAGTCATAAGTAATTATCTTTGTGATCCATTTTTGTTGAATTAGGTTCCTACCTTTTATTCCAACAAATGTTTAAAGCTATGCTAGTTGATTTTTATGCAAAATAAATTTCCTAACAAATAAGGCCTTTATTTTTGGACTTCCATTACTATAACTAGGAGCTCGTTTTCATATGTAGATAGGAATAACTCCTCGCATTTGAGTTCTTTACTCAGGTATAAAATGAGCATTTCTTCTTACATAAATATTACCCCAACACCCTTACCCAATGCATCATATTCCATCATAAAATGTTTAACGAGATTAGGTAAAGCTAAAACTAATAGGCTAATGAATGTCCTTTTAAAGCCTAAAAAAGCTTCCTCGATTATTCTATTCTAACTAAAACCTTCATTTTTGAGAAACTTGGTTAATAGACCTACAATAGTCCTATATCATTTTATAAACGTTTAACAATAACCCCCTAAGAACCTATAAAGAGACTTAATATTGTTGAGTCAAGACCATATTATCATGGCTTTTATATTTTTTAGGTCAGCTTTAATCTGTTCAACCAAAACTATATGGCCCAAGTACTCCACTTCCTGATAAAAAAAATCTTTATTTAGACATTTTAGCACACAACTTATATTGTGTCAACATTTTTAAGATAATACTTAAGTAACCTATATGATCTATTTTTTTTTTTACTATAGACAAGTATATCATCAAAGAATACTAAAACAAATTTGAGTAGGAATAGTTCATTAAACATCAAAATATGAAAGGGGGATTAGTTACCTCAAAAAAGATGAAGAGGAATTCATAGTGACCTTTATAGGTTTGCAATGTCATCTTTGAAATATCTTATAGTCTAACCTTGATTTGACGGTACCTTGAACTTAAGTCTAGTTTATAGAAGAATTGTGACACATATAACTCGTCTAGTATCTCTTCAACCATTAGGATGGGAAACTCATCCTTCATTATTTCTTTACTAAGAGCTTTATAATGAATACATATTCACCATGAACTATTTTTCTTTTATACTAATAAACTAGGGATGAGAATGGGCTTTAATTAGGGTGAATTATTTCCATATTTAATAGCTCTTTATTTTTACCTCTAACTTTTAGTAATATGTGAGCGCGACGTCGTGGCTACCCTTCTAGGATCGGAAGATTGATGTCGGGGTCTTTGTTTTGTGAATAAGGGACTCACCACTTAGTATTATGGTCACTAGGAAACCTAACTGGTCTTTCAGAGATTCTAAGGTAAGGGACTTGTTGTGTAAAGGGAAGGTTTTAGCACCCCTAATACGCCCTACCTAAGGTAAGCTGCTTGGTGTTTGGTTTGCCTTATGATTGCTATGGTGTTGGTGTTCTCTAATCAATTTTCCTAGGATAGGTTTGCTATGATGAATGGACTTGGGTTGAAAGTCTAAAAGAAAGAACCCTTGGTCAATGTAGATCACACCTTTAGATATGTTTACAAAGTACCAAGGAGAACCAATGCAGATCTCTTGAAATTTGTGTTTGATTCAGACTAAATTTATAACCTATGATTTAAGAGATAGTTAAGATAGAAATCCAAGGAGATTCAATGTGCTTTAAAAGCTCATTTTTCCCTTAGTATTTCAAGTGTTCGCGACTCATAAATCGCAAGGAAGATGAACAAAAAAAACTAAGTTAGAAATCTAAGGAAATTCAGGTGCTTTAAAAGCCCTTTTTTGCCTTAGTATTTCATACTTTTACTGCTCGTAAACCGTGGAGTCAAAATTTAAAATGTCCCCAATTATAATTGAGGCTTCTTTCAAGGATGTATAATGACTTATTATTTCTAGAAAAATATTTTGGATATTAACCACTTAGAGTTTCTTTATCCAAATATTAACAGTGAATAATAACAAATTATTTCCAATAATATTTTGGATATTCATCCCTTAGGGATTTCTTTATCCAAACATTAACGGTGAATAATAGTTGAATTCTCCCCAAAATAAGATTTTTATATTTTTTGGAATATTGGCCAACACCCTTTGGAGTTTTACAAACATGTTGTAAAATCCAGAATGCAAGAAAATAATTTTTTTTGTGTTTCAGAAATTCATGCTAAAACAAATTTTCTTCTAAAACTTGGAATATTTGTTTTTAAAAAAAACATTCAAAACATGTTAGGGTGTTGGCCGTATGCAACACACAAGAAAAATATTTTTTTAGACATATATATACACACACACACAAAAAAAACATAAAATAAATACACAAAAAACCAACGATTTTACTCGTTTTTTAGGGGCTGGGTCCAGCTTAGCCCATGTGGCTGGGCTGAACTCATCGGGCCTAGTCGGGTCACTGGCCCAAACCAGTGACCCGGCTGGGCACAAAGGCATGCTTGAGTTTCCTCACGCGTGCCTTGCCTGGTTACTATTCAAGTGAATTATAATTCACTTGAACAATAACAAATGCAACCAAAAATGCATACAAAGCTGGGAAGAACATACCTGGAGGCAGCAATGAAGTCGAAGATGGTAATGGCGTGCTCTGGACAACGCTTCTGTTTTTCTTCTCTGCGTGTTGCTGGTTTTTTTTTGTTCTCTCTAGTTTTCTTGCTTTTGCCTTCGCTGGTTCTTGGTTCTTTGCTTTCTTGTCTCCTCTGTATTTTTACTTTCCGTCTCCCTGCTTCTTTGTCTTTGTTTTTTTCTCTGCCCCCCATTCAATGAAGGCTTTAGATAGTAGTTCCCCGGATCAAAGAAAAAACTCCCCTGTTATCTGTATTTTTCTCTCCTATCTCTTTCTCTGTTTTTTTGTTTCCCTGCTCCCTCTTTTCTTTCTGTATCTTCGTTTCTGTGAAGACTTTCACAGTCGAAAAGATGAACCCATGTTCTCTGCGTTTTCTCTCTACTCCCCTTGTCTCTTCTTTTCGTTTCCCTGTTCTTTTTCTCTCCTATTGCCCGCCTCTCTCTTCTTTTTTCTTTCTCTCCTCTTTCTCTCTTCTTTTCTTTTCCTTTTTTCGTCCCCTTTCTCCTCCCATCAGAGGAGGTTTATATAGCCTAATCACAGCTCTTATTAGGAAACGAATATTACATTAATTCTAGGATGTAATCTCGGGTGATCAAATAAAGCAAAAATAGAAAACTAAAATATCCTGATTGATTCTATGCTGGTTCCAGTGATTTCTTTCCAACATTAACACATCATCCCAACCATCCATGTTAGGGATAAAATCTCAGCCATTAGATGATGGTGATGGTGAGGTTCCTCTCTTCATGTCATTTTGCAGCTGTCACAGAGGAGGAGCAAAAGCTGCTGTCTCTTTTGAATTAAAGCTGAACACGTGATCTGCAGCTCCAAAATCAAGCGAGAGAATCATGGAAGCTAGCAGGAAGTTGCAGAGAAAAGGAAAGAAATCAGACGGGGAGGGTTGTGCAGAGAAAAGGAAAGAATTACAGGTGGGGAGGGGTAATGTTCAAAACACAAATGAACAGTACCATGCTGCAAAGTCTTATTTCCTTATCTGGCGTGGTGGAATTCCTGTCATTTTTTGATGATCTAGTCCCCCTCTTCAGCTTTTTAAAACCTAACCAATTTTCTTCTAATTTCATATTCAATTAAATCTCTCATTTTAGCACTTTTCAATTCAATCCTTGGTCCAAAAAAAAGTCCTTTAAATTGACCCGTAATCCCTCGAATCAGACCTGCGAACTCGGGCTATACCCTTCTCGCAGCAGGATTCTCTACCTTTCCACTAAATGTTCAAACAGGAATATCCTGAGCTTATGGTATCAAAATCAAGCGATTCAAAAGCCTAAATTCATCAGCACGTACATGACTATAACTTTCATAAAGGATTCAAAGTGAGATAAATTTGTTTTGAAGAACAGAATCTGGTCGTAATCTGCTTGGTTAAAAGCATCTTCAAATCTGATTCGAAAACTAAAAATATTGAGCATCCCAATCTGACTGAGAGTCTGACATAAGAACAATGAGCTCTAGGACCTAATAAAGGTGCATGGCAATTCTTTAATATGTCATGAATGACGAAATATAGTTGGGATGGTCAGATATTGTACGAAACCAAGTCAGAATCAAAGTCTAAGTTGGAACAAAATTAGTCTTACAACAGAATTGTGACCGCAACAGAATCATTTTTTTAGTGCAAATTCTGAGGGATTTATCCAAACTTAAAGGCCAGATAAATAAGGGACGAGTTAACATCACGGAGACTCCTAATTAATCTAAAAATCCTGACAATTTTGGCAACGAAAGGGAAGGATAAAAAGAGTAGAAAACAGCTGGAACAGAGTTTGAAAAACATTCCTTTCTTCTCTGTTTTTGTTAATTTTTCATCAACCATGAACTAAACTTCTGTATTTGGTTCAAGAGGGATACACGCCATCTCCAGCACGTGGGGCTCAAAAATGAGTAACAACAATATGGATAACAATAACATTAATCAAAGTAGTTAGTTCCTTTCACATAATTGAATGATCGATACTTTGAATAGGTGGTAACCCTTAGGCTCTTCGAATACTATTATATACTCTTGCAATAACTTTTTCACTAGGTTTGGTAAGTTACTGCTAGGTTTGGGCTTTGTTCCTAAGCCCTATATCTACAATGGTATGTCGTTAGTCTTCCCTTTTAACTCTTAGATAAAATCAAACCCACTATCAGTCTTGAATTATTGAACTCTAAGGCCCTTTAAGTTTAACCTGTTTATTATACTTAAATTCCATGGTCAACTCTATTAAATCCATTAAGATTAGTCCCAGATCTGTTAGCCATTATATTTCCAAGACCATGTCACACCCTTCTAATTGGATTATAAGAGTACTGGACTTAATTCTTGCATAACTATCTTAACTTAAAAATCATAGTATCATCTGCAAGTTTTACCCTAAGGTTTGGAGTGCCATTGTGTCCACTCTAACCTTCATTGTAAACTTAAGATAGATGATGTTGTAAGTGCTTTTAGTATCCATGAGCATTATCACTGGATGATTGTTAATCCTTGCCTGGATTCTTATAGTTTTAGGATTATAACTCCTTACCATAACATGTACATAAATTTTAAGCTCATCATTAGTAAGAACAGGTTCCTCTAAGTCAATCAAATTACTTATTTTTTTATCCCACACCTCTTCAACTTCCTCCTATGTTTCCTCTATTAGAGATAATCATAGGCCTTCATACTTGTGACATTGACTCTATTTGTTTTCTCTCATTTGAACCAAAGTCAAACTATTTACTACCAAATTAGGCTTGGGCTCATTTCCAAGTTGGACCAGTAGAAGAGTCATTCCTTGAAGCCAACTGCATAGTAGCTTTCAACTCTTACAAATCATTATAAGATTCTCTTTCTAGACTCTTGCTAACCAGTGTGCTACAACTAAATTTTAAAGGTTTAACATTCTAACTCGTATCTTAATCTCTTCTTTATAGCCATCTAGAAAACAACATAGTTGATGGTTATTTAACAATCCTCTAATTGAATTATAAATCAATTTAAATTGAGTTTTATAACTCTTAATAATTAAAATCTGTTTAAGTTACTTAATGCCTCAATAAGGTCATTGAGGTTAAGGCTCTGAATCAATATGTAGAGCCTTTATGAATGATTCCCAGCTCGTAATTGCTCATGTTTCTTCTATCTTCTTAAATAAAACTATAAATTGTCCCTTTATATGAAAATTTGTCATTAATATCCCATATTGTGGATTAGTGTTATGGCAATTGAAAAACTGGTTTGCTTAATACACACCATCCAATAAGGGTATCCCAATTAAAACATAAGAACTCTAGCTTCATAGCCCTTAACTAGATCTAATTATCATTATGTTGATATACATCATGCCTTTAATGACCATTGGCTGATGCTATGGGTTGTTGGGTAGAGATTTCATAGGCTTCTTTCTTTGAGCCTTTGAGATATGGTCCATCTTGTATAAATATGTTGCAACTACTGCACAAGCTCCTTAAAAACCTATTATTATGTTTGCAAGTGTTGTTGCTACTTTATATTGTTTGTTGTTTTAATCAATTGCGACATTTGAGTTCTATTCGTCATGGACAATCAAACTTTAATATTAAATTAAAACGATTCAAAAAAAATTCATGTTAAAAAAGAATTAATCCTTACTTATTTAACAATTGAAATAATATCAATACCATAGTGAAGGAAAAAAAGGAAAAAGTTATTTCTTGGACTGATTTGAGGTAGTTTGGGCCTCTCAAAAGCTAAAGTATTGAGATTCTCAATTATCCTTTCTAAATAAACTATCTTTACTTAAATAGATAGAGTAACAACATTAGATAATGTATTTTGACTTTCAATTGATATTAAATTATTGGACTCATAATCTAATCACCCCATTCCCTTTAGAAAACTATTATTTTTAACAATGGAAGTTGGTTGTTTTCCACTTCATCCATGCAATACAATCCTTCTCTCATTTCATTGCACACCATCCATATTTTTGTCCTGGTCTATCCCTCTCAATCTTGCCCTTTTTTTCTCCTTCAGTATTTTTTTTATATATGTATCAAGGATACACTTCTAGACGCCTCTCACTCGCGAGCAACCACTCTAAAAAGTCAAACCACGAGGGAGAACCCACCAACACAAGATCTACCAACAAGCACACACTTGTGTATTGGTTTGAAATGCAAGAGTTGGTTTGTAATTGTTGCATAAGCTCCTTAAAAACCTATTATTTCATATTAGCGTAGAAAATAACCAAATCTCAAAATAAGATTTATTATGCACTTATGTCATTATAAAACAAATGAAATCATGTACAATTTGTGAGTTTTTTTTTAATTTCTTTTAATAAATTCTCCTTGTAAAATTATAGAAAATAATTTATTTGTCATCATTTGATTTGGCACCAAAAATCAATACTTTGAAGGGTTAATTGATAAATGTATATTCTTTACATTATTCTCATCTTAAGTTTAAGAAAAAAATCTCGATAAAAAAAAGGTTTCTATCATTGCACCAAATACGAGTCACCTATATAAGACTCAACAATTTTAATACGGGTATATGAAAGATGACAAATGTGATATTACCTAAAAACTAAAACTAAAATAATAGATTAAAACAAAATGTGAAAGCACTATATTTTTAAAGCTTACCTCCATTTTTATTAATGGATGACATTGTTACTTGAACAATGTTGAGTTTTTTTTTTTAATATTTTTGACATTGAACTTTATTTTTTAGCTATTTCATAGTTGAGTTATGTTGGCATCATTTTATGTGTTGGAATTTGCCCTTCTTTACATATTATCATGTGTGCAAAATATGTGAGAATACCTTGATATTAAATTAAAAGTCAATATTGTGAAATAAAATTTTAGATATAGTTAAGAAAATTGAAAGAACAAAGACCATACTTTTAAAAAAATTACATTAAACATTCTAAGATTTGTTCTAGACCGCACTTTCTCTTCCACATTTGAAAAATTAAGCACTATATACTATTGTTAATATAATTAATAACATTTTATATACCGAGTTAAGAATGCATGAAACCAGTCAATAAAAAAATTAAAATATATTAACAAAGAAAACAAAAAAAAGAAAAAAATACGTTTTAGTCACAACAACCTCTCTCCCCTAAACCATAGATCAACCATTAGCCTCTATCATCTTTCGCCCATTATAAACTAAGGCCACTTCCTTCAGCAAGATAGCCAGATAGATGGTTTTTGTAAAGCAAGAAATTAATAATCTTATAATTGTTTAACCAAGGCAAGTTAAAGTTATAAGTTTGGCAGGTTGCTTTTTTTATTTATTTTTTATTGAATCACTTTGAATATTCCAAATGAGTTAATGCTAAAGAAATACTCCTATTTATCATGGATTTTTTTTATATATTTATTGATAGATTTTGATTTTGAAAATTAAAAGAGGCTTTGGATAGAAGTTGAAGAATTAGAAATTTTAGTTTAAGATAAAGAAAAAATAATTAGGGATTTTGGTTTAAGAGAAAGAAGAGAAATCCGAGTTGTTAATATACACGGGTCTTTTTTGTCTTTTTATCAAAATTTATAAGTTGATTTTGACTCGGTATATAAAAATTGTAATTTTTTAAATGTGATAGGAAAAGTACAATTTAGAACAAACCTTAGAATGTTTGTGTAATTTTCTCCTAAAAAATGAGCCTTTAGTTTTTACTGTGAAAATGGCACGAAAAACTTTAGTGTAATCCCTAAAATTTTTATTTTTTCATATATGGTTCTTGTTGTTTTAAAATTTTACATTTTAGCTTTAAAATATATTTTTTCATATCTCAATTTTTAGATATCGAGAGTAAAGTGGGAAAGTTACTACAAAATAAGGAAGAAAGAGAACAAGTTTGGCCAACCATATTTCAACTTAAAAAAATTAATTTTGATGTTTATAAATTCAATTTAAGGAATTGGAGTTAAATGAATATTTTTTTACCTTCTAGCACAAAAAAAAAAAAACTGTGACTTGTTAAGAGTTTTTATAATTGGTTTGATTTTTTATTTTTCATATGATTAGATGGTGTTTTAGAGTTAAAAACAATTTTATTAATATTTCTAAGATTTTCTTGAGGTATTTTTATGTTGAAATATGTTAAAAATTAGATTTTTTAGCTTAAAAAACAAACAATATGATGTTGGCGTCTATTTTATTTAAACAAAAGAAAGCCAAGAGCACCAATCTAGCTTTCCAAGCCTAACAATGTTTGGCTTGTTTTTTTAAAGGGAATTTTTCTGTTTATTTTATTTTTTTTAATTAATTTTTTTTTATTTTTTTGTTTTTATAAAAATATTCTTCAAAACAAAGTACTAAGATGATGTTTATAAAATCATTCAGTAATGCTGTAATCTTTAAATAAGATTATATCTTTTTTATAAGATTATTAATTATTTTATGAATAATTATATATAAATTTAATATCCAAAGTTTTTTAAAAATTTCTTAGGTATATTTATTGAGAATAAATTTATATATATATATATATATATATAGAAATTATGATAAGTTTTTATTTAAGAAACCTTATTTCTAATGAAAAAAAAAACATGTTTATATTTAGAAAAAGAATTATACGAGTAAAATTTTTTTGACTAAAAATATATTTTTATTCAAGAATATAAATTATTAGAATTGTTCTGAATATTTATTTTGATTATCATAAAATTAAATAAAAAACAGTTTTTGAAAATGGCTCAACGACATCTTGCAGGAAAAAAACTAGTTTTAAATCTGAAATGTGTTGGCATGTGCAGAAAAGGACAGAAACCCCTAATTTTACCAGATGCATTTGATGGGGAAGTAGTAGCATGAGGGCGAATTGAGAGTAAAATTGCTTAATTTTGATCTTAGAACTCTTAGTTGAAATACTTTTTAAAGTTTGAGGACTTTAGGAAAGGTTGTCCTTTATTGGTTGATTTATTTATTTTTTGTTGTGCCTTTGCAAGAATACGAAGAAACCTTTACTACTCGTAAATAATTTGCATAAGCATATGTAGGTGTTTTGTGCGAAGAAACAATTCCGCTTCCCCCTCATTTTATAGAAAGCCTTTTCTCTTCTCTCACTCCCTTGTAAATCAATCAATCAATCAATCAAAGCACACAAAAACTTTTCTTCCTTTTCTCTGTGGATTTTCCTCGAACAGATAAGGTACCTTTATAATATCTCTCTTCCTTTAATTTCTCTCATTTTAGATTTTCTACTTAGGCGTTTTGATTTCTGGGTTTTGTGTAGGTATTTTGTTTTTGTTATTATTTGGTTTTTTGTGTGATTGCAAGTTTAAAAGTCTTGATTTTTTTCGTGTTTTTCAATAATTTGGCAAACCCCTTTATTTTCTTTTGCCTAAATCTAGACTTGAATATAAAAGATTGCGATCTATTTGAAAAAATGTATCATTTTTAACTTGAGAATATCTGATTGTTGAATTAGTGAATGACACTAGGATTCATGTGTTCTTTGATTATTTTTTTGGGGTCCTTTTGTGGTTAGAGCAAATCCTTAGAATATTTAAGTGGGTCTTTTTCTATTTTGATTGATTGGTTAATAGTTTTGTGTGTGATTGTGATTTGTGTTGTTAAGGTAAGTTGATGTTTTTAAGATTGTTGATGCGCATGATCTTTGTGATAATCTAAAGGGTTTTTCTGGCTGATTGTTTTTTTCTCCATGTCAGGAGCTATGATTCGGCTATTTAAAGTGAAGGAAAAGCAGAGAGAACTTGCTGAAAATGCTAATGGTGGTGTACCGATCAAGAAGCAAACTGCTGGAGAATTGCGTCTTCATAAGGGTTTGTCTCTTGTAGTTAGTAATTCCACTGTTTTATTTTGTTCTGTTTTAATTTCTCTCGTTTAAGTTGTTGATGATGAAAATGTGTCTTGTTGTCGTGTTTGCTTGCTAGTTTTAAAAATGTTTCTCAACCCAAGTCAGTTTACAATTTTGTGATAAATTTTTGTAACTTTGATGTACAAGGAGAGGAAGATTATAACAGATCAGTTAGATGATTTCTCCTGCACAGGAAGGTTTTTTTCTCGCTCTTCTTGGGTTAAGAAAGAGGTCTATTGTAGTGTCTTAAGTATCTCCCTGGTTCAAAGAAGCCTGCACACATAGCATATAAATTGATCTTTCATTCAATCTTCCTGCACCTCCCATTAGACCCTTTTACTTGACATAATAAACTCCATAAGAGATTAACAGGGTGCTCGTGGGTTTGACTAGCATGATAACTACTATTACATAAACTAGATAATCTTGGAAGTTGACAGCAGTTCTTATGTGGTGTTATCTTATTGACTTTCTTACCCTTTTCCTGTATTATATCACATGTTGCAGATATTTCTGAGTTGAACCTACCTACATCATGCAACATGATGTTCCCCAATGGCAAGGACGACCTTATGAACTTTGAGGTTTCTATCCGACCAGATGAAGGATATTATTTGTAATGAACTTTCTCTGAAGCTTTCTCTAGGATATATTTGAATGGGTTCTTCTGGACTAATGAAAAATCTTCCTTAGCGCATGAGTTTCTTGCTATATGAATCCAAAAGACTGCGTTATTTCTTTTCTAGGAAGATTATCTCAACTTCGTGCTTTCTTTTGTGTTTGCAGAGGTGGAATGTTTTTGTTCTCTTTTCAAGTTTCACCAATCTATCCACATGAAGCACCGAAAGTTAAGTGCAAGACCAAGGTACTTCATTAAGACCTTGCATTTCTAAATTAATTCATGATGTTTTAATGTTCTATACATGATTAAAAAAATTGACATTTTACTGATCTGCTTAAGATGGCCTTTATACGTTGTGTCCATCTCGCAGGTCTACCATCCAAACATCGATTTAGAAGGAAATGTCTGCCTCAATATCTTGCGAGAAGATTGGAAACCTGTCCTCAGTGTAAACACTATCATTTACGGATTATATCATCTCTTCACGGTATTACATAGTGTGTTCAACTGTCAAGTACATCTCCGTGATTTTGTAGGCAATTGGTATCCCTGACCTATTAATGTTAATTCCTTTTCCTTCAATTAAATTTCCATTCAGGAACCAAATTGCGAGGATCCTCTTAATCATGATGCTGCTGCAGTGTTGAGGGATAACCCTAAGATGTTTGAATCTCATGTGAGAAGGGCTTTGGCAGGCGGGTATGTGGGGCAAACCTTCTTTCCACGATGTATTTAGGTTGTGTGTAGTGATACAACGTGCCAATTCAGATATGTTATCAATGCTTGAATACCCGTGGTTGTAAAATTTATCTGCAACTTACACCGTCATCCTTTATTATTTTTGTGGTGGAGTTGGGCACCATGCAACTGAAACACAAACATAAACTGTATGCTAATGCAACTCTTGGATGCGATTTGTATTGATTTGTTAAATTAGTTATTTCAACTAGTTAACTGACCAGCATTTCACTATGGGTAAAAAACAAAATTACGCAAAAAAAAAAGAAGAAGTTAAAGCATTGTTAACATGATTTTCTAGCAGACAAAAAAAATTAAACCATGAAATAAAAATTATAATGTATATTTTTAACAAAAAGAATTATATGCACTACAAATAAATGTTAAAAGTATATTTTACTGCAAATCAAATATTAAGTTGTGAAGTTGAGAGATAAGCATAGATAACAAAGATGTGTTAGATGTTTGAGTAATAATTATTTTAATATGATTTTTTTAAATATTAAGATAATAAAATATTGAAGTTATTTAAGTTAATTTTGATTAACTTATCAAACTTGTGATTTGTGATTTAGATAGTGATTTGGATTATAGACAATTGAAGCTTAGAAAAGAAACTAAAAAAACAATGGCTGAGTGCTTGAGCCTTTAAAATAAGTCTAAGAGCGTGGACCTGGTAGCTCTAGTCTGGATGCCTAAGCCTTTTTTCTTTATAAACTAGGCAAGTAACATGTTATTTGTCTAATTTTTTTTTATTTAAAATAGAATAAGACAACGCTATGTTTCTGATTCATCTCTGGCCGCCTTAGGTGGCTAAAAAGTTGAGCTTTTGATTTCTTAGACCAAAACTTCTACTACCTCGATCTTCATCCTCATATGACGATACATCTCATCATCAATATAAAAAGGACGAGGGGAATAAGGCGCTCTTGATATACAATAAAATGTGCCCCAATAGTGGTTCCACACGTTAGAGGTGGTGGCAACGTGTAAACCCCATAGGCACTAGTGTTGCACCTAATTTTAGCAACTTACAAAGGTTATTTTCAAGCTTCTAATATATTTTATTGTTTATTTTGAGCAATTTTCCACGTATTATTGATTTTTATGCATATTGTGATGAAATATTTGAAATGTTGGGGTTCATATCATTATGTGGCAACCATGTAAATTCTAAAGGCATAAAGATGTCGATGATTTATTTTTCAAATTGCAATAAAAGTTTTTCTCTTTCTTTTTTTAACTAAAGAATCAACCCTAAGGTTGTGATTAGATATTTGAAGTATTGAGATTTACACCGTTGTGTGGCAAATCGTGTGAACCCTAAATGTATGAAGTTGCCAAAGATTTATTTTTCAAGTTGCAACAAAAGTTTTTTTCTTTTTTGTAACAAAAGAATCAACCCATGGGCAATAATATCCTTATAAGGGTTTTTATTCTCTAGAAGTAATGTCTTTGATTGTTTTTGTTTTTTTTTTCCTGGTAAAAAAAATACAAATCATGTAAATATTTTCTTTCTAATATCTTTGTGTAAATATTACTTGGTCATTGTTTTTTTTTTCTTAATGTGTCAAATTAGTAAAATCAATGATGTCATCATGATTAAGGCTAACATGAGACGTATAATGACAAGTCAAATCCAAAAAGAAGTCTAGACATGTTAAATTAATGACCTTTTTGACAACAATAACCATAACATTTGATAAAATAGTTGGATTGGGTTGCAAGCTACCC
>Ga0325411_1002491_pt1 | contig 20895 bp, 13 predicted proteins | sample PopdelMetagenome_13_FD_206181 | JGI IMG/M metagenome (GOLD analysis project Ga0325411, IMG submission 206181) | Populus deltoides microbial communities from Bellville, Georgia, United States - Xylem-PdIQD-R4 | ecosystem: Host-associated > Plants > Phyllosphere > Stem > Wood/Secondary xylem...
TGAGCAATTATTCAAGTAGCTAGTGGGTTTTAATAAATCTATTTCAGGAGCAATTATTCAAGTCTTCGTGACCAATCAAAGACTTGTGGACATTATTATTATTATTATTATTATTTGATTTGTTTATAATGGAGCAATATTGATTTTAATATAGGTTTTGTTATTGTTTTAAGACGAAAAAGATATAGACAAGAGACATATCTTGTTTTTTTCTACATTCTGTAATTTTAAAATGATATAAATTTATTTTAAGATTATCATAATAATATATTTATTTTATATAATTGTCTTTGTCCTTCCAATTAACACATTTATATTTTTTTTGTATCTATTTTTTTATATTCTAAAATGCACTAACCAAATACAAAAATGTCTAAATTTATTAAAATAGTTATAACTTAGCAGCTGAGAGAAGTCTAATTCATAATTGGTTCATGTTTGATGAATTTATTGTTGTTTCTAACCAAGAAAAATCTAATAAATTTAACTGAAACTTAAACAAATAAAAATGAGATTTTACTAAATTACATGCCTTATTAAGTCATAAAAAATTATTTCTGTCATAAATTGACCAAAAAAAAAAAGAATTAAGTCTTGATTTGATCCATATTTTAATTTGACTCTCCATCTTGATAAATTAAGATTTTATGTAAAATTAATATGAGCTTGAGTACTATAATTACATGGTATTGGAACTTGATTAATTTATCTATTATTATTACAAGAGAAAATAAAACAAAACTCTTTTAAAACTGTGTTTTTATTATCGTATGGGACTAAACAATTTCCTTTTAAAAGCAAACAGCTATGCTTAGAAAAGTTTTGAAGTCCTGGCACCATGTTAATTACCACAAAAATATCGAACTATATATTTGCCTATTTCTCAAAGTTTTTTAAGCACATAAATTTCTCAACATTTTCAAAATCTAATCTATTTCGTATATTTTGACATGTTTGGCATTTTTTTTCATTTTTTATTTTTGTTCGAGTACCCAAAAAAAATGAAGAAAAAAAAAATAGCGAGTGTCAGTAGAGAGCTAGCTGGAGACTTTTTAAAATTAAAAAGAGAAAAATAAAGAATAAATATCTTTATCCACTTTTTTTCATAATCTAATCCTACACTTAAAGTTTTTTAAAATCCTAATTAAACATTCTCTATAAATACCCTTTCAAATGCAGGAGGGGCATATATATATATATATATATATAAAAGAAGTATCAGGGTACGTAGCTCGCTCTCACTCTAGGTCTCTAGGTATAGAATGACGTATTTTCATAGACAAAGATTGGTATTCATATATAAATTTTTCTTCCATGATTAGGTTCTTTATTGATTGTTTAAGTAGTGAGCAAAATTATACGTTTTACCAATTATATAATACAATTGTAGTGAGGTTTCAGAATATAATTTATATTATTCTCTAACATACCCCCTCAAGTAAAAATATTTTTAGGCTTGAAACTTGTACAGACTAATATTAGCTTATACTTAATTTTTATTAAATAAATGAAGATGGTGAGATTCAAACTCGTGACCGCTTAGTTATCAAGACTCTGATACCATGTCAAAGAACCATCTCAACTCAATAGTTTAAACTGTTAGGTGAGATTCTAAGATATGATTTATATTATTCTCTAACGCTCCTAACCTACAAATCTGTTTCTCTAAGGTACGCCAAAGTATTGTTTTATTGTTGAGGCTTGATTCCATCTCTTTAGAGCTTAATATAGAGAATGTTCAACAGAAAAGAATTAGTTTCTTATATTTTTTTTCGTTTCTCCTAATTGTTGCGCTCCCTGTTTCATGCTGTAGTTTTTATGATTTTCTTTTCTCTATTTTATTTTTTTTATTTGTTCATCTAATATAAGTTAGGCTACTATCTTTGTAGCTATTTTTTTAATAAAATTTTCTTTTGACTATTACTAAAAGAAAAAATATTCTACCCTTTTTTATAATTTTTTTTTGTTACAACTTCTTTGCTGTATTGTAAAAGAAATCCAATTTTTTTTGTCACTTGTTTTAATTATAAGAAATCAAAGGATGGATTAGACAATATGTGATGGAATGCTAATGGTTTTATTTAAGCCCATCTTCTAGTATTGTTTTTCTTTATTATAAATAAAGTTCGAAGGAAAAAAAAATAAACTTGAGTTTATTATGGATTTTTTTTATTTTTTATTAGTACCATATATCCCCTAACGATTGGCATAAAATGGTCCAATTAATTGATTGATTAATCCATTATAAAATGAAATAATTGCACTCTTTAGAGTTTATTTCGTTTTATAACAAGGTCATTCTTTAGAGTTGATGCTTCAATTATTGGTTTGAACCTTCCTCAATTCCTCCCCGTAACACTCTTGCACTTTTTTGTTTGACATTGATACAAAACCCACCACAAATCATAAAATTAATAAGATAAGGAAAAAAAATTATGCATAATAATTAGTAATTAGTAACATTTTTTTTTAATTTAATACTGCACAACAATCAATCACGGGTCTATTTCTTCATTTTATTAAAAGGATCCCATCACTTGTTACAAATCTTGCCACATCAAGGAATACAATTTGGAGTAAAACCATTGTTTTAAAACTCAATCTGATTAGATTGGTTGAGCTGTAATTCAGGAAATTTAAAGTCTAGATTAGATTGAGTTTCAACAAAAATAAAATAAATTTATTTAGTGTTATCTAGTAAAAAACCCGAGTTGATATAAGACCTGATTAACATAAAAAAAAACTCAATTAAAACTTGTTAATTTTGTTAAAATAATATTATTTTTATTTTCTTGTAAAATAATAAAAATAAAATTAATCTAGTTGACTTGAGTCAACTGATTTGTGGCTTAGAACTTGTCCAAACTAACTTGATTCAGATTTAAAAACTATGAATATAATATATCTTTCAATAAAGAATCATGTAATGAGACAAGTCATGAAATGAATTCAAACAAGAGACCATTGATTTGAAACTTAATTGGCATGCCGGTGCCTCCCATGTTGATGAGATGTATTACTCTTTAGAATATACATTATCAAGATTTTAACATCATTTTACAGGTTAACGTTTCCTCATGAGAAAATATTTTCATGGAACTCAACTTGCAATAGCTCCTCTCATTCATCAAAAGGTTCAGATTATATATATATATATATATAACCTTCTTCTTTCGAGGTTATGACCTATATGCCTAGATATTGAAATTCCAAATCTCAACTGTCTTTGACCCCGAAATATGTGTGTATATAATTGTGAATTTTTAGTACTCGAATTTATTTATTTATTATTTGATCAGTATCTCAAACTATTTTTGATAAAAAAAAGTATTTCTATTAATGTTAACCGTGGGCAATGATTTAAAAACACGACATGTGTTATCCACCCTGCATCAAGCATTCTTGGGGAGGTGTTGTTCAACATGTCACTCTACCATTGGACAGACTTAAATACGCTCTAATCCACAACTCAACCGACCACCATATCCAATGAAGAATTTTCCTCCCCTAATCCCGTATGCTTGTCTTCCTTCCACAGTTTACTTAATTACTAGAGGCATAGGCTTCAACATGCAGCCATGTTCCAAGGTTAACTTCACCACCTCCCTAGCCAAGAATTGTGAACCATGAACAATATCATTCCCTATATATAGACTCACGGACCCTCTTCCCAATTTGCTCCCTTGGTGGACTACAATACTACAATTTCCTTTCAAAGTGATTAGGGATGACAAATATTTGTTCTTTTAGCAAAGCCTCGCACCATCTTTGTAGCTCAACTTGGTGTCTAATGTCATGTTTCTACCGTCTAATCCTTGTTAGAGTGAATTCTTTTTGTATTCAACTTTGTTATTTTCTCTGCGTTTCTTTCTTTGGTTTTGTTGTTCTGAATGTTTTGAAGCCAAGAACCCATGATTCTTTTAAGCCTAGGGACTTAGATCTGTTCTTCACATCCGTGTCTGCCACCACAGTTTCAAGTATGTCAACTGTTGAAATGGAAGTTTTCTCCAATTCCCAACTCATTGTTTTAACCATTTTAATGCTCATTGGTGGAGAAATCTTCACTTCCATGGTTGGACTTCATTTCAAGAAGTCTCAACTTAAGAAAATGGAAAACAAAATTTCTTCCCTTGCAAACAATGATCCTAGCACTTACCAATCTGAGTTGGTAATGGCAGAAAAACAAGATTTTGAAAATCTTGAATCAGGAAATCATGAAACTTCATTAGATAGTAGTGTAGATTTCTTGAAGTACAAATCGATCAAGTTTTTGTGTTTTGTGGTTTTGGGATATTTTATAGCTGTTCAAGTTCTAGGAGTTTCCCTAGTTTCAACCTACCTAGCCCATGTTTCTAGTGCAAGAAATGTGCTAAAAAACAAGGGGCTAAACTTGCTAACATTTTCTATCTTTTCTGTTGTTTCAACTTTTGCCAACTGTGGTTTTCTTCCAACAAACGAAAACATGGTGGTCTTTAAGAATAACTCTGGCCTCCTACTCATCCTCATCCCTCAAATTCTTCTTGGAAACACTCTATTTCCCTCTTGCCTAAGATTCTGTGTTTGGTTCCTGGGAAAGTTTTTCAAGAGAGTAGAATCAAATTACCTCTTGAAGAAAACAAGTGAAATTGGATATTTTCACTTGCTACCAAGCCAGCATTCTTCTTATTTGGTCATTACTGTTTTTGGGTTTGTCATCACTCAATTTATATTATTTTGCTCCATGGAGTGGAATTCAGCTGGATTAAGTGGTCTAAATTCTTACCAAAAAACTATAGGAGTATTATTTCAAACCATGAATACAAGATATGCTGGAGAAAGCATCGTCGACCTCTCAACCATCTCCTCAGCTATCTTGGTGCTGTTTGTGGTCATGATGTAAGTGTTCTCTTTCCTCTCTATCTAAGTTTAAATAACGCATAAATCCATGTTCTCTTTCCTCTCTATCTAAGTTTAAATAACGCATAAATTGATAACCTATAGTTTCTATGTATTTTGTCTATAAGAAAGGTGGCATTTTCCCCATTTTCCTTTTGTTGTTTTGGTAATTGGTACGCAGAACAGCCTCATAATCAGAAAATGTCCAGATTAAATAAATCATAAAAAAATGTGAGGAATGAACTATCTATATGAGTAGATTGAGCTAGTCCTTACATGCAATTCATTTTTTATTATAAAGTAGTTTCTATTCGTAATGTTTTTGTTATATTATATATAAAGTAGTTTCTATTAAACGGAACAATATAGTGATTTACTAATCTAAAATTTGATCTAAATCAATTTTAAATTAAATCAAATATGAATTTTTCTAACTGAACGGACGGGTCAACCTATAATCTAATTAGAACTCGGTTTGATATTTAATTATTTCTAATTTTTTTTAATAAAACTTGGGTTTGCATTGAAGATTAAACCAAGTTAATTTAATAAATTTGTATATCTTCCATAACATGACTTGGAAAATCGTAATCAAACTTGAAAAGCCAATATTGTAACCTAGGATACGAATCATCTTAGGATTACTGAAGTTGACTTTAATCTAAAATTTTATATGACTTGAAAACTCCACTTCTGACCTTACCCAAAAGAATTCATATTTTATTTTCATTGTTAACTTCAAAAAATATTATTTCTCATACTAAGAAAATAGAATATATATACATTGAAATAGCTTTATCCATTTTATTTTTCAGGTATCTTCCTCCTTATACTTCTTTCCTCCCCGTAAAAGATGACGAAGAAATATATAAGAAGAAAAGAAACAGAAGGGGAAAGCTTTTGGAGAATATACTGTTCTCTCAACTATCATATTTAGCTATTTTCATCATCCTTGTATGCATCACAGAGAGGCAAAAACTGAAGGAAGACCCTCTCAATTTCAGTTTATTGAATATTGTGGTTGAAGTAGTCAGGTACAAATATTTTTGCCTTTTTTTCCTTGGATCTTGAACTCAATTTTAATTATAATTGATGAAATAAATGTGGTGATTAGCTAATTAACATCTTTGATATTAATTTTCTTTTTTCTGGTGCAGTGCTTATGGAAGTGTAGGGTTTACAACAGGCTACAGTTGTGACAGGCAAACACAACCTAATAGTAATTGTGTGAGCAAATTTTATGGATTCTCAGGGAAATGGAGTGATGAGGGGAAGATTATTCTCATAGTGGTGATGGTGTTTGGAAGACTTAAGAAGTTCAATATGGATGGTGGCAGAGCTTGGAAACTCTTGTGATCATGGAGACATGGAAATATCAGCAATATATACAGTGTGGCGCCATGCATGTTTATATATATAATTAATTAGTCCTCGAAGAGGCATAATTATTCTTCTCTTCTTGTTTTTAGGAGAGAGCAGGTATTCAACAAAGTACATAATATAAAAATGAAGCAATTATTTAGTGTGTTTTTATATGAAAATAAAATTCAAGAATATTAATTGCTATAATTAATGGATTTAAATCTTATACAAAACGAGGAGTGCTACTCTTAGAATGTCTAATAATTCTCGTGCAAATGGATATTTAGAGGTAGGCTAAGAGATATAGTTTCCATACTTAACTGGAGAATTAACTCAAAAAAATTAGTCTGTTAAATTAATTAGAATTAATCATGGTTTTTTTTTTCTTGGTTTTTGAGTTAGATGAGTTTGGTTGAGCACTTAAATATCACTGAAAACTCAGGTTAGTGGGACAAGTCTTGTTAAATTAATATTTTATTTGATTTAATTAAAAATTAAATTCAAACCAGTTCAATTTTTGGATTTCTCATTTAATCTTATTAAATCAAGACTAATAACTATAATATATAATATGAAGTTTGGTTAGTCCTTTTATTGGGCTGAAACCTGAGGCTCCTTTTCCGAGACTAATTGCTTAGGTTGGAATTTTGTATTATCTTGTGCCTTGGGGGATAAATGCCTCTTACGTCTCTACCCTTTTGGGCTCGATGCCTTGTTACAATTATCTTCCAAATTTATAATAATAATAATAAAAGAAATGAATATATTTGTAAAACTTGACGGAACCTCACAGGATTACCGGTGACTTGTATTTTCATAGTTTTGAAACTTTACCTGGATTAATTCGAGATTCGACTGATTTAGCATTAACATCAAGTCAAGTTGAAATAAAAATTATGAAATGAAAAAATTTAGTGATTAGATTAACTCAACAAGATCAGGTTAAAAATCTGGTTACAACTCGTTGTCTTTTGATTTTTTACTAAAACGACATCGTTTTAATTTTTTATAAAAAGAATTGATTCAGGTGATCCGGTCGAAACCCAAAATCCAAAATCCAGGTCTTAGACCAGGCCGATTACCGGACCGGGTCTAAAAACTATAATTGTAGGTGAAGTGGAGTTTCAATTAAAATAAAAATAGGATTGATATAATATAACCTAGTAAAAAACTTGAATTAATCTATAATTTAGTTAATTTTGGGAAAACTTAAATAAAATTTAATCAAAATTTATTAATTTTTTTTAAATGATATTATTTTTAATTAAAAATTAGATTGGTTTTCTTATAGATTCTAAACTTGATTTAGCGTTTAATCTACTGATCAAAAATCTTTGATTTGATCTAAATTTATCTAGTTTAAAAATTATAAAAAAATATTAATAATTTTTTGTCCAAAAATAATTTAAACATTAACAAAATATTAATTAAAAAGTAAGTACGAGAATTTTAATAACTACACTAACATAAAATTCATTTATAAAAAAAGATCCCTACCCTTCTTGTTAATTTTTTTTTAAAAGGTTTAATTTATCAAAAAAATAGATTTGAGAAGGGCAAACTTTGCATATTTAAGAAATACATGGGGCTAATTTCTAGCTCAATTTTTCTTCCACTAAGGGTAGAGAAGTCATTATAGACAGCACTGGTCTGCGCTTACAAAGATTTTTGCTTTCGCATGATTTGAGCTCAAGTGGAAGAGTTTTAATGGCGAAGACATGTTAAAGACTTCCCTTCAGACACTGAAATCACTTCCAATCACTACAAAACAACAGACTCGAAGATTTACTAAAAACTCAGTTGTAATGGAAGCTCAAAACCACAAAGTCTATGTCCAATATAACCACACTGATTCCTGCAAGTTTTCAAGGTGGACTGCCAGGTAAAACCAAGAAAGAACTCATCTTTATTACAAACTTTCCTTCTTCTTTTGAGATTTTATATATTTCTCGAACTGGGTTTTCAGTTTCAATCAAGTTAAACTTGGTTTTCTTGTTTTTTGATTATTTGGGGGTGTTAGGGAGAGCTTTCAATTCATGCATGCAAGGCCTTGGCAAGAAGTGGTTGATTTTTACTCCAAAAGTGTTAATGGGCAATTGTCATTGTTGGAATTGTTTGGAACTCAGGTATTTTTCACTATGGAACTTCAAAAAGTTAGGATTTTTAGCATACAAATTGTGTTATTTGTAAGCATCCAGTGTGGTCTTGTAATTTTTTGTTGTATGATGCTAAAGAATTTTGTTTGCAGGCACATGATGTTCATTGTGATGATAAAATTGAAGAGGTTTCTAATGAAACTGGATTATTAGAGGGTGTTTCAAATGTAGGTAAGTCTGGGAGGTGGGCAAGGGTAACATTCAAGATTGTGCTTTCATATCATGGAGGTTCATTTGATGGTTGGCAAAAGCAGCCTGGTTTGAATACCGTTCAAGGGTGAGTTGCTTGCCAGTTTCAAGTTCTGAACACGGAACATGTGATGCCTCATATCTTGCTCCTTTTCTCCACGACTAGTAATGAGGTTTTGGGGAAACAGGCATCTATTATGTCTCAAAGGAAATCTGTATGATATGAATACTGTTAGAGAGACTTTTACTCTAAATTACACTGTTTTGCATTCAAATATTTGATGGATGCAGTTATCTGGGTATGTTTTTATGTTGTGCCAAAATGCCCCAATATTTTTTTCTTAATTTCTTTGGATTTACCTTCTTTTTTTTTTCCTTTAAAATGATCCAGGGAAACTGAGTTAGCGAATTCATAATTTATTTTTTATTTGGATTTGTTTTCATGTTCTTCTGTTCACTTCTCCGTGTCTTTCAGCTTAGTGGAAAAGTCTCTTGGAAGATTTGTTGATGAGAAGAAAGCTCAACAGCTAAAAGAACAATGTAAGCCATTAGAAGGCTGTGCTAGTGTTGCTGGCCGCACTGACAAAGGAGTGTCAGCTCTTCAACAAGTTTGTTCTTTCTGTATGTTAATGCCCTATTCTTTCTGCAGTTCCTTATATTTTACAATACATTCAATGTTTTAGTATTCTTATTCATAAGGCCTGTTTCTTTCACTACCTTCTGTGTTTCCCAGCCACGTCAACAAATATTGTGTGCTAAGTTTGTGAAACTTATCATGCCAGTTTTTCACCCATTTATGATCCTTTTTAGGTTCAATCCAAAGCCTCAAATTTTCCTGTGATGAAAAAGTTCTGTTGACATTTTTTGTGGATATAGAAGATTAAAGTTGAGCAGAATTAGTTATTTTTTTATGGGTGATACAAGGATGATGCCTCAAAAATATTTACTGTGTGGGATTTCACAGTCTGTTTCATCACTTGTTCTTTTTATTGATTGGATTTTAGTTTTTGATTAATTGTATGTCCAGATACTTGGAGAAAAGATGTTAAGCCTCATGAAATTGAAGATGCCATCAATGATGTGGCACCAGGAAAAGTCAGGGTTGAATCCATTTCTAAGGTATCAATTACATTAAACTTCTAAATGCCTGATTTCATCCTTGTTCTAAACAGAAGCTAACTGTCTCGGTACTGATTAGTTCTTTAACTTGCTGTAGGTTTCACGTGCATTCCATCCTAATTTTTCTGCCAAATGGAGGCGCTATTTGTATATATTTCCTTTAAATGATGGAGAAAATAGGGAAGAGATTGAGGGTGAGGGGGGTATTGAAAATTTTAGTTCTCATGAAAATTGTGAAAAGCAAAGAAATGAATGTGGTGAACTGGCCAGTGAGGAGAATGTTGAAAATTCAATAATCAGTGATGAGGATGAACTTCAAGGTGCAAAGAAACCTAGGAGTTTCAGTGTATGCAGGGTTAATCAGCTTTTACAACAACTAGAAGGGAAGTTATTATCCTACAAAATGTTTGCACGTGATACCAAAGCTTCGAGGAATGTGTAAGAATAAAGAACAAAACGAAGACTCTCTACTTTCATGGCTAGGAAAGTGCGCCTTTATGCCTTTGGTCTATTAGTTGTTCTGGTCTTCCGATAAATGAGCTTTTGTTCCTCGTGGAGAATATATAAAGGGTTTATCTGTGTCTATCCTTCTTAAAGTATTCTTCAGCTATTGAATTTAGGAATCAAATTTTAATCTACTGGTTTGATCTTGCCAGCAAATTTATCTGTGTGTTTATGCCCATATGCAGAGTGCACAGGATTGTATGTCAACATCTTATAAATATACCTTAGATTCTTAATGAATCTTCAGCTCCTAGATATAATGCTGGTTAAATGAATTTTGTTCATCAGAACCATCTCTGTAGTGAATTCCTTATGAATCACATTGGTCCTCACTCATGCATCCATGGCTTTTAGCTTTGTTTTTGGTTAGCTTTGGTTAGTCATTTTAAATACCTAAAAAAGAAAAAAGGTTATTCTTAAAATTCCACTTTCTCAACCTGACTTTTTGGGTTAATGCCAAAAAATGGTGTGGGCATTGTCATATCTATGGGAAATTGCTGTTATTTCACTTAAATGTTGATTTAACAATAACTGACAAAATATGCAGTTGTTTTAATTTTATCTAAGAAGCCTGTAATTTGATTGCTAGTGGCATTTTTTTTTTACAGGGGTCCTCCAACAGAATGCTTTTTATACCATGCTCGAGCCACGGAAACCAGATTGCCTTCTCCTGTAAATTTTCTCACCATAACCTCTCTTGTGAAACTCTTTGTTTCTCCCTTTAGTCACATCGCTTTGATTCTAGTGGATGGGTGGGTGAACTGGTATGCTTTGTGCAAGCACATGTTAGCAGTTTTGTGGAATCTATGAGTGGGAATGAATTCTCTTATCTCTTCCTCCCATGAACATAGACTCCTTTATGAAGTTATATTTATAACATTTTTGAATATTTAGATGCATTACTAATGATGCTACTTCTTGTATAGGATCATGAGAAAGGGATAAGGGTCATGTGTGTTGAGCTCATTGCTAATCGATTCCTACGCAAGGTTTGTCAGTTAAAATTTCATATCTATCACTAGGGAAGCATTCGTTTTTAGAATTTCCTGGCAATAATAGAATGAATCTGTAGATTCACCTTTAGAATTACTATAAAGTTCATGAGTTTGAAATTTCAGCTTGCAAATCTAGTTATTAGTTTTTTTTTTTTTTTTTTGGAGGGGGGGGGGACTCCACTTATTAGTTTACTCTGATGCAATGCATGACGATTCTTTTCAAGTTAGGCTATTTCTCACCCAATCCCAAACACCACATCGGCCTCATGCTTTAACATTATCAGTTTGTTTTGGATCGTATTTTCTTTGCTTAACTATTCATAATTTAATTACTACCAGATGGTTCGGGTTCTTGTGGCAACCTCGGTAAGGGAAGCAGCTGCAGGTGCACAAGAGGATGCACTGCTAAAGCTGATGGATGCTACATGCAGACGTGCAACTGCTCCACCTGCACCCCCAGACGGCCTATGTCTTGTTGATGTAGGATATACTGAGTTTGACCCACGAAACTGCCTCATTCCCTAGATCATATCTCATGTCAATTTCACATTAAGTATTGCTTTCAGCCTACTTTTGAGCGGGTATGTTATGCACAAATGAGCTTTGGACCATCATAGGATTTTGAGTGATCCTACATGAAAATTTTTGTTTCCAGTGACTAAAAGAAAGGAAAAGAAAAGAAAAACATTACATGCTATTTTTTGCATATCTTGTTCTGTCGTTACTTTTTTTTTTCTTTTAAATATACATGTTATGACTTCTATAACCAATATTGTTTCTTTGCGAATTTTCTTGAAATCTTAGTTACGAAAAAGCCACAACTTATAGCTTCTTTTAAATCTAATTTTTTCAAATAACAAAAGCAATTACAATGCCAAATACAAACTTATATTTTTTAGATTTTGGTTATGTGAACTATCAGCTGCTTTGGACATAGAAGAAAAGAAAAATGAATAAAAACCAATTGTCTCCACCAGAAATTGTGTTTTAATTCTTCAGAGCAGGCATTTTATAAGGGAGGAAGACTTGGATTTCGGAGGAAAATAATGGATAATGTTATTTAAAAAAAAAAACTAAGTGTTTTGACACAAGTGAAATGCTGGACACAGAAATACGAAAGGAAAGGGCTCAGCTTGGTGTCTAATTCAAGGTCAGACCGGAGATCTCTGGTCTAAATCCATATCTCACTCGTGCGTTCTAACAAAGAGATCTGACTTTGTCAGAACTTTATGCAGAACCCTTCTTTCATTTGCTTATTGTAAGACAACCTATACTAACCTCTCCTATTCTTAGCAAACCAATTCTCTTCCTCTCTCTTGTCTCTCTCATATCTTTCTTTCTATGCCATCAAAACTTCTTCACCTTCCCAAGCTTCCTCTCCACCCCCTCCCACCCCAGCATTATAGTCCTCGATCGAAGCCATTCATGTCTGCAATGGGCGCGCATGCCCCTTCACCAGTGCGCGTCCCACTACTCTATAGCATCGTGACTTCTAATCATAAAACCTCATTTGTTGTCTTTCTTCTTGTATCCCTCCATTTTGTTGCCTCTTTGGGACTGACGGACTCCGAAATCCTCCTCAAGTTCAAAGGTTCTTTAACGAACGCATCTGTGTTGTCGGACTGGAGTGATAAGACCACGCCATGCACGAAAAATAATGCAACAAATTGGGTTGGTGTAATTTGTGTTGAAGGGTCCCTTTGGGGGTTACAACTTGAGAATATGGGATTGGCTGGCAAGATTGATGTGGAAATTCTAAAAAGTTTGCCAGATTTGAAAACATTCAGCATCATGAACAATAACTTCGATGGTCCCATGCCAGAGTTCAAGAAAATGGTTACATTGAGATCGATTTATTTGTCTAACAACCATTTCTCAGGGGTGATTCCACCGGATGCTTTTGATGGCATTTTGAAACTGAAGAAAGTGTATTTGGCACAAAATGAGTTTACAGGTGCCATTCCTTCCTCATTGGTAGCCTTGCCTAAGCTTTTGGTTTTGAGGCTTGAAGGAAACCAATTCACTGGGAAGCTACCAGATTTTACACACAATCTCCAATCATTCAGTGTGTCAAATAATGCTTTGGAGGGGCCAATCCCTACAGGCCTCAGTAAGATGGATTTGAGCTCCTTTTCAGGTGAGTTGCCCTCTTGATCTAAAGACCAGTAATAGCGACAAGTAATCATCTTTACTTAAGTTTTCTGAGACTTGCAAAAAGTAGGCTAGACATTGATTTTCTGTCATAAAGATTTTTAGATCATTGGCACCTCGAGCACATCAATTCACCAAAACAAAATTGAGTCTTGGTACTATTTTTTTTTTCAGATTCCTGGTGACATTGCCAATTTGTTCACTTTTATAGCTTTTTTGGTTGAGCAGGAAATAAAGGTCTGTGTGGACCGCCATTAAATGAATGTAATACCACAGACAACGATGGCCATGACTCTGACTCCAAGAAAACCCCAGTGCTACTGATCGTGATCCTTGCTGCAGCTGTGGGATTACTAATAGGTGCCATCGTTGCAGCTTTCTTATTCCTTCGTCGTCGTCAAAGACAAGCATCAGGCTCAATAGAAGCACCTCCACCACCAATACCATCAAACCTCAAAAAGAAAACTGGTTTCAAGGAAGAAAACCAAAGCCCATCAAGCTCACCGGACCACTCGGTAGGGAGCAGGAAGGGTGAAGGTCCAAAGCTGTCCTTTGTGAGGGATGATAGAGAAAAGTTTGATTTGCCAGACTTGTTAAAGGCCTCGGCTGAGATATTAGGAAGTGGTTGCTTTGGGTCCTCATACAAAGCAGCACTTAGCTCTGGGACAATGATGGTGGTTAAGAGGTTTAAGCAGATGAATAATGTAGGGAAAGAAGAGTTTCAAGAGCATATGAGGAGGCTAGGGAGATTGAAGCACTCTAACTTACTTCCTCTTGTGGCGTACTATTATAGGAAGGAAGAGAAGCTCTTGATTACCGACTTTGTTGAGAAAGGCAGCCTAGCTGTTCATCTTCATGGTATGCTTCTAGAACAAAATTTGGACAGTCGCCAAACATACATGGTGATGCTTTTCATCCATTGAATGCGTGCTCCACCATTGATGGACGGACATAATCGCTCTACGCATGCTTGCACAAGTGTCCATAGCATTCCTCGTCTTTTTCTTTCCATTCATTCATATAATGTGTGACATTTCTGTATTCTGACCTTGCTGCTGCCATCTGTTCCCTTTCAGGTCATCAAGCTCTAGGTCAACCAAGCCTTGGTTGGCCAAGCAGATTGAAGATTGTTAAAGGAGTAGCCAGGGGTCTTGCATACCTCTACAAAGACCTTCCCAACATCATTGCTGCCCACGGCCACCTCAAATCCTCCAACGTTCTTCTCACTCAATCCAACGAGCCAATGCTTACTGATTATGGACTAGTTCCCGTTATCAACCAAGAGAATGCTCAAGAACTCATGGTAGCCTACAAGTCCCCTGAATACTTGCATCATGGCCGGATTACCAAGAAGACAGATGTCTGGAGTCTTGGGATATTGATAGTTGAGATCTTAACAGGAAAGTTGCCAGCAAACTTCGTGCCACAAGGCAAAGGAAGTGAGCAGCAAGATTTGGCAAGTTGGGTCAATTCTGTTCCTTATGAAGAGTGGATTAATGTGGTGCTCGATAAGGATATGACTAACGTGTCAACAAAACCCAATGGTGGTGGTGAAAGTGAGGTGATGAAGCTATTGAAGATTGGTTTGAGTTGTTGCGAAGCCGACGTGGAGAAGAGGTTAGACTTGAAGGAAGCTGTTGAGAGGATTGAAGAAATAAAAGAGAAAGATAGTGATGATGATTTTTTCTCCTCATATGCCAGTGAAGGGGATATGAAATCTTCAAGAGGGAAGTCTGATGAATTCACATTCTCTTAAACATCTCGAGTATGGTTGAGTTAAAAATTGGATCTCTAATCCATTAGAGTGGGGGAGGGGGGAGATAAATAAGATTTTCTGCATTTGAATGAAGAGCCATGGGGATGATAATGCGTAAGAAAATGAAGAAGAAGAGGGAAAAAAGAAGGAAATAGTCTTTGCTCTTGCATGCTTACCTCTCTATATAACTACCATGAAAACAAATAATACACTACTAAAATTCTTATATTAAGAGATTGTACTGCTATGGTAGTGTGGAAAATTTGGTGTATGGATTATTTTTACAACATCCATGAAATAGACAGTCCAAAATTCATTGAAATGATATATATATATATATATATATATATATATATATATATCTCCAAGACTAAATGAGCTAGGGTTTGACAGCTTTTTCTTTCTCCTTGGTAGTACAATGGATAGCAAGAACATTCACACAAAATGGATTCACTTGGATCAGAATTATCTGATTACTTAGTGTAATGGATGCTGTGGCAAGTTTCTGTTAAGCAATTGGTTAATTTAGTCCATATAAGCCATTATTGTAGCTCAATACTAAACAGACTATGGAAAGTCAAAACCTAGCTAAAGACAGGATTTCCTAATAAGAATAACTAAACCGGCCCTTCCCTGCCTTACAAGCAAGTCTCTTGATGTATATCATGGCTGCCGCGGCCATTTCCAGCTCTGATCAGCAACTTCATGATGGATTCTGAGTATTGTACAAGGCCCTGGAATGGAGCTGTTGCTTTGGAGTATCGGCCTGATTGAATAGTCATTCCATATTGTGACTGCATTTCGGGAAAATCAAGTTGGTCTAGTGAAGTGAAAGTGGTCTATTGAACAGCACAGGAAATCCTGTGCCTGCTGCTGAATCTGCTACTGAGAAATAGGAAAATGTTAGGCTAACTCAGGAATAGAACAGTGTGTGATCCCTGCCTCTTGGAACTCCTGACTAGGTCCATTGCCACCCTCTTGCCTTGTTCCCATGCTTGTTGTCGCTGCTGCTGCGTTGAGCTTTGGCTCCATACAAATGATCATACCTGTCCGGTTTCCCGATCCCCCATGCCTCCACGATCGCCCACAATTCCTATCTTCTTTTGTGAAAACCTTTAAATCAAGTTATTTGATTAAATGCTTTTGAATATTAGCTAATCAATAGTTGTGATGTAGGAAAAGAGAGAAAAAAAATCATGAAAATACAAGAATCAAAGTAGAATAGTAATAAAAAAAATCATCAATGAAGGAGAGAAACCCAATCTCGAAGAGACCAAAACAACAGTACACACTTAATCTTGCAAAAACTCTGAGTTTCAATTTCGATTAATAATTCAAAAATCAAAATAATTGATGTCTAGGTATTTATTTATACACACCAAACCAAATAAAATAATAAATCTTAATTTAATAAGAAAACTAAATCATAATTTAACCACTAAATTATAAATACTAATAATTTTAAATAATAAAATCTAAACTAATCACATAATATCAAAACTTTTAAATAAATAAAAACCAATTCTCTTTGCTGTCCTTCATTCTCCGTCAAGTTGTCAAGAAAACCAAAACTAATTCGTTCCTAGAGATGAGGATGATATGCTAATTTCTCATAAATGTATCAGTCTAGACAAGGATAGTATGTAAGTCTATGACCGAGGACCATAGTTTGATTCGGGGATCGATCTAACACAAGAGTTGGGTCATGTATTAAATAGGTTAAATCGGATTAATCTAAATTAATAAAAAAATTAAAGGTTTTGAAAAAATATTATTATATTTAAATAATTCAAACCCAATTTTAATCGAGTTGGAGGCTAAGGTTGACCAAATCAAACTGTTCAATTCTGAGTTGATTTTCTTGACACTCAACGTAGGCTAGGAGGCATGTTGATCGGGTTCGGACGGACTCTTGAATCAGGCTAAGTTTAATACAAAAAGAGACTTGGTCTTGATATGTGAAAAAAACCGTCAAAAAATGACAGCATGTCTTCTTGTATAACGAGAACTTATCGTAATTTGAATTTGATGAGTTTAGTTAAGCACATAAATAATTAATCATTACCTATAATTAGTAAAAGAAATGTTCAGTTCGAAGAAAAATGGATGGTGGCACTGATTAGTTTTCAAAGAGCTTCGCTAATGATTTGGCAACATGTTGAATGTGACTAGCTGTTTCTTTTTGTTCTGTAACTGACAGCCAGCCATGGTGGATTATATGAGGGGCCAATGTCTTGTTACAACCTCAATGACTACAAGGACTAGACCATTGTTGGGGACAGACATCCATGGGTTAGGGTTAGGGTGTTAATTTCTTGAACCTAGGGCAAGTCTTCCCAATGATCTTGTTTTGTTTCTCATAGTTTCTTCGTTTGATTCTTTGTCAAGAAACTAAAAGGGGGAGAGTGAAAGGGGCAGAAAATGTTGACTCTAAGAGAGAATGCAGAGAGGAGGAGAGGAAGAGAGAGGGCAACAGCTGTGGCTATAGATAAGGATAAAAGCAGCCAATCTGCTCTCATTTGGGCTGCTGATAATCTTGTCACCAGAGACCTTGTTTTGAAACTTGTCCATGTTAAAGATAGACAAAATGCAGGTTAACTCTCTTAAGAATTAAGATACATGCATTTATTTCTCTGCCATTGTTTCATTTATTACATCTTTATATGTACATACAATATTGTCTGGACTATAGTCAGATATCTTATAACAGAACAGGCTTTTCGATCATATGAGGTATTCATGATTTCTAGGCCATTGTTCTGCTGTTCCATTTTGAACAGAAATGTTGCTAGGGATGGGATTTTGGTTAAAAGGATAAGTTTGTAAGTAATTGTTTCCAAATATTTATGCAATTTCTTGTATTTTTGTTGCAGTTTCAAATGACCATGATGCACCAGAGGAACAACAAACCGATAGTCAAAAGATGGACTTCTTTCTTCCATTTCGATGTTTCTGTAGGCGTCGACGAGTGGGTTTTGGGTGCTTCCTTCTCTTTATATATTACTTTGTTAAACATCCGAATTCAAATGACAAGAAGCAATGTTTTCAGATTTTGCTTTCTGTTCCTTACTCCAGCTTTTTCTTCAATTTCCTTCTTTCATGATTTAATTTTCTGCATTAGGTACGATGCGAAACTGTGCTACTTGAGGATTCAGATGTGGCAAGAGCACTCATTGGATATGTTTACCGATCTGGAGTTGACACTTTGTTGCTTGGTGGAGGATCAAGAAATGGCCTTTCCAGGTGATTCCCAAATAGTTCTAGTCTATTATAATCAACCTGAAATGAAAATGTGTAAGCAGGCAGGTATTGTTATATCTAACAAGTCTATCAATTGTTCGGTGTTGCTCTTTGAAGAAATCTATGCCACTAGGTATTGTTATGCAAAGATAGCTTCATGGTTATAAAGCAATTTTTTGAACCTTCAATGTTGGTTTGCACAGACTATTTAAGACTGTTGATATTCCTGGCACTGTGTTGAAAAGGGCACCGAATTTCTGCACTGTATATGTAGTTTCCAAAGGGAAGGTCAGTGGTTTGCGAAACGCAACTCGTCCAGTCCCAGCTAGATATGCAGCTGGAGGGGCACTGCTTGTGCAGCGTAACTCGAGTGTTGATCTACCTACAGCCATGTAAGACTAAATACTTTTCCTGACCTTATACATTGTGCATTCTTAATTTCAGAATCTTTCTAGGGGGTAGCTTTTGTTACATGTTGATCTTCACAGACCAAGATTTTGAGATTCCCAGTTAAGTTCAGGATTCAGGATTATTTTTATGATTCTTCCGACTGTATCTTTTTGCCTAATTGCCCAAGGTGTACCACAAATTGCCTTGTTCTTCTCTGGCTAGTTGCAGCCTGGATAAAGTCTCTGCAATATCTTTGAACTATAACTATGGTGGTGGATACCACATTATGGTAGATTAGATGGTCACATATCACTTGTACCTATATGCTAATTCCTATGAAATAAGATACCTGTTAACATTTGATAACCATTTGTGTAGAGCGGAAAGCTGGTATGATGAGCTCTCGCCGGATCACCCTGATAGCCCGACTGAAAGTTCCGAAAGGCCTAGCACTGATACCACATTCTTTGCTTTCTATGAAAATCTGGGGAATTCTGAACTAACTGAAAACTTGCAAAAGGACTTGTATATGGATGAAAGAGACTTCGAATCAACACATTCAGGGTCCAGTTCCCCAGTTGAGCTTAGGGGTATTCCTGAATTTAAAATTTTTGACAGTCATGCAGAACCATGGTTGGAACTGAATGAGGTCAGAGTGCTACATAAGTCACTTTCGATTCCGAAAATCAAGTTTCAATCCTGTCTTAGTGCAAAATTGTACAATGACAGGAGTTGGAAAGTAATGTGTACTTTGCCAACAATTTTTCATATCTTTCAGCTGCACTTTCTCAACAAATGTTTATTTACAATTCCAGGAAGGCCATGAAGATGAGGTTAGAAGGCTAAAAAAAGAGCTCAAGCAAACAATAGATATGTATCATGCAGCCTTAAAAGAAGCACTTGCTGCAAAACAAAAGGTATTGATTAGAACATGTCCATTTAGTGACTTTCATTTTCTGGATTTTGCTTTAAGCATAGGTGATTTGTCGAAATATCTAATACTACTGTAATCTTAGCCTGTGATACTAATGATATCCAGATCATCAAATCTTCTCCAAATTGCAAGGTAAAATTGACTAAGATCTTAATTGGAGACTGTAGAAATTTAGCAGAATTTAGGTAGGGGAAGAATTGTTAAGAAGCTGAGTTCCATTTTCCTACCCAACAAATCCTAACCTTCAGTGTTTTAACTGCAGGTAATGGAACTTGAACATTGGAAAATAATAGAGGAGAAAAGAATACCGGAGGCGCATCTAATCGAGGAAACTGCATTGAAGATGGTGGAATGGGAGAAAGCAAAGAGTAGGGCTGCAAATGAAGCAGCAGAAGCAGCTCAGATGCGTGTTGAGATAGAGGTACAAAAGAGAATCAAAGCTGAAAAGAAAGTTCTCAAAGAGACTGAGGAAAAGAAGAAAGTTTTAGATGCTTTAGGACAATCCCACATAGTTGTCAAACATCAGAGCTTGTTCCACATGATAGTTGTTGTTCTTCTGTTTTACTTTTACTTCTCTGTATTTAAATGATCTTCTTTTGAGGTGAAGTCCACCATTGATTTGTGTTGTAATCTCTAACTTTGTAATATGATTGGATTTCTTATGGTTTCCTGTAAAACAACGTTACCGAATTTCTGTCAATTCTTCAGGCTACTCCACAGATTTCAGTGATTCAGGCATGGTTTATTTTTCCCACTTAACATCTTAAGAGATTTGCATTGCAATGTAGAAGGTGAGAGTTCATGATAAATCACAGGAGAACATCACAATCATCACACATAATCAATCTAGCTACAGCAGAAATGTACTCGATTCAAAAATTTATAAGCTGAAGCAGAAAATTTCTTGATTAACAATTCAATGCAAGAATTCCATGATGAAGGAACAAATGTATGGAGAAAAGTTTAACAAACGCGAAGAAGATTGGAACAGAAATGAGGAAGAATAGGAGAGAAAGCAGGAATGCAGAGAGGGAGGACAGAATAATATTTCCTTTCTTTGATCATTCTATTCTGTTACAACTGCCTCTGTATATAGGCATGAATAGAAAACAAGAGAAGGGTCTTGTGCCTTCTAGATTACAAATATATAGAAACGGTGCGTATTAAGTAAAGTAAAACGGTGTGAATCACTTGTAATGGTAACTTCTCTTTTAAATGCCTTTC
>Ga0325411_1002494_pt1 | contig 20887 bp, 19 predicted proteins | sample PopdelMetagenome_13_FD_206181 | JGI IMG/M metagenome (GOLD analysis project Ga0325411, IMG submission 206181) | Populus deltoides microbial communities from Bellville, Georgia, United States - Xylem-PdIQD-R4 | ecosystem: Host-associated > Plants > Phyllosphere > Stem > Wood/Secondary xylem...
ACCAGTAATCAGTAATGTAAAGACTGCCTTTTCTTCTACCTTCTTTTTCATGAATGGTAATCCATATGTCTTTCAGCTCCCTTCTAAATTACAGGCCAGATCCTACTGCTGAGGTCGAGCTGGTTTTCAATTTTTTTTCCTTTTACCGGCCGACTGTCACCCTTCAATAGTCATCTTGGCTATTAACTGTACAATATAATCCTCTACTCTTAATATACTTGATGCACTTATTCATCCATGAATAATTAGCTTTGCTAAACCTTTTCCTTCTTAATTTTCCCGGAAATTAAACGTCCATTCCAGCCAAATCATGCATACAATTTCAAAATTCTAGGAGTGTAGAAGATCACGATAAAACAAAGTAAATATAAAAGAATCAATTCAACCTAAAAATTTAAACGGTGGGCTTAAAATTTGTATAGATTCATATTATCTTGTGTTTAATTATTATCAAATAAATAAGAATGGTGAAATATATAAAGAATTAATTTAACTTAAAAATTTAAATTATTAGGTTAAATTTTAAAATATGATTTATATTATTTTTTAACTGTAAATAACAGGCAAACCAAATACATTAAATAATGGAGCAAACGGCCAGTTTTTTAAGGATTTTTGAACAACTTCAGTGTAAAACAAAGAGGTATGTTGTTTTTGGCCTGTTAATTATTGTTGAATATGTACTATAGTTTGGTAACGAATACGCTTCCATGTTGGCTTATTCGATCTTGTGAAGTTTACTTGGTCGATGTGAGTGTCACGGGCAACCCTAAAACCAACAACATGGGCTCCACTGCGGTTCTTGATGGAATTATGCAAGCTATCAGCAGAATACATACCAAATTAAACCGTTGTCATGATTTGTTAATTTTCTCTCCATTCACACTGTGGAGCCAGCTTTAGCTCCAATAATAGCTGATTTGTTCATTAATTACTATTGTTTAACCAAGTCAGCACATCCAATCTTGGAACCATTACATTATTTGATTTTAATTATTGCTTTAATCATAAATCACAGATCAGTATTTGATTCCGATTGGTGTTGTTTTGTTCTTGTGAAGATGAATGCGTCATATGATGCATGTTTAGAAACTCGAAGCTGGTATATGCATATATATTGCAAGTTTACATCGGCGCTTTCCTGTGGGATAAAAATCATGCATGGTCCCTCTGTTTTGCACATTTGATTTAATCAAACTCTATTTTGAATTGGATCAAATTTATTCCTCTAATTCATTAAAGTAATTAATTTGAGACTCTGCAACCAATTACATCATAACAAGCGGCATTCATCTAGCTATATAATTAGTATCGGATTGTGGGATCGATGAAGGGGCTCAAATCACCTTAGATTGGAAGTACAGGAGTTGATTTGATCCAATTTAATGTAGAGTGACCATGAATTATCTTAGCCAGAGAAGTCGACAGCAATTTGTCATGTGTGGCAACGGCAAGTTGAAGGGCTCCAAAGGACAAAAATTCTAACTTCTTACATTGATTCCTGACATGGGTTGCAGAAGATTAATACAAAAGTACCAGAACATGTCTTTCTTGATTCGATCTACAACATTGTGGGCATGTAACAGTTGGAAATAGTATTGCAATACTACACAAGATTTCGTTCATTTTCAGTGTTTGGTTATTAGGGAAGAAGCTTGAAGGTTAAAAAGGTTAACGTCTTTGGAAGGCCAGTCTATTATAGCACAGGATAGTATATATTTAGAAAAAGGTTTATTATTCTTGTATTATATATATTATTTTCATGCACACGGTCAAATGCTAAAATTTTTCAAAGCATATTTTCATTAAAAAATTACATTTTTCTCATGTTTTGAAAATCCAAAAAATAGATGTCATATCCAGTTTATGATCATCTATTAGGGTTTGGCTAAAATATCAAAAACTTTTTTCCAATCTTTTTTTTTGGTCTAGATGTAGACTTTTAATATTTGGGGGTGTAAAATTACACGATAAGGCACACCCTCGGGTATTAAAGATATAAGGTATAAATAAATACGATGCTAAAATTCAAATTTTAAACGATTAGGATCTAACTCAATAAAGTAGAGACTTTCTCATGAAACGAGATCTGCCTTGAACCTTAGAAAAGACCAAATAGAAACTCGACTTAAGAAAAAAAAAACAATCAAACAACAATGCAGCTTACCTTAGATAGGATGCACTGGGGGTGATGCGTCTTCCCTTTACACAACCAGTCCCTTACCTAGACTCTCGCAGACCATATGTTCCTAGTAACCATAATACTAGGTGACGACTCTTAAACATTAATAATAATTTTATGATTAAATCTAAAAACCTTTCCCAACACATCACACCTTATCAGGGAGGCACGACAAAAGCCTTCATCGTCGCCAAACAACGTCGTGGCACGCGACCCCGCGACATTTATCATTGGCAAGTATGTCCTTTTACAGGCCTGTTGATACTCTTATTTCTACATCAAAGGTTACTTCCGTGTTAGATTGCTTGTTCTTTAATCCTACATGTTTTTGGCAAATTATTGGTGTGCTTCAGTATCTCAGCTTTACGAGACCAAACATTTATTTTGTTGTTAACAAAGTCTGTCAGTATATGCATGCTCCTGCAGATTCACATTGAGCTGCCATTAAACGCATTCTGCGTTATCTTAAGGGTACGATCTCTTTTGGTCTTCATATCATGTAGCTCTTCTTTTTTCCTTGCATGGTTTTACATATGTTGATTGAGCTGGTAATGTTGATGATTGTAAATCTACGAGTGACTACCTTATTTTCTTTAGTCATACATCGATTTCCTGGAAGTCCAAGAAACAACGCACTGTTGTTCGATCTTCTACCGAGACTAAGTATAAAGCCTTAGTTGATGGCACTTATGAGGTCATATGGCTTCAATATTTATTGCAAGATCTACAGACTACTCCTTCTTTAGTGCCTATGACTTGGTGTGATAATCTGGATGCTACTTATTTATCTATCAAACCTATCTTTCATGCTCGTACTAAATATATTGAGGTTGATTATCATTTTGTTCGTGATAGAGTTGCTACAAAAGCCATTTAAATTCGTTTTATTTCTTTTAAAGATCAACTTGCAGATGTTCTCACAAAACCTCTCTCCTCTTCCTTTTTTACTACTCTTCAGGTAGAATCTTTACTCTCAGTTTGAGGGAGCATATTATAGTATAAGCTTGTATATATTTAGGAAAGGTTTATTATTCTTATATTGTAATCTCTACATTAACTTTTGTAACATTTCCCCATATATATATATATATACATTCCTTTAATCAAAACTCTCATTCCATGTATTTCTTTATTTTTTTATTTTGATAAAAACAAGTGTTTTTTTATTAGAAGTATAATTCTAAGTAAAAAAAAATATATCATACTATGAAAAGCAAGTTTCAATTAAAAAAAAAACATGCCTTTATAATTTTTACGTGATTATATGAAAAAAAATATTTATTTAAAAAACTATATAAAAAAATCATAATAAAAAAATAACAATATAGATAATCTATTCTCATTAAATATTCATATGTATTTATTTTGAATATTTTGTATGTTACTTTCATATATATATTATTCATAAAATAATTTTTAATACTATTATAAAAAAAATATTTTTAAACAATTATGGTATAGCCGGATTTTTTTAACATATCATTTAAAAAAAATATTTTAAAGAAATTCATTATAAAGTATAAAAAATAATCCAATTGTATAAATAAAAAAGATAGAGGATGAATATGGGTGCATGGCCTTTTAAAAAAAAGATAAGGGCTTCTAGGTTTAGAAGGTTTGGTACGCACCTGGCCTATTATAAAAATCTCAGATGCACCTTTATCTTCTTTTTTTCATAACTCAGGAGTACAATACATCATTCACTTAAGTTTTTTTTAATTAACAAACTTATGGATGGATTACATGTCACAATAAATTTTTTACTATTTTGGTGGTTTGAAAATTAAGAAATTTAAACTTTAAAATCTAAATTTTAATATATTTTCATCTAAAAATACAATCTAACTAGTTTCAAAATATAAAATTAAATTGAATTAAAATGAATTTTGAGGATTCCTATCTACTTTTTCTATCATGGTTAGAAGTTCAAATAATCTTCATTGAACTTTTATTTTCAAGATAAATACATTAATTTTAAGATTATTTTCTTATGATTAGAATATGGGCGATTGAATTTTTTTTTCATTTCTTTTTCTATGTTTCTCTCTTTCTTTTCAACTTAAAAAATAAAATAAAAAACAATAAAGCTTTTGTACCAAAATATCCACCAGACTACTTTGATTAATTAGTGTAAGTGAAGTACCCTTGATTAGTCGTTAGGGAATCCTGTGTGAAACTTGCATGCAGCTGCTTTCGAATTAGTTGAATCTCGAAATTTCAAAGGAAAATAGGGCATGCCATGACTTCTGGTGCTTGACCCACAGCTAGCTTTCCATCGTGTTAAGCTAGAACTAGGAGGCTAAGACCGGGCACAATGCTGACCCGAGATTTAGACAAGTAGGTATGAGTTAAAAGAAAAAAAAATAAATAAGAGAAGGAATTGAGTCAGTTAAAAATACAGATTGAATCAGGACCTATCAATCTAGTGAAACCTACTCTACAACCCGGTGCTGTAGATCAGGAACATGAACTCTTCAGTTTGATATACCAGTAATAATGATACGTATAAGAATCATAAATATATTTTGGTTTGGTTGTTTAAGTTTTAATTTCATGTGATTTTATATTATTTACTTTATTAGTAGAGTTTTATATTTTCTTGTATTTATTCCTTGTAATTAAGTTAATGTCTAGGTTATAATCTATATATGTAGCTAAAATTCTGCCCATACTGATCAGGTTTTTTTATTATTATTATATATATATATTCTTGATTTCATTAAAAAAAACTACTCTAAAAACCTGTTATTATTTTAAAAAATAAATGAAATTGTTTTAATAAAAAACTAAAAAAAAAAACTGGATTAACCTAACTAACCTTCCAGACCTTGTCCTTACTCTAGACTACGGGAGTTAACTGCAAACTTCTAAAGATCCAAACATTCATCCGTTAGTCAATTGACAAAATAATATATGGGATATCTCCACCGTTTTTTCTATGATCTTCTTTTTCACAATAAATTATTGATTATTAAGAAAAACTAATGCGCCTTGGTGTTACCTATTCTTCCCCTGTAACGGCAGACACATTTGGATTCGCACAATGCACTTTTTTTCTTCTTTTTTTCCCCTTAAATATTTTTTTATTTGATCGTTTTATATTTACTCTAATATTCATGATTGGCGTAGATGGTTTGTTTCAACTGGCTCGTTGCAAGATTCTCATGAGGTAAAAAAAAAAAAAAAGATTTATCATTTTACAATCTTTTTGGTTTTTTTCTCTCTTTACTTTAAGAGACTATAATAAACAATTAGAAAAAATTTGATTTCTTAAAGAAATAATAAAAAAAGCTACAAAATTCTTTACTCACCAATGAAGACTATGTTATGGATGGAATGAAAATGGCTTCCCCCGTTACTAATCTCAGTCTTAATTTGGTTACTGGGTGAAAATCACAATCATATATCAATTGGATAGATAAAGAAGAAGTGAAAATTATATAAAAACAAGAAATGATTCACTCGAATCTCTCTTCATGCGTTTCTTGCATTACAATTTTTCAACGTAATTTCTATTCTGTTGCAACCAATTATATACCCACACAATTTGGTTGTTCTGAAACTTAAGGGTAATATTCCTTATTACACGTGTCTCCTAATAATATTGCAAAATAAACTAAAACGGTGCGTTTAGTCGTTGGGTGCGTTCCCGCTCTAATCTTTGATTTAAATTCCCCATGTTCCTGTTATTCTTTGTCCCTCGTTTCGTCTCTTGTAGTTTCATCAATTACAACATGTGACAAATCTTCTCCCATTGAAACAACCTTGTCCTCAAGGTTAAAGTGTGGAAAACAAGTTGTGATTTCCTCTGCATATTCCCAAGTAGCGTCTGCAAGTAAGAACCCCTCCAATGAATTAATATTTGAGTAGCGGCCTGATTCTTTTTCTTCACGGTGCGTCTGTCCATTGTTGCTTGTGGTTGTAATGCAGGGGTTGAAGGCATTTGTGGCAGGGTAGTCTGCACTGGTTGGCTCCCGACATGCCTCTTAATTTGTGAAACGTGGAACACTGGGTGTATGTCGAGGAAGGTGGAAATTCTAGTTTGTACGCCACGTTGCCAATCTTGTTGATCACCATGTAAGGACCGAAAAATTTTGCTGATAGTTTCTGTGATGATATGTGGACTATTGATTTTTGCCTATAGTGTTGGAGTTTAAGATAAAAATAGTCCCCTATAGAGAAGCTCCTTTCGTTACGCCTGTTATTAACAATTTATGTCATCCTGTTCTAAGCAGCTTGTAGGTTCCTCTTGACTTGCTTAAGCATTTCTTCTTGCCTGGTTAGAATGTCATCAATTGACTCCACCGTATAGTCTCTAGGAAGATAAGAAACATATATAAAGGGAGGAAACCCATACAGTATTTCATAGGGAGCGAGCTAAGTTGAAGAATGGAAATTGGTATTGTACCACCATTCTGCAAGTGATAGCCATCGTGCCCATTGGTTTGGGTTGGTCCCTGTCATGCATCTGGGTAGTTTTCAACACATTTATTTACGATCTCTGTCTAACCATTAGTTTAAGGATGATATGCTGAGGAGTAGAGTAAGTTAACCCTTTGTATGGTGAACAACTCTTTCCAGAATTTGCTCAGAAATATTAGATCCCTGTCACTGACAACTGATGCTGGAAGACCATGTAATTTATACACATTATCCATGAATATCTTAGCCACTGTAGGTGCTGAATAGGGGTGGCTGAGGCTCATGAAATGAGCATATTTGCTGAAAAGATCAACTACCACCATAATGACGTCCTTGCCTTCAGATTTAGGCAGCCCATCGATGAAATCCATGCTGATATCAATGAATGGAGCATGAGGAATAAGCAGAGGTTATAGTAGCCATGGAGTGGCTACATTCTCATGCTTGTTTTGTTTACAGATTGAGCATGCTCACACAAACTGTTGAACGTGTTTCTGCTGGCCCTTCCAGTAGAACAAACTTCCCACCCTTTTTGTAGTGGCCGTGCTTCCTGAGTGACCACTCACGACTAAGTTGTGATATAAAGAGATTAACTTTCTGTGTAAGTCCAAATCACGCCCCACCACAATTTTTCCCATCCTCTGTAGGTGGCCATTGACTCATGTGTAGTGTGAATGTGATGTTGGAGAGGCTTGCAGGTTTTGAATGACAGTCTGCAAATATGGATCCTTTTGCTAAGATTGTGCAAACTCCTCCATGAGCTTGGTAGAGATTGGAGAGACAACCAAGGAATAGAGTAATTAGCTTGAAGTTCGTGAGAGGGCATCAGCTACCACATTGTCTTTCCATTTTCTGTATTCGATCTCATAGTCATACCCTATTAATTTAATTAACAATTGGTGCTGCATAGGAGTAACTATCTTTTGGTCTAGGAGATATTTAAGACTTACATAATCCGTGAGAATTTTAAAATGTCGCCTCCAGAGGTAATGCTTCCATTTGTTGACTGTATGCAGTATAGCCAACATTTCCTTTTCATAAATAGACATGGCTTACTGTTTAGGACCTAGAGACTTGCTGATATAGGCAATAGGATGCCCCTCTTGCATAAGTAATGCACCTACACCCATCATGGATGCGTCGGTCTTTACAACAAATAATTTATCTAGAGCTGGCAAAGATAATACCGAAGGAGTGGTCATCAGCTCCTTGAGTAAGGTGAATGCAGTAGTTGCTTCTTGGTTCCAACCAAAGGCATCCTTTTTTAGGAGTTGTGTCAAGGGTTTGCAAATGGATCTGTATCCCTTGACAAATCTTCTATAATAGCCAGTAAGCCCCAAAAACCCTTTGAGTTACCGTAAGTTCCTAGGCAATGGCCACTCAATTATAGCTTTGATTTTGTTGGGGTCGGTAGCAATTCCATATTTTGATATAATATGACTCAAGTATTCGACTTGTTCGCTGCCAAAGCTACACTTACTTTCCTTTGCAACTAGTTGATGTATCCTTAAAAGGTCGAAAACAATCTGTAAATGTTCATAGTGAGCTGCAGATGTCTTGCCGTAAATTAATATGTCGTTAAAAATACCAAGATGAACTTCCTGAGGTGTGCTCGGAAAACCTTATTCATCAAGCTCTGAAACGTAGCTGGAGTGTTAGTAAACCCAAACGGCATAACTAAGAACTCATAGTGGCCATTATGTGTCCTAAAAGTTGTTTTGAATTCCTCCCCCGAACCCATCCTAATCTAGTGACAACCAGATCGAAGGTCAATCTTCGAAAATATTGTTGCTCCAACCAGTTCTTCCAGTAACTCTTCCTCCACTGGAATAGGGTATTTGTCCTTGATAGTCAATTTGTTCAGTGCTTTATAATCCATACAAAGTTGTCATGTGGAATCCTTCTTCTTAGCTAACACTACTGGGGAGGCAAAAGGGTTGTTGCTAGGCCTTATAATTCCACTTCCTAGCATTTCCTTTACCATTTTTTCAAGCACATCCTTCTGCAGCCTTGAGTACCTGTATGGTCTCAAGTTAACGGGTTGACTCCCTTCCTTCAAGGGTATAACATGATCATGGCCCCAGTTGAGGGCAGTCCTTCAGGCTCCTTAAAGAGGTCATTGTAATTCTCTAGCAATGTTGTTAACGTGGTATCTTGGTGGTGATGTTGTTTTATTGTCAGGGAGCTAAGAGCGAGAGCATCATCCTCCAAGACTTGTAGACTACATAAGTGAAGTTCTGCCACCTGCTTTAGACTGTTTAATAACCCCTGCAGTTGTGTAAGCTTAATAGCTTGGAATTTGATTGGACTTTCTCCCTTCAGCAACACCCTCTGGCTCTGCCAATCAAAGGACATCCAAAGATGCTAGTAGTTGCACAGAATGTCCCCTAGTATTGACAACCATTAAACACCTAGCACTATGTCATAGTTACTCAAATCCATGATGAACATGTCTGCTTCAAAGCACACCCCTTGTATCTCCCATTTCAAGCCCTTACACACTAAAGTACATGACATCTTTCCTCCATTGGCAACTTGTATAGTTATAGGGGTGATGGTGGTTAAGTTGTTCTGTAGTTTATGGGCTAATAAAGAGTTTATGAAGTTGTGAGTGCTTCCCGAATCCACCAGAATGTGGAGAACCTGCTTCCCTACCTTCCATGTGACTTTCATGGTGTGGAACCCGACAGTCCATTCTAAAGTATTTAATGAAATCTTGGGTATTAGTTCTCCAGTTAGACATCCCTCCTCACACCTCTCCTCTCCTCTAATTTCTTCCTCCTCGTCTATAATACTTAGAGAATACAACCTCTTGTTTCTGCACCTATGACCTAGGACAAATTTGTCATCACACCAGAAACACAACCCTTTTAATCTACGTTCTTCAAACTCTTGGGTTTTTATAGATTTGGTAGGTTTACTGGCAGTTTTGTTGAAAGAGTTTTGAGCACTGTTATTTGGCCAATATGTAGGATTAGCCTTGGGTAAATTGGCTGCTGTAGTAAGATTTGTAGAAGTTAAGTTTGGTGGTTGCATGGATTTTTGTGGCAAGCTGTGGCTGTTGGTGGAGGCTGAGTGTTTTGATGTAAATCCCGTATTTTAGCTGTGAGCTAAGGTATTGGCTTGCAATCTAGCGAGGTTGTAAGCTTGCCTCAGGTCTTTGGGTTCGAACATTTTGACAATGCTTTTAATCTCCAATTCTAGACCCCCTAAGAATATAACTAAAGCTTGTTTCTCCCCTATGCCTACCTTATTCCATAGAATGTCAAAATTGTGGATATAATTTTCCAATGTCCCTACTTGTTTCAAGTCAATCAGGTCTTCCATAGGGTCCTTCTGCCCTCCAAATCTGTAACACAAAGCTTCTTCATACTCATCCCAACTTACTCTCTGGTTATTTAAGTTTCTTATAAAATTTTGGTGCCAATATAAAGCTATGCCATCTAAATACTAAGAAGAAAGTTTCAGTTTCTCAAAATCCTCAATATCCTTAATCTCAAAGTATTGATTGCATTTATACAATCATCTATGCACATCATCCCCTCTAAATACTGGAAAGAGGTGTTTTGGCCTGTGTACCTTAAAAACAGCTGGTCTTCCTCATTAAAATAGCTAGGTCTGCCTATTGATTTATTCTGATGAGCCGCTTGCTTATCCCTGCCCTGACTTGATTCCCCTTCAGCAAATGGAATCCTTTGCATGACAAACTCCAGCTGTTACGCCAGACCACTGAGCAAATTCTTTATGTCTTCGATCTGAGTTCCATGACAGTCTGTGGTTGTGTTCAGCTTCTGGCCTTGTTCTTTCACAAGAGTAACGAGTAATTCATACTTGTGGTTGGTTTCTCTTTTTGTCAGTTCAATGGACTCCTCAAGCCTTTTTATCTCTGTGGTTCGCGTGTCTGGCGCCATAGCTTCAGCCAAGGAAGGTTAGCTTTGATACAAGTTGTTATGAGTGGAATGGAAATGGCTTCCCCTGTTACTGATCTCAGTTTTAATTTGGTTAATTGGTGTAGATTGCAATTAGATATCAATTGGATAGATGAAGAAGAAGTGAAAATTGTATAGAAACAAGAAATGATTCACCGAATCTATCTTCATGTGTTTCTTGTATTATAATTTTTCAACATAATTTCTATTCTGTTGCAACCAATTATATACCCACACAATTTGGTTGTTCCGAAACTTAAGGGTAATATTCCTTATTACACGTGTCTTCTAATAATATTGCAAAATAAACTAAAACGATGTGTTTAGTCGTTGGGGGTGTTCCCGCTCTGATCTTTGAATTAAATTCCCCTTGTTCCTGTTATTGTTTGTCCCTTATCTTTGTCTCCTGTAGTTTCATCAGTTAGCATGTGACAGACTGATTTTGGAGGCCAGAGAAAAAATACCAATGAAGGAACGAGACCATTGAGATGCATCAAGAAATACCAATGAAGACTGCTTTTGGAGGCTAGAGGGCGTCATATGTTCCATCATAACGCGACACGTCCTCCCATATGGTATGTGTTCTTTACTTACCAACTATTTTTTTCCTCTTCATTAACTTTGATCCTTGATTGTATCAAAACCGTTTAGTTAAGTCTCAAGTTTCATCCCACATGAGTCTAAACCTTTTTTTTTAATTTAATTCATAATTATATAACAATTTTTCAATTTAGACTCAAATTCTATCCGACCCAAGCCCAATAGGGCCGGCCGAGGAGAGAATAAAGGCACGGGAAAGAAAAAGGTAAATGACTAACCGGGTAAGCATCTGTGACTTGTGTTTATTGAAGTTATCCATCTAGGAGCAGTGGAATAAAAGACTGTCCCTCCAGGATCAAGATGAAGAATCCACCAAAACAGACATAGATATATACATATGTTATAGCTATCCAAAAAATGTGACAGAAAATAGCAGAGATATGCTTACCATGATACTATTGCATGAACTCTACCATCATTAATTGCCTTTATGAACAGTTTTGAGTCGCCTTGGCTAGCTGTCTGCACGTTTCCAAAAGTCAAATTAAAAATTCTTGAAGGGTTCTGACAGCTGGATGAATCCTAAATCAAGCAACAATTAAACCAGTTGTCCTCTCGAGATAGTGACCAATGTCATTAGCATATTTATCTCTTTCGATATTGCATCACAATGTATGGGATGTTGTTGTGCTTCGACAAGAAAAATCTGTGTCCAAGCCAGTTGGAACTTGACGAATATTGTTGTCCGGTGTTGCTTCATTATTAGATAGATCATGCAGCTTCCGGAGGAATGTGCTTTCAACCAACTTAGGAAGGAGGAGGGAAAGTTGAAAATAAATAGATAAATACATTTGCATGAGCTCTAAATAATAAAGAGGATCATTTTTCAACCAAAAGATGAATCAATTGAAAAATAAACTAGCCATGTTTATGGAATAAAAGGTCAAGTGATAACTCGTAAGAAAAAGAAAAAAACACTTGGGTTGGAAGAGGCTACATCAATTTAACTAGAAATCTTTCCTCTGTGTTAATTACTATATCTATCCTTCTTTAGGGAACACGTACCAATTATTTTCAGCTGGCCAGTTTTCAAGTTTCCATTAGAGCCAGTGTAATGAATTAGACTGCGACATATGAAATTACTCCCACCTGTCAATAGAAAAACTAAAGCAAATTATTCAAGACTTTAGTGCAGCCTAGTGAAACATATTCACATTCTGATGATGTTACTGATTTCTGTTGAGTGTTCAAAGGTGCCAATGAATACTAATTTCTGAAGGATAGCCTATGTTTGTTATAATCCTAGCTAGACAAACATAGTTGCCAAGGAATAACACGACACAACAGATTTAGTGTCAATTACTACTCAGCACCCTTTGCAGGAACATTGAGTTTTATACCGTCCTCCACTGTATGTGAAGAAAGCATAGCCACACAAGCAGATATGAGAATATGAGGATTGGATGCCAAAACCAACAATCGAGATGTAATCTAACATTTTCAAAGAAGAAATAAGATTGCAAAAATACTTACAGAACAAGGAAAAAGAAAAGGAACAGTAGATAGTGTATTCAAACACCTGGCCATAAGTCGTAGATCGATATGGCACAGTCAAGTGGATTGTCCACCAGCAGCATATCATGAGCATGTTGTTGAATCGGTATTAACCCTTCACTCAATAACTCCGAGTCCAGTATCGCACTAACCTGTAATTGAATCAGAAACAAACTTCATAAGTAAGCATTTGCATAACCTTCAACTACCAACAACTCACCAAACACAATCTACGACTTCAGAACCCCATTTCAAAACATTGAATTGCACCTTAGCAATGCTAAGCGAATCACCTTATTGGCTTTTAAATGACAAAATCGCTTAACAATTTACTTTTCTTACATCAGTTATCCACCACACAATCAATTATTCTCTTCCTTCTTGTTAATTCGTTGGCTGTTTGGCTCTTGTATGAATAGAACTCGATCCCATTAGTGTTACGTGAGATAACTTTACCATCTAAGCTAGCAAAACGCCCGCGAAGAAGAAACTATTCAACAATGAATACCAATTACTATACTTGGAAGAACATCTGCTCGTGAAGGAATATCCACACCAATATGGAGTTTATCAGAGCGTATGTTAAGGATCTTTATATTCTTTCCCATACCATTCACATGCAACACTTTTCTCATTCTGATATTCAGGATCTATAGTCTGTTTGGCCTCCCTGATTTTCTAGATTTTATATATGGCCTTACTTTAAAACAAATTAATTAAGAGTATCAAAAAAATTTTTTGATAAGAATAATAAAAATAAGTTGCTTTAATCCTTGAAGATAGATAGTGATTTTTTTATATAAAAAAATAAAAACATGACTAAAAAATATCAATATAAGATAAAAATAACATTTATACCAACTAATTTCATCATGTTCAAGGTTTAAATCAATTTGAAAGGGTTTTTAAACATTTTTATGCTCCAATGAGAGCGTGGAATTAGATAGATAATTATTAAAGTATAGGGTTGAGGATAAGAAATATTATTGTATATGTATGGATCACCTAATTGCAAATTATGTATATTATATTGATAAAAACTAATTTTAAGCTCGCTAATAACACAAACTCATTAAATCATTTCATCTATATTTTTAAACTATATTTTTATCATTTAAAATTATTAGATGATTTGATGTATCACTACAAGATTTAACAGTTTTACCGACAAAATTTTTCCGTCAGCGTAAGACACATATTCCGTCGAAAATTAATTTACCGACGGAATCACCAACGGAAATGCTCCGTCGGTGAATCTTTCGTCGGTAATGTTTTGTCCGTCGATAAATCCGTTGGTAATAAAAAAATAAATTTATCCGCTTCATTTCGTCGATATATCCCTCGGTAATAATTTTTTTTATTACCAACGGATTTACCGACGGACTTATCGATGGAATTTCCATCGGTAATTTCGTCGGTAATTATTTAAAAACATTTAAAAACAATTCATTTTATAAAATTATAAATTAATTAAATTAACACTGTATAATATATACTCAAAATGCTTGGAAAAAAGAATAAGAAAATCAACTCAAACAAATTTGCAACAAATAAATTCAACTAAAAAATTCATATGAAAAAAATGAAGTTGCAATTGCTAAAAATTTAAAAATCCTAGAAATAAATCTACTAAAAATTGATCTCATATGAAAAAAAAATCTCACAACAATATTTATACAATTATTAAGAACAAAAAAAATTAAAAATAAAATAAAAAAATATAGTGAAAAAAATCATGAAAAAAAATCTTACCTTAATGTAGTTGCAAGTGAAGCTATGGAGAGAGAAAAATTTCGTTAAGCATATTAATTAAAAAAAAACTAAGAGGATAAAAGAATAAAGAAGAAGAAGGCATACCCAAGCATGGAGATAAAGAGAAGGAGATGAGGAGAGAAAAGAAGAGAAAGATATAGATAAGAAATGATGTTTTTTTACCTATAGTGAAGAAGAAGAAGAAAACATACCTTGATAATGTTTTTTACATATAGTGAAGAAGAACAAGAAGAATAATTAAAAAAAATGGGTCTGTCTCTTGTGAAATAAGGTGATTCAGGCTTTTTATAGGGGCGCTTTACCGACAGATTTACTGACGAATAATTGAATATTAATATTTTTTAATTATTCCGTCGGTAATTCCATCGGTAATATTTAATTTAAATTTTCAATTTCGTAAAAAGTTTTCAGAAACTGCCAAAAAATTACCAATGATTTTTCAATCCGTTGGTGATTCCGTCTGTAATATTTAAATAAAAAATTTAAATTAATTGAATTTTTTTAGAAAACCGCCAAATAACACCGACGACTTTTCAATCCGTCGGTGATTTTGTCCGTAAAGAACAACAATTAACATTACAATTGGAAAGTGAACAGTTCTGGAGCTCTCTGGAAAATTCCGTCGGTGATTCCCTTTGTAATTGACATGATGAACAGTGTTCACAGTTTACCAACGAATTTACCGACAGAATTTATTCCGTCGGAATTCCGTTGGTAAAAATGACACGTCATTATTATTTTTTTTTCTTTGTTTTAATTTTTTTTTCCCACGGTAATTCCCTTGGTATATACCGAGGGAATATTTCCGTCGGTAAAATCCCTCGGAAATTTACCGACGGAAATATTCCCTTGATATTTCCATTTGTATTTATCAATTTTCATGTAGTATATATATTTCAATACAATGAACAGTTGCTTGTTTGTGTGATTTATATTAGTTTAAAGTAGATGAATGGTCAACAATACGCTGCACTGCAAGTAGAAATAATTTTTTTAATCTAAAGCTTTTATATGATTTTCAGTACTGTTGCATGTGAATCGTGCATGCAGGGTCTTGCCTCAGGTTCTAACTGCAGAAACTACAAACCCTTCATGGGTAATCCTGTTTCAGGCATGAATAACAATACATACAAATGCCAAACAATGTATTTTGTATAACGAGATCGAAAATAGCTTGCATGGCCTTTAAAGTGTTCGTGTTCATGGTTCAATATTCTTCTGGAGATTCTAACTTTCACTAATATTTGAGTGAGTACTGATAAAGGCACAGTGGTCCACTTTTGGGTTATGATGAAATAATCTAGAGTAGGAGTTCCCGGTGGAGAGTAAAGTGGAACAGGAGCAATTCTCTGTGCATGCATGCACGCACATATTGGTAGCCTATTTACTCTAACTTCAAGGTGCTCTATTTTTTATCATTTCTTTATGATCAGCTTCAGGCTTCTGAAACTATTTTCCTTATAAAAAGCTGTGTGCTCATTCCCTATGAACACAGTTTGCAGTAGTGACTCCTAGGGATGTTTCTTTACATCTAACCGCAAAATGTGTTACAAAAAAAGAACTGCAACCCAGTTAGCGTGGGTTTTCCTTTTGTTTATTTTACTGTGTTATGCTATGCTAAAGAAATTTATTTCCCTCTTAATGGAGATGTGTGAATGGTTGGAAATTAGTTGGTATGGTTCTTACGAAGCAGTAAATGGCATGGCTTGCTGTTACAGTTATTTCAGAGTGCTTTGGCTTTAACCGTACTTTCGGGCATCATCTTCTTGGCCATCATGCAGATAACTTAATCGGCAAATTATATAATCAGTTCATTGATATTTATTTAATTAAAACAGTCTCCATAACATTAATTTCCTCTTATATGAGAATTCACTGGCATAGTCTTACAGTGTGTAGTAAATGGTTTTTGCCTTTTATGGTAGTCAAAAGCCATGGTGTCTTGTTAGTATTTTTCGGAAAATAAAGTAGATTTTGAATTCTAAAAAATTCAGAAATGATCAACCGGCCACTCAACAGAACATAATTCCTGTTTATATTAGAATTTCTTTATATTTATTTAATTTCTTAATTATCTAGGACTTTATATCTATAAAAAAACTTATAATTCAACATTATTGATAAACACAAAAAAAAAAGAGAATAACTAAGAGAACTTAGAGATAAACACTTAATAAAAATATACATTTTTCAATATTCTTCTTATTCTTGAGTTCTTGACCTTGCATTACTATTTTTTTATCTTCTACCACATATATTATTCTTCCAACAAGTAGTATCAGAGCTTAGGTTTGATTATTTGATATAGTCAATTCAAACTTCTCATTTCAATGTCCTAGGTCAACAAAAGATAACTATGAAACTTGGTGTATTCGAATAAAAGCTTAGCTAAATTCTCAAGATACATGGGAGATGGTTGAAAAAGGCATTGAGGAGCCTATAGATAGAGCAAGGTTGACTTCAGTTTAAAAGAAGGTCGTGCAAAAGGCACGAAGAAAATATCAACAAACACTAACAATTTTATACCAATGTCTGGTTGATGTCACTTTTGAAATAGTGGTCAACATAACCACCGCCAAGCAAGCATGTGAAGTTTTGCAAGAATCAAGCCAAGAAGCTGACAATGTGATAAAGGTACTACTAGTACATTATAAGAGAATGCAAGTAAAAAAAAACATGTGGTATCTAGATAATAGAGTCAACAACCACATGTGTGGAGACAAAAACAAGTTCATAGAACTTGATAAAGCAATTAAAAGTAATGTCATCTTTTTAGATCATTCAAAGGTTTCCATTAAAGAAAAATGTACGATTTTGATTAAATTGAAAGATAGAAGTCATCAATTTATTGGTGATATTTATTATATACCAACAATAAAAAAAAAAAAAAACATATTAAACTTAGGGTGATTATTGGAGAAAGGGTATGATATTAAGATAAAAGATCATATTTTGACATTATTTTAAAAAAGGGGTATGATCCTTTTTAACTTAATATTTGGTGGGTTCTCTTTGGATTTAAAATTTGTTTGGCTTTGTTGAAAATGCATTGTTCTTTTCTTGGATTTGATTGTTAAAAAACTTGAAAAAAAAGATGGTGATATTGCATCAATTATATTACTAATAAGGTTACTGTCTTGCGAGCCATTTGTGAGTTGTCCAATTATAATTCCAAAATTTCCATATGAGAATAAATAAGAAGTTCTATTGAGATTCTGATTAGCCAAATTAAAATTTTAACAATATAATTTTTTAGGATCTTTATTATAAATCAAGCAGCTCTTTTATCGCCATGATTACATAATTTAGAATAGATCACTTTGGGCAGGTCTTTGTGTTGGAGAAATGTGGCTTATTATGATAATACAAGCTAATAGTAAAAAATATTACTTGCATTAATCTTTCAGAAAAGTTTTTCTTTTAATCTCAAATCATGAGAAGTATACATAAACTCATATGTCTAAACATCATCAATTATTTACCAATGATTTAGCTTAAAATGATGGGGAAGAAATCTAACAGCACCTGTTGAAATTAATTTAGTTCTAGTGTTTCACTCATGCTCTACTTTCATAATTTTAATTCACTTTTACTAATAGAATTCAAATCTACAACCTTTTGTTTATGTTTCGTGAGTTTTATATTTGGCCTACAAAGTAATAGCCAGAAACATAGTGTACAAAGACAATCATTAGTTCTAGGAGGTCATTCATGTCCCGATCAAAAAGGAAGAAAAGAAAGCTTTATTTGCAGCAAGAAAACAAAGACTTGTCTACAGTCATTGTGGGTACAAGAGAAATTAAAAGCTTTTTCCAGTAAGGACTCTTTGAAAATTTATTTATTTATTAATTTATAAGCCTTTTTTTGTTCTAAGATGTAGTGGTTTTCTTTACCGTTTGACAGATGCAAAGGGTTATGGCTGGTGGGACTATTACATGGAAGATGTCGACTCATGGGAAATAGGCTTTGATGAAATATCGAAAGGGGTTGGCTCCGCAACCTTTGAAAAAACTGAATGGAATTAATTTCTTACTCTGTGAAAGTATGTTCACTTGCAGGAAATGACTTGTCAGAATATTTTTTGACCACTAGTTATCTCTAATTCCTAAATTCCTAATATACAAAAGTTGAGAATTATACATAAATTAACAAAAATATAAAACATGTTGGTCTTTTACTGTTTGCTTCACTGTGGATGCTGAGATATTTTGACTGTGGATTGTGGTAGTATGCTGCTGATTTTGCCCTTGGTGATTTCATGGTTGGGTGTTGCTGGGCGGGGTTGTCTTGGTTTTGGGTTACTTTCTTTGTTAGAGGCAGGGTGAGGCAGGGAAGCGTCAACCACTTTTTTCTACTGTGGATCAGGGCTTCCTGTGGGCATGCAGGCTTGGTGTTCGCACCTCTTCGTCTCCTCAGCGGTTGAATTTCTTGCTTTTGTCACGGTTTGTTTTCTGGGGTGTCTCACCTCCCTTCTCTGTTTCAATCTGCCTATAGAGGGTGCGCTAGTCTTGGAGTTGGGTTCCGGAAAACCATTGGGTTTTCATCTGGTTTGGCTGGGTTGTTAAGTGATGTGAGGGTGTCTTGCAGGGGATGATGTGCAGTTATTATTGTGCATTAAATGCAAGGTGCAATTGCCTTCGTCTTTTGTCTTTCCGTGATTTCACGAGGACTAATTATTACTCTGTTGGATTGGACGTTGATTTGTTGATTTGGGTGCGGGGGGTTCGGTTTGTGGAATTTTAGTTACTGGCCGGTTATTGCTATTGCTGGATTGGACTTGGACGTTGATTTGAATGTAGGGGTTTGGTTTATGAATTTTTAGTTTCTTTGTCTCTGCTTTCGCTGCGTTTGGTTTGTGAATTTTTGGTTGCTTGGCTTCTGCTTTCCCTTCTGATATTGTTTGGTTGTGTGTGGGTTCGTTTCTTTATCTACTGTTCTGGTGTGTAATAAAGTGTTGTTTCATGTTCTTTGTAAAAACACAAGATATATATGATATCTTAAAAATCTTGTATTTTGTCCACGTTTTGCTCTCGAGTATGTAGTGTAGATCTCATGTATCCAAGGATTTTCAACCGAGACACGTAAAATCAAGGACAATATCAGGTGGATGGATTCATTGTACTGGGTAGCTACGTACAAGGTACATGCACAAATGTCGCATGGATTCTAGGACAAAAGTTAGCAGCTTTATCCAAACTGAGGGGCCCATTTTTAACTTCAAATAGAACCAAACAAAATTCTACGCTCATTCTTGTGTACACTGGGCCGAAACGTACATGCTTGGAAGAACTTTGGAAGGATATATCTTTCTGCTACTCCAATTCACCGACACAGCTAGGTTTCGTGCTCTGTCACAGCTAGGTTTCGTGCTCTGTTTGAAAGAAATAGCAGTGATTGCTCATCTCTGTGTGTGTTCCTTGATGTGACCATTACAGACTTGCAGTAACTGTGGCTGTCTGGAGCCTGAAACAATTGCGAGTAAGCGAAGAGGAAAGAGAAAAATAGGAAATTGTGATAATATATAAGCATATTATTCCCCATCTTATACACTCATTAACAGATTAGTCCTAGACCTTCAAGCTCTCTCTAAACTCTCCCTATATACTTTCTTCAGTCTAACTGGTTCATCCCTTTCCATGCCGAGTAATTGAGTTTCCATGTAATCAGTTTCTGTAAGGTTGTGGTAATAGAGACGGATAGAACATGCTACGATAGAGAAAGCTTGGGGAGAAATTAGCAATATCTTGAAGATCGGGGACTGATTTGTTAATGACTATATAGGCTGGTTGTTGATTTATAGTTATCCACAGAAAAGAAAATGGTTCAAAAGTCTTAGACCTATTTGGGCAAAGCGTAACCGGAATTTCAATTGTTTTTGTTTTAAATTAGATTTTTTGTATTTTTTTTATTATTTTGATGTATTAATATCAAAAATAAATTTTAAAAAATAATAAAATATTATTTTAATATATTTAAAAAAAACACTTTAAAAACTATTATTATTACTATAAATAACCAGAACTCTTGAAAGGAGAAGGATCTTACTAGCTATGTTTTATTTTGCCCCTTAGTTACAGCACTTGAATTTTACTCTAGGTCGACCCAGTTCAGTGCCTTGGGGTGACTTCACTTTGAATAGTGAACTGGACTTAGATTATTATTTTTTTATTTATTTACCCCCTTCCAGGGGCTTCGATTGCTCTTTGACTTCTGATATGTTTCTTTACCATGTCCTCTGTATCAGATTAGTTGATCGTTTTAATTAAGAAATTAACAGTGGCTGTCCTAACTCAGGTAACCCCAGGCCTAGACAAGACCTGTTAATAGTTAATACTTTGCTTGCTTCAAGTAGGTAAAGTCACTTAAAATCTTGCGCCATCGGACAATTTGAGCAAGTACTCCAACTCCACATATATTCCTCCACGTTTCCATTACTTAAATCGCCAATGATTGGAGCTCCTCTACAATTGCATATATATATATATAT
>Ga0325411_1002495_pt1 | contig 20885 bp, 9 predicted proteins | sample PopdelMetagenome_13_FD_206181 | JGI IMG/M metagenome (GOLD analysis project Ga0325411, IMG submission 206181) | Populus deltoides microbial communities from Bellville, Georgia, United States - Xylem-PdIQD-R4 | ecosystem: Host-associated > Plants > Phyllosphere > Stem > Wood/Secondary xylem...
CCCAGTATCGTTGATTGCATTCTGTGAAACATGCTGTGGAGTTGTGGAAACAGTCCCTTCTTTTACAAGCATCTACGGTACAAATATCCTAAGGATGTTGGATTTGGATGCCGGACATATAGTGGTTATGTTGTCAGAGCAAATTTAACTTGCACATTTTTTTTTCTACAACGTTTATAATATTTTTTAGGTCATTTTCCATGCATAATTATTAAGTCCCTTCGTTGGTATGGCCTTGTAAACATATTATCTATCTTGGTGCATTCATACGGAAATAATTTTTCATATTTTAATGTTGCAAAATTTATTAAAATATTATTAATCGGCATATTTGATATCAAATTAAAAGTGAGATCTACTCATTTTTTTGGTTAAAATTATGTTGAAAATGAATCTCTAATATAAACTCATTAATATGAAACATTAACATGAATTAAATAAATTATAAAAAATGAGAAATTGATCTCAAAAAACTGATTGTCATATTTTGATTAAACTTAATACTCTCTACAACTCTATCCGATATAGTGAAGAAACAAAATTTTTTTAATGTTTATAAACTGAAAAATTAAAAAGTTAAAACTACATTTTAAAAGCTGGTTTTGGAGAAGAGAAGTCCTAAGCAAAATGAGCTTTGAACTTAAACTCACACATTTGTTCCAGCTAAGGTCGTGTTAGGTGTGGATTTATTGTAAAATAATATTTTAGACCATAAAAGATTATTTCTTGTCAACTGAAATGTGAACTTGGGTCTAGTCCATGAAAAATAATTTCCTTTAGCCTATTGTTTTATCTAGTTCAACTTATGAATGTTAACAGTCTTTTCCTAAAGTATTTTTTGCAAATCTAAATGTTTTTTTCAACTAAAAAAACTTAGATTTATGACCAATATGTTCAAGTTTAATTTGTGATTTATGGTGGCTTATCAAAGGTTGATAATGATGAGAATTAATTTTGATTATTACCAAAATTAGTTCTTCAACTTTTTAGCTTCTAAATCAACTATAAAATGGGGTGAATGAAGAGTTTAAAATAAGTTTTTTAAATTTTTACACACTTGTTTTCACCTCATTTTTAGCATTTTTTTCTCTTATTATACTTTAGTTTTCCTTTCAAATCTAGAGTTTAGGTTCACTTTGTTGGGAGACATATTGCGAAATGAGGAGCAATAAAACCTCAAGAACAAAAGATTTATCATTGACAACACCAAAAGTTTTATTACTTTAAAGTGCTTCAACAAGTATTTGTTTTAATTTAAACATATATATTTTATTATTATTAGTATGCATGTTAGGACTTTGATTTGAAGTCAATTTGCAAGTTCGAGTAGATGCTTAGTATGCATACTAGAATTATATGATTATATATATTTTGAAAGCATGTTTGCTATGAGTTTTTTATTTTGTATGCTTATAAATTTAAATTTGTACGAACTCTATGAATTTCATGAATATCTTTTATGTTTTGAATGCTTTTGTTATGATAAACTAAACATCCTTATTCCCTAGTTTAATACAATTAATATTTTGATAATAATCTTAAGCCTTTACTTTTATATTAGACTTTGTTTAGTTTATCATGTGAGAAAAAAATATAAGATCAATTGTTAAAGAGGATTTTAGTATCTTTAAAATTTAAGTTATAATTTAACTTCTTTTTAATTTGCTATATTCTCACATATAGATTTATTTTAATAATATATGTTTTAATCTATAACCTTTTGGTTTCTTTATAGCTTTGTGATTTTTTTTTGGTTTAATTTTAGAAGGTTTTTATATATCTTTGTTTTACAGTTATAGTTTAATTTTTTTCATGCAATTTGGATGTTTTAATGCATGTCATATATGTTATTAATTTATAATTTTTAACAAGCTTTATTTATGCATGTTAATATTGATATCCTTTTGAACTAATAAAAGTATTTAATTTTTATCTTGTATAGTTTAAATATTTTTGTTTATTAATTTGCTTTATTACAAGTTTTTAATCTATATCTTGCTTGTTGTGGAGCCAAGATATTTATAAATATTATTGGCTATTTTTTATATAAATTTTATCTTGTCTTCTACTATTTCTAGTCAAGATTATTTTGGTAGTGAAGATTCCACCAACACCATCTGAGGTGCATGGTGAGAAACCTGAGAAATTCAATGGATTAAACTTTTAAAGGTAGTAGTAAAAAATGTTTTTCCACTTGACCACCTTGATTAAGAAAGAAACAAAAACATTAGAAAATAAGTATGATTCTAGTACTATGGTAGTTGTGGATGTATGAAATCATATTAATTTTATGTTAAAAAACTACATCTTAAATGGATAGAACAATACATTATATGATGTTTATAGTTCAATCAATAGTGTAAAAGGCACTATGAAAAGCTTGAGATAAAAAGTGCAAGGCTGAAGATGTTAATATGAATAAATTCATAGTAGGTAAAATTCTAGAATTCTAGATGATTGATTCAAGGCATGTCACTAAGTGAATCCTTTCAAGTGCTTGTAATCACTGAAAAATTTCCACTATTTTAGAAGGACTTCAAGAACTACCTTGAATAAAGCGAAAAGGAGATGGAAGTTGAAAACCTCATTTTGAGGTTAAGGATATAAGAGAATAACAAGTTGTCCAAAAAAAGAGCCAACTCTTTTGATGCCTCTAAGGAAATCATTATGGAACAAATGAAAAAGTTTGACAATAAGAATCACAAGAAGAAGCTTGTTGTGATGGGGAAATGAATTGCCTAGAAATTCAACAGTAAATGCTTTCTTTGGAACAAGACTTGGCATCTAGCCAAAGATTATAAAAACAAAGGTCAACAAGGAAACTTGTCTTATGTTGTTCTCAAAGTTAATTTGATCAATAATTTTGAGTAATGATGGGTTGACACTGGTGCTACAAGATATATATTGGTCGAGAAGAGGATTTTTTCCACTTACAAAAAAGTGGATGAAGAAAACTTGTACATAGAGAACTCATCAACCTCCAAGGTACTAGGTGATAGAAAGGTCATACTGAAGATGATCTCTAGAAAGCTTCTCACCCTTAACAATGTACTTCATGTTGCTAACATTAAGAAGAACTTAGTGTTTAACTCATTATTGAGCAAAAATAGTTTTAATATGATATATGAGAGTAATTAATTTATACTCTCTAAGAGTGGTATGTTCTTAGAAATGAGTGTCTCTATTATGACCTTTATAAGATGAATGTAATGACCATTATAACAAATTATGAGAAAAATATTAAGATTATATTTTCTTTTTATTTGCTTAAGTTTTGTGATATATGGAATGATATATTAGTTGATGTGAGTTATAATTCTAAGCAAAATATATTACACCATGCGGTATGAACCTTGTGGTCGCGTAGCCCACAACAAGATTGAAAACGAATCCTAGAAAGCCAAAACAAATATGATAGGAGTGTAATACAATGAAAACCTTTCACAAGGCACCAACACTATTGGAATAATAACCCTACCTTATGAATGTCAATTCACGAATAAAAAGTATAAAAAAGATGTCACGAAGCCAATTAATTTTTGATAAGTCAATTTAGTTTGTTAGAGAACCAAAGAATGCTAGAATCTCTCTCACACAAGCTGAATAAATTTGGTAGCAATAATATTATCAAATCTGAATATTTTGTCCTTACAAAGAATATTTATACTCTTGAAAATAAAACCCTAATGGATCTACTATTTTAGGTTAAATTAACCCACTTACAAAACTAACTCAAATCCTATACTAATAAATCTGAAAGTATGGACTTAAACAAGCCTTGAGTCATAGCTAAAAACTAATTAATAATTAAGTCTAAACAAGATTTGGGCCTTATCTAATTAATAAAACCCAAAAACATAAATTAAGAATGAAAAAATTTATCCAAACTTAAAGAGAAAAAAAAATAAAAGACAATTTACACTAAAAAATTTCTAGAGCTTCTATATCATAAGAAAAAAAAAGACTATAATTCTTCAATGAATCCAAGCCACATTAGATACCCTTGTAGACCAATCCCATGCACAAGTTTAGGGTCTATTTAGCCTCATTTAATCTCCCTTTGCTGTCAAAAAATAACTTATTACATGTCTAGACTGATTAGGCTGAAAATAGCCAAGAAAAAACACTTTGTCGACGATTATGCCAAAACAGTAATAGCAGATTCTACCAATTAACATGACATGTTAATGAGCTCTAATCGACATAAAATTTTACCATAATATAGTCTCATGTGTCTACTATCTCCATGTGAAGTTTTAACTCAATCTTAGGTAAGGTTTAAAAGATATGGATGATCTTACAAAACTTGTCATTACGCATTTTAAGGTGGAATTCAGACCGAACTTGGTTTGTATCATTTCCTCCCTCTTCAAAATGTTTTACCTTTAAATATATAAGATGGAGATCATCACCTAAAGGAAAAAATCATTATCAAGCTAAAAAATAGCACTATCATCAAAGCCAAAAAGGACTTTGTTAGCAAAGAAGGTCTCCTTGATATACCAAATCTCCTTTTCAGCCATGTTCCTTTTCTTCAATTTCAGTTGTTCATCATATATTTTCTTAATTATAAAAGGTACTATACTTATAGGTCTTCCAATCATCTAAAAGGAATATCTATTTTTCATCAACTATTCTACTTGTTTTGAAGCTCCTTTGTATTATCGAGATTGCTTTTGATAGGCTAGGTTGTTAAAAATCGATGTGTCAAGTACTAGATCAATCTAAAGTTTGATTCCTCTTATTAGTGGCAATCCACTAGGAATCTGATCAAGAAACACATCATCAAACTCCTGTAACAAATAAACACAAACACTAGGAATAAAAATGTCAAGTTCATTAGTATTAAAATAAACATCTTTGTAAACAAGTAGGATTATCGGTTGGTTTAAATAATAGGCAAATTTAACCTCACCCTTTATAGCATAAAAAATTGGTTATTTCTTTAGTTTTTCCTTATAATTCACATTTGGCTCACTTACTTTCTTCACTCCTCGGGTCTTATCTCTACTCTCGATTAGATTTGGGTTTTTCTAGAAGTTGTTGAATGCTTTAGGTTCTTGGACGAATGGCTTTAGGTAGTGGAAGAAGTGTTTTGGGTTGTGTTCAAATCTTATGGTCTTTGCTCACCTTGGTCCTCACTTTGATTCTCTACCCATATCATCATGTTCCATTTTTATCTTTATTTGATCATCATACACCTGTTTGGGTGTAAGAGGTATAAGGATGGTTTTACTATCATTTACACTAGTATACTTATTCATAACCTCATCATGTGTAATCTTTTTATTAAACTGATATGCTCTTCTCAATAAGATATGACTTGCATGCATTGGAAACACATCGCTTAGAACCTCATCAATATACTTTCTAATAAAAAAACGAAACCAAGACTTGTTTAGTCACTTTTACATCACCATAATTATTCAACCATTGTAATTTATAAGGTTTATGATGCTTAATAATACTCAAGTTCAATTTACTATCAAGGGTAGTACTAGATATATTAGCAAAACTTCCACAATCTATAATCAAACTACACACCTTGTTTTGTACATGGTAATACACATGGAAGATGTTCTCTCTTTATTGATTAATATCATCTTCCTTGACTTGAACTTGAAGTTTACACCTTATAACAAAAGCCTCACCTTCAACCATTTTTTCTTACACTAGATATGCTTCTGGATCATTCTTTCCTTAGAAAACATGTATTTTCATCTTAATTAACCCTAAATCACACTTGAATCATCATGAAGCCCAAAATCCCAAGAATTCTCTCTCTAGCTGAATGTTTCACCTTAGCCTAAACTAACATTCTTTTGGCTTTGATTCTACTTATATTGATCTCTATTAACCACAAATGTAAAGTCATAGTCACATTTACATCTGCATTTTCATCCATAAAATCATCAAAGCCAATTTGAACATTCCAATCAACTATTCAAATATGGTTTCCTCGTCAATCAACCACCATTCGCAATCCATTCATCCTACTATTTTCTTATCTCATTAAAATCATCTCATCTTTCAAATCCTTCATCACCTTAATCAGTAAGTTATTGTGTGCAAACTTGCATATGAAAAAAATAGTAACAAAAATATTTTTATAACTTGACGCAAATTTGACCTGTTATATAATTTTAAGATTTATAACTCAAACCCAGACCAAATGATATCAACATAACCTTAAATTTAATATATAGTACTCTTATACCCAATAAACAACAAAATCTTGTTTATAAGTTATTCTTTTATGCCTAGGTATCAAAAACTCGTGTATGATGAGTTTGTAGCAAAATTTAACTCAAAATTGAAACCCCAATCAAATGATATCAATAAGAGACCAAGTTTAATATATATTGTGATTTCACCCCAAATAACAAGTATATCATTTTTTAAGTGATTTCAATATGGTTTAATTTAGTTTCTTTATTTTTAGTGTTTTCGTGATAGAATTGAAACAAGATAGAATAACATCAATTCTTTTTTTTAGTTTTTATGTTATTGATATGTTTACGGATAGTAAAAAAATGAACCTACACTTTTTTTTTACTAAGATGCTGAAAACATAAGGAGAAAAAAAAGACTGAAAAACACAAAGAAAATAAAAAATTTAAGAAAGATATAATCTAATTTTAGAGCCTAGCTCTAATACTAATTAATGCAAGCCTCATGATCATGTGGTCATGCAAACAAATCCTGGAAAGCCAAAAGATGTTTGATAGGAGTGTGACACATTCAAAACTTATCCCTACACACCAACATTATTAGAAGAAGAACCTTCACCCTATGAATACCAATTCATGAACAAGAAGTATAAGGAAGATTTCAAGAAGCCTATTAATCTTTGATAAGTCAATTTAGTTTGTTAGAGAAGAAAAGAATGTGAGAATCTCTATCACATAAGCTCAATAAATTTGGCAGCAATAGTATTATCAATTCAAATTATTTTGTCCTTATAAAGAGTATTTATACTCTTGAAAACAAAACCCTAATGGATCTACCCTTGTAGGATAAATTGGCCCACATACAAAACTAACCCAAAACTTGCACTAAACCCAAAAGTAGAGACCCAAACAAATCTTAGGCCATAAGTAAAAACTAAATAATAATTAAGCCCAAACAAGCCTTGAGTTTTACCTAATTAATCAAACCCAAAAGCATAAATTAAGTATGAAAAACTAAGTTGCCTAAACTTAAAAAGAACCGAAAGAAATAAAAGACAACTAAATGTAAATTATTTATAGATCTCTTAGCCACCATACATATTTTAGGAAAGAAAGGACTCCAATTCTTCAATGAATCTAAGTCACGTTAGGAAACCTTGTAGCCCAAGCACCAATTTAGAGCCTAAATAAGCCTCATTTAATTTTTATTTTTTGTCCAAAATAACCCATCATATGTTTGGACTGATTGGGCTGAAAATAATCAAGAAAGAATATTTGGTATATGAATCTTCTAAAATAGTAATAACAAATTTGACAAATTTAAATGATGTGTTATGAAACTCTAATTGACCTGAAATTTTATCACAATATAGTTCCATATGTCTAGTATCTCCCTGTAAAAGTTTAACTCAATCCGATGTATGGTTATAGAGAAATGTCTGATCTTGCTAAACTTGCCAGTAGGTATCTTAAGGCAAAATTTGGACTGAACTTTCTTCGTATCACTATGGATTATTACAAAGTATGGTTTTTAAGAAACAGAATAAGTATGAGATTTATGGAGAATCAAAATTCATGAAATGTTTTTTAAAACAATTAAAAGAAGTAGTGAACCTTTATATTTAATTTACTTGGATATTGATGATTTAAAATTTATGCGAATAAAAGATGACAAAATTATTATATTACTTTTGTAGATGATCGCAGAAGGTATAGTTATATCAATTTGCTTAGGAGAAAAGATGAGATCCTTTAAATGTTTAAATATTATAAGGATGACATTAAAAATCAACTAAATGTATGACCAAATTGCCTGCAATTCTTCTTCCTTCCTCTCATTCTCCAAATATGGTGTTGAATTGTACATCAAATTGATCATTGAAGTGTTAAACTTTAGAACAACAAATACAAAAAATCACTTTTAATACACATAATGTACCTAATATTAAAAAAAATATATATAGATCAATTTGTTGGAAAATTTTGTTGAAAACATAGTTAATAAACACATTTGATACCAAATTAAAAGTGGGCTCTACTCACTTTTTAGGTTAGAAATTTGATGAAATGTTTCTCCAACATAAGCTCTTTAACATGGAACATTAATATGATTAAAATAAATTATGAGTGAATGAAAAATTGATTTAAAAAAACATTGGTTTGCATGTTTTAGAGACCCAAAATCTTTTAAACCTTTATCCCATATATGAAAGGAACAAGCTTTTATAATTGTTTATATAGTTGAAATGTAAAAAGTTAAAATTCACCTTATAGGGCACCGAAGCTTTTAAAGGGAAGAAAACTTATGCAAAGTGAACTTTAGGCCTAAGGCAAGACACATGCATGCACAAGTTAACTTGGCTTGTGCTTGATCTTCAAGCCAAGCCTGTGTTTGGTTTTGGGTGTGGGTTTGGTGTAAAATAATTTTTTGGGTTGCAAAAAGTTTATTTTTGCCAACCTATGCAAGGCTTGGCTAGCAAAGAATTAATTTTTCCATCTCATTAGTTTGCATAACACATGTATAAAAGAATTAAATTAGTTTATTGCATAATAGTTTCTTTAAAACCTGGACATTTTGTTTTAACTTAAAAATATCATATTTAAAGCAAAAACTATCAAGTGTAATTTTTATTCTATAAAGAGTAATCATCTATAAAAGGATGTTGAAGAAAAGAGTTTCTAGTTAGTTTTTCTGTATTATTTTTAGACAGATTTTGTAGAATTTTTGATACTCTTCTTCACCCTAAATTTTCAGCTTATCTGCTCTGTTTTAAGCTCTATTTCCTCTTTATTTTTCCCTCCTACTATAGAGCTTAGAATAAGTCAATGTAGAGATATATTTAAGATATTGCTCCTTTAAATTTATCGGACCTTATTTAAGAGTATACCTAAACGAGGTAGAGTTATTGAAACTAGTCCTTCTACACCAAGTGAGGAGCAAAGATGCTCTTAAGATAAATGATTGATCATTGACAGTAACTTAATCAAGATTTTAAATGCTTTAACAAGTACTTCACTTTGTATTACTTTAACATATTGTATAATAAGTATGCATCACAAGTTTTTTACTTGATTGTTCTTTTGCAAGATTGGATGTATATGAATGCTAAAATTTATTCTGATGTTAATTTGAAGTTTACTTGAGATATAAAATTTCATGATAAATTATACACACACACACACTATGTGTGTGATTGTGTGTCTAAACTAAAACATTATGGTCACTAGTCTATTCATTTATGGACAACACTATTTTAAACTGTGACAAGTGTTCTAGACAAATGTACCATCAATTAGGGTCCTTGAATGACCTTCTATATGGTTGGTAGTGACAACAAATAAAAAAAAAATAGAAAAGGAATGAAGGATAAAAAGAAAGAAAAGAAAGAAGTAATAGGATAAAAAGCAACCATATGTAGCTGTGGTTGGAAATAAATAATAATAATTTCTCTCTCTTGTTGACATTTTTTAACAACAAAATCATGTGCTTCTTAGCTAAAATTAGCAATAATGGATAAATTAGAAGCACTACACATTGGTTGAAAAATAAATATTATTCTCACTCTTTTAAGATAATAAATTTACCCATTAGTTTATAACTAGTTTACAGGCTCATGTTATGTTATGGGTCATATCAATTTTTTTTCTTAAGCATAACAAAAAATATACAAGTTGTAAAGAACTATTTGACATTCTTATTAAACTAATCTTAACGAGTCAATATTGAAAACTCTTGACTAGACTTTTTGTCCAGCCTAGGCTTAAAACAAAATCATAAGGGAGTTCTCCCGATGCAACCCCTTCGGCTTGATAGGTCCAAAGGCAACCTAATACCATAAAGTAATTGTTAAAAAGATTTTAAGTATAAAACTCAGAAGCAAAAAAAAAAAAAGGAATGAAATTGAGATAAAAATAACTTTTTGACCTAACACATTACCTAGCTTGGGTTTAAAATTAAGACATATGAGAGTTATTCTAATATGACTTAGTCAATCAGTAGACTAGTAAAAAAAGTATGAGGATAAAATTGAGAAAAAAATAATGAAATTGACAAAAAAAACCTTTTGACTCATCTCATTATCTAGCTTGGGTTTAAAATTAAATTATGTAATAGTTGTTGTAGTGTGATCGAGTCAACTTTTTGGTTTAAAAGCAACCTTTACGACTGTTAAAAATAGTTTGAGGATGAAATGGAAAAAAAAAACTAAATTGAAAAAAAAGATGAAATTAAAATAGAAAAAGGGAGAAATGAAAAAAAAATTAAAATGTTCATTGCAATACATGATGATAAATTATTGATACCTTAATTCTATAAAAAGCTTGAATGTATCTGCTATTAGTTGATAGATATGTCTTGATAAAATTCATATCAAGTTTGTCACTCTATAGATTATTATGTTTTAAAATATCACTTTGAGATACAATTATATTTTTTAAAATCACTTTGAGTTCATCACTTAATAAAATGACTAGTTAAAAATCATTTTAAGTTTGATTATATTTTTTTCAAAATCACTTCAAGTTCATCACTCTATAAAATAACAGGTTAAAAATCACTTTGAGTTTGTCAATCTATATACTGACTCTATTTTTTCAATCACTCTAAGTTCATGCTTTATACAATGACAATGTTTTTAAAATAATTTTGAAACGTCACTTTATAAAATTATAGGTTGAAAATAACTCTAATTTTTTCAATCTATAAAATTATTTTGAGTTTGTCACTCTATAAAATAACAGGTTAAAAATCACTTTAAGTTCATTAATCTATAAAATAACTATGTTTTTCAAATCACTTTGAGTTTTTTGCTATATAAAATAACTATGTTCTTAAAATCATTTTGAGCTCGTCAATTTATAAAATGATAAGTTGAAAATAATTCCAAGCTCATCTCTTTATAAAAAGATTAGTTAAAATCACTTTAAATTAGTTTCTTTAGAAAAAACCATCATTTGAGCTTGTCCCTCCTAATCAACTCACCGAGATGTGCCTTACGATAGGGTTAAATTTTGTTTGTATGATTTGAAGATAATGTTCTCGTTAAGCTCTAATACATGCTTTGAAGATTTTTGGTATGATTATTTGCCTAAATCGATCAATTTGTGCCTATTTTATATTTGTCTAAACTAATTTAGTTAGCTGACCTACCTTAAACGTCGTGGCTAGAACCTTCTCGTAGAGTGTTAATTGTATTATAATATCTAGTCGATCTTTTTTCTTCTTCTCTATACATTTTTTTCTTTACACGGTTATTTTTTTAATTTCAACAAAGAAAAAAGGGAAACAAATACAAATTATATTTTGAAAATTCAATTTGTATTGAAAGCCCATATCAGACAAAGCCTTGGGGGATAAAGAGAGAGCTTAGAATAGACATAATCACTTAGATTAGATAGATTCCATAGTAGGTGAATGAATCAATAAATTGGCTTGCTTGATTTCTATGGTATAACTTACTATAGGAATGCCTTTTTTTTTAATGAATCAATAAACTTATAGTTTCTATTAAATCAGCCAAGCTAGAACAAACACTACTGTAAAAAAGGAATGTCTAGCAACTCTTAACCATTTCCAAGCTCAGACCATCTCTCTTGTTGAAAGAAAGATTGAAAAGGTTAGTTAAGGCTAGTATTATTTGATTGAAGAGTGATTAAAGTCCAATATAAAGAAAAAACATGTATAGTCCTCTTGAAGTTATTGAGATGTGTCTAGTACTCAATATTGTAATTCTTGAAAGCTTTAAGGCACCATAATTCAACAAATTTATTGGATCTTAATGTCCTAAGACTTGTATGAGTCATTATTATGCTGAAATGGTCAGTTTAATTTATGATGATAAATTATTGATGCCTTAATTCTATAAAAGCTTTAATGTAGTTGATACATATGTCTTGATAAATTCATATAAAGTTTTTAACTCTATAAAGTAATTGTGTTATTAAAAATCACTTTGAGTTTATTATTGAAAATCACTTTGAGATATAATTATATTTTTTAAAATCACTTTGAGCTCATCACTCTATAAAATTACAAGTTAAAAATCAATATGAGTTTGATTGTATTCATTTCAAAATCACTTCAAGTTGATAATTCTATAAAATAACATGTTAAAAATCACTTTGAGTTCGCCAATCTATAAAATGAATATGTTCTTAAAATTATTTCAAGGTCATCACTTTATAAAATGATAGGTTGAAAATAACTCAAATTGATCACTCTATAAAAAAAAATCGGTTTAAATCACTTCGAGTGTGTTATTTTAGAAAAAGACTATCATTTAAGATTGTCACTTTATAAACCGACCATGTTTTAGTTGTTCTCTGATTGTCTATCTTGTTTTTTTCAAGAAGGTATATATATAAAAAGGAAAATAACAAGTGTAAGTCAAGCTTTGTAAATCTAATGAATACCATGGCCATGTAAGTTAAACTAAACTTTACAATCAAGGTAACATTTTATTTTTATATTGAGGATAGTTTCCTCTCATGGTATTGTTTTTTTTTTTTTAATATTGAAGGGAGTTACCTCTCGATGAGATTATTTTATTTCTATGATTGAGATATCTAAGAAAATTTTTGGATGTTATCTTTTCTTTATAAACTTACTATATAAAGCTAAAGAAAAATAAATTCTCTAATATGTTTGTACTGTAAGTATTGTAAAAATTGAACAATTATCATAACCCATTGTGATCTCTATTTTCTAATATATTTTCAAAATTAAAAAAAAAAGTCTTTTCAATCCATTTAAGTCAATTTACACTTATTTCATGATTTTTAGCATTTTATTTTATTTTATTTTATTTTGTGTGACAACTTAAGATTCAAGGGTAAAACAATAAACCTGTGACCACCTTCGTTCATTCTCTCTCCATCATACCAACAATAAAGAGAAGAATCCTTCCAGATCAAACATCCTGCCACTATTACTCTCTCCATCCTGAACCTTATATCGATCAAGCATATCATCATCATTTATCAATTGGCCTACGGTCAAGACAACAATAAAACCACCAAGCTAGCATCCATCTCTGATAGACCTACCCATCATCACCAAACAACAAAGAGAGAAAAAGAAAGACAACATTCAAAACTTTTCATGGATTAATCTCACACTTCAAACAAAGTTGAACTACATTGTTAGAGCTGAGGAGAAAATGAGTGGAAGACACTTCCAATCTAATAGAAAACACACCATAATTGCAACAATGTGTAGTTACACACGCCAAAAATGTTGGTGACACGTGGGTCCATGTGTCACCTCTGATGTAGCTAAATTATAGAAATTTCTAGTCGGCATCAGTAGCTCCCGAAGGTCATGTTTTAACCCTTACGACATTGGATCATTTATTTTGAATAATTATTAACATGATATTGATATTTAAGTGAGTTATAATGAAATATTTTAAGTGTTGGGGTCTGTGTCTAGTGACCTTAAGGGTATATAACCGTCAAGAATTTACTTTTCAAGGCTTGACAAGGTTAGTAATCAATACCCATATTTGGGTTAAGAGGATCATAATAAATGGCTTATTCAAGACATAATGATATGGGCTCGATGTGATGAATATGTACTTGTTTGTTTGTTTTATATGAGTAAACTTATTTTTGAGTTTTTGTTTCTTTCATGTATTTTTCTTGTAGCTTAAAGTGGATTCTTGAATTGTAAATCCTAAGTAATTTTTTCCTTAGGTGTCATATTAAGGGTAAACGAGTTCTTATATGTATGTATTCATGTCTGTTGAATTTATTTTAATGATTTGTATTTTCATCGTCACTCAAAATTAGAATAGAAATTGTAAATCCTAATTAGATGTTTCTTCAAATGTTGCATTATGGGTCAGTGAGTTGAGTCTGTATGTAAATATTGGTGTCAATGGTTTATCTTTGAACTCATGGCTTTCTTTGATGATTTTCATCATTACTTAAAATTGGTCGAGGAATTGTAAATCCTAATTAGGAGTTTTCGGATGTCGCATTCAAGGTAAACAAGTTGATTATAAGATTGATGTGTATCAATTCTATTATAAATTATTACCCATTTTGATATAATAAATGAGTTTGGGTTGGATCGATGTGATCCCACATAGGCTAATTAAAAGTAAGCAGTGGTCTCCAAACTAATTTTAAATATATTCAAAGAAGATGGGCCAAATCCTAATTAACCATTGCCATCCTTATAGGTTCAACGCTCATATTCCAAAAGTAAGAATTGTGTCATATTGCAAGCCTAGACCTCAAATCAGTGTTTTATGTCATAATAGTCATTTACCTCTAATAACAAGCACACTATACTTGTTACACATGGGAGCGCAACGTGGAGGACAAAGAGTCACTACTTAATTGTTTGGTTCAGGGTCACTAGAAGACCCGAGTATAGTGGTCTTGTCAGAAATTTTAGATTTTAGGGTAAAAGTCAAGTTGTGGCTAGAGAAGATATTATCACCCTTAGTGCACCTTACCTAAGATAAGCTACATTATGTGGTTTTCATGTGGTTTAAAGGTTTTATTGGGTTCCTAATCGATGGTTAGTCAATCGCTTAGAAGAAATTTAATCTTATAAATAAATCTAGCATTTTAAATTTATTATTAGCTCATATACCCAGATAAATTCTTATTGGTATGGTCCATGTAGATCCTCTAACATGGTTCAACTATCATGTAAGGCGAAAAGGTTTTCCACAACTCATGTACTATAGTGAAAAATACTTTCAATTAGAATTGATGAATATTCAGAATAATTCTAAGAATTTTCTGACCAACTTTTAGTATTTAAATATCAGCCTACTTGTAGGTACAATATTTATATCAGAATATTGACTATTAATGCTCATGAATTAAAATTTAAGGGGGTTATTGAAATATTAGAAAATTTCTCAAAGATTTAATAAATTGGTTATTAAACTAAAAAATACATGCAAAGATATTTTGTATATAAAAAATGCTAAAACTCCTCATATATTTTTATTTTTTTATTAAATATGATTTTTTAAATTTTTTTGAGAGACTTGACAATATGCATACCAAATAAAACACTTTTTTGTATTTTTAAAATGAGAAGATTTTTTTAAAATTTTGATTTTTTTTTGAAATTTTAATGAAAAATGAATATATTAATACTAGACTCGCATCTTACAGTGTAAGTATACTATTCTAATATTAAATAAAAATGTTGGAAAAAGGTGCAAGAAACTCGCAAATAATTTAGATTAGTCTTAATGTTTTTTGAAATTTATTTGTGGTTTGTTTGGCTAAACCCATTTTTATTCAAAAACAAAGCAAACAAAATAAGTTTAAAATTTGTGTTTAACAAACAACCCCTTAGGCCAAAAACCCTCTCACAATAGGCCTCTACCAAATGATCCAATTTCGACCCGATCAGGTCACCCTGAAAACATCAATTCAACTATAAGCCGAACCAAAAACCAAGGTTCAACCCAAAATTAAACCAAAACAGAGATTTAAACCAAAATAAAATCAAAACTAAAAAAAAAAAACGAAAATCATAAATTTTTCTTACAAAAACAAATCAAACATTAATTTCAAGCAATAAAATGCAGGGTTTTTTTTGCAATCAAGTATAGATCAAGAATCAAGGGTCCATTTGCTTCGATTATCATTAAATCAACATGATTTTATTGAAAGAGGGTTTTGGTCCAAAATCAAACCCTAAGATTAAAACACTTAAAAATATGTTATTAATGCAAGAATAACCTAGATTATTGACTAATGATGATGTACGAACATGTAGAGGCCAAAATAAACTTTTTTTAAAAAAACCTAAATCTACAAGACAGTGTTCTTCAGATGATTATGAAGAACACAAACCCAGGCTACCCAGAAAACAGGCATTACTACCAAACCCAAAAATTAACCTTCTAGGTCTCTAAACTTCCATTTTTGGTCCATATAAACCACACTATTAATAACAAACTTGTTTGAATAAGAAACAATGACAAATAACATCAAATCATTAAAAACATGCTTAGGATTTCAACTTCCAAAATTGCAGCCCCATTGACAGCAAACAAAACATCAAACTTCAATCTAAAACTAGCTTTTTAGGATAAAATTCAAGTCTAGGAACCCATGATATGAACTAGCAACCTAGAAATATGCATCAAATACCTACTACCATATTTGGCATATTAAAAAAAACTCATTTTAGTAAAAACAACATTCAAACACCATTTTAAACATCCAACAAATATTAACAACTAACTCAAAGCAACATTAAGTAAAAAAAAAAACAACATTTTCATTCATCAATCTAAATAAAAGATAAAACACAAAATAATGCTAAAAAGATTCAAAATGTCATCAAACAATAAAAAAAACATGAATAGGCAGGCCATTTAGACTCTACCCTTAAGTTTTCATAGGATTATACCTTCTCTAAACTTGTTGACTATAGGCTACTACTTTCCTTTTCTTTTTCTTCTTTCTTTCCCTTTCACGTTGTATTCTTTCTAAAGTTTGCTTGACCTTTTATGTTAAGCTCTTATACCTTCACATTAAGGTCTTTCTAGAGCGTATTTAACTCATGTTTTTCTCTTTTTTTTTCTTTCTTCTTCTTTGACAAAACCTAACAGTTGGAAGCTCTTATACTAGGTTGGTTATGCTATGGTGGTTTTGTTTTTAGGGGTACTAGGTGGTTTTACTAGACTTGGAGGGCAAAGAGTTATTTCTGACCTTTTGATCTTAAGAGGGGAGTTTTAAAGTAATTGATAAGAACCCTTTGAGGAACTTTAAGTGCGAACACACAAAAAAATGGGTAGTTTTTGAAAACTTGGTGTCATATTTTAAGCTAACTAGGTTGACTACTTTCGAGGCTTCGTTAGAGAAACTCCAATGTAAACGTCATCAGAAACCACTTAAAGTTGGTAGAGGAGGTGTATATCTTTCTTTTGGATCTAACCTTACTTAATTTAGAAGTTTATAGCTTTATATTTATTTATCCAAAGATGTCAACTCGATTAGCCTAGAATCTGAAATTGTAGTGATGGCTGATTAAGGATAAGATGTTGGAGACTTCTATAGAAGAATTGGGATGTAAATGTCTGATCTCATGGAAATAGGGTTATAAAGGGGATGTTCTTCTTCCATTTGCAAAAAAAAAAAAAAACTCCACAGTGAGCTCTTGAAAGGTGTTAACCCGATTATCCAAAACTATCATGGAAGGATATGGATAATGAGTGAATGATGCGTCGTCTAGGTTAAATCCCTAGAAATTAGGGTTTTTAATTTGGGATCTAACATATTTCATTTTAGTCATTGTTCTTCCAATTGCTTTTAATTGCATCCGTAATTGAATCTCAAACTCTTAATTTCATGCAATTTCATCTCTGACAAACTCAATCATCAACCCCAAGGTTTAGTGTCATTTTCATTTTGGTCCTTGGTTTCTAATTTGTGCATTTGGACCCTTAATTGACCATCGAACTTTCAATTTTCTTCAATTTCCCCCTGATTTGGTCAATTTCAGCCCTTAAAGTCTCGCGACTTTTACAATTTGGTCCTTGGTTTTGAATTTCTTCAATCAAACCCCTAATTGGTTATCAAACTTTAATATTTCACAATTAAGCCCCTGATTTGACCAATTAAACTTTTCAAAGTTCAATTTCAATATCAAAACTTCAATTTCTTCAAATTAACACCCAAATTGACTAAATTTTTTTTTCTTATAATTAAGTCCTCGATAAAATTAATTAAGCCTTCCAAAATTCTTGTTGAGTCTTTACTCATCTAAATTTGTATTTCTTTACCTTAAATACAAATATTTGCACTGAATGGGTCATTTGTCAATCAGAATTGGATTGTCAATTTTGCCAATCTTGTACATTTTGATCTTTTAACTTTTTACTTGTCATTTTGGTCCTTCATCACCAATATAGACAATCCTTTTGTATTTTCTTCTTTTTTTTCTTGATTTTTTATGGGGTAAAAAATAAGTAACAACATTTTAGTTGTTCTTTTATCTTTCTTGTTTTTCCTTTTCAATTAAAAATTGAAAACAATTATTATTTGTTTAAAACAAAGATGAACTTTTCACAAATATATGTGTGTGTGTTATGGATTTCAATTATTTTTCATAAAAAATCAAAACCATAATTTATAATAGACATCTTAATATTTTTTTTTGTGATAATCTATTTATAGAATATTATTTGTATTCCATTCAAATTAAGATTAATGATCATGAAAAAGTTATATAGTTAAAGAAATACAATATTTGTATTATATTTATAATAAATTAACTATATATATATATATATATATATATATAAAATATCTTTCATGGGTAAAAACAATATATGTATATATAAAATAGTATTATTCAAGGTTTTTCTTCATTTGAAAATTTGAAAAATAGTTAAAAATTTGTGATAAAAAGTTATGTAAAAAAATAGATAACTGGTTTTTCAATTTTCTAGATTAAAAATTATTGTATTTGAACATGAAGTTTTAATTTTCATTTTTTGTACTATAAATTTTCAAAAATTATAGTATTATTAATAAAAACTAAACCTTCTTTGAAAAGCATAATTCACCCAGATTCATTGTAACTAATAGACAAGGGTATTTATATATTTTTACTTTTTAAAGCATAATAAAATAACAACTTTATTTTACAAGGGTTTTTTTTTTCACAAACGTTTTTTTTGTTATATCTTTTTACTTTTTAAAGCACAGTAAAATGACAATTTTACTCTTGAAATAATAATTAAAAAAGATGGTTACAAGGGCCTTTTGGTCTTTTCACAATGGATTTTTTCGTTATTACTGGTTTCATGGGCAATTTGGCCATTTTGCATAAATAAAATATCTTTAAATTTGAAAAAAGAGTTGGCGTATATGGAAAATGTGTAGGTACATGAGGGGCAACCGTGCACTTTGAGCAGCGTGTGTGGTGCCTCTCAAAAGTTGAAAATGCCTTTTCTTTGTATCGTTAAAAGCGTCACCACGTCCTCTTCTTGTTAGTGCAACACATGTTAGTGGTGATGGGGCAGTATATCGCTGGTGGGGATTTTTTTTTCTTTTTTCTCTCTCTATCCTCTACTGAAAAGTACATCTTTGCCCTTTCGTTGTTGACATTTAAACTTTAGTACTTATTCTTTTGATTTATAATTTTTTTTCTGGTCCTTTTAGAAAAGTTTTATTGATTTTTAATTTCATCATTTAATCTAAATTTATGTTATTATTTTTTCCAATTTAGTCATTGTTTTCATTTTTTTTCTTGGTCTTTTTGTAAAAGTTTTATTTGGTTTCAATTTCATCCTTTAATCTAAATTTATGGTATATTATTTTTACCAGTTTGATCCTCATTCTTTTTATTTTCTTTTACTTTTATTAAAGTTATTTATGGTAATTTCACCCTTCAATTAAAAATTTGTTATAATTTTTATGTCAATTTTGATCCTCATTCTTTTGATTTTTTTAGGTCCTTTTTCTTAATTCATTTTTCTTTTCAATATCACCATTCAATCAAATATAAAATTTATTTTATATTTCGATTTTAATCCCCATTCTTTTATTTGTTATGCTTTGTTTTGAATTCTTTTTGTATAATAGATTTTTTTTTTAATTTCATTCTTCAACTTTTTATTGGTTGGGAATTGGGCTACATGGTTTTCCATATAGGGTTCTTCAAGTTTAATTAAACAGGTCACGAGTTTGAAAAGTTAACACGGGTTGACAGTTTATTTTTTTTAAATGGACTTTATAAATTTTTTTTTCTATTGAGTTATTTTAATTTCATGATCTGGGTCGTAAGTTTGGTGGGATATCCTGTGTTGGCTCAACTCCTATTATCGGGGTTATATATTTACCATGTTAACTCAGGTTGACCAGGACTGATTTTTTTAGATCCTTTTTTTACCCCATTCAACCATGTTGTATTTAATGGGCTATAAATTAAGTTACATCATGTTTTTCATAGATTTTTCTTCCTTCTTTAAAATGTGCTTATAGAACCCGAACATCATTTTTTACACAGACATCGAGACTTTCTAACAATCTCTTCCTCTTTTCCCTGAAAATTACCGCTAAAAACTTGAAGTACCAAATAATGTTAATACTTTGAAAACAACTTTACACATGTATCGATAGCCTTGTGCATTTTTATCCAATTGCAAGCTCGAAGAAACAATTCTTTTCATCTAAAACTGCAATCATTCCACTCCATTCTCATGCATGGACTTGTCATGATGATCCTGAAATGGATATCTGCCCAATTCGAATATAACATATACCGGAAGTTTTGTTCCCTCCATTCTCATATGAGTACCTAACTTGAACACTTTTGCTTACTAACACCTCGCATGAAAATATCTAACCATAGCAAAGAGTTTGTATTTCCATACATATACTCTTTCACATGTAAGATAGTTTTCGTACGTGTGCCCTCCAGCACCATGTTACGGTGGTTTTAACATGCTTGTTGTGTGTGTGTATATATATATATATTGTAGAATAATATTGTTGGGTATATTATATAGTATATGATATGAGGTCTTTATAAAGAAAGTTTGGAATAAGGCTTGATTGCATGCTCCATATTGTTGTAATGCTTAATATTAGAATTTTGGTAGTCATGGGGTCAGTTTTGTTCTTCGGACATCCTTTCAAGTCTTTCTATCGTCAGCTTTGAACTAATGAATTTTATTGACCAACGAAAAGAGATGAATTATATAGGCCAAGCTTTTTAATCACCTT
>Ga0325411_1002496_pt1 | contig 20884 bp, 11 predicted proteins | sample PopdelMetagenome_13_FD_206181 | JGI IMG/M metagenome (GOLD analysis project Ga0325411, IMG submission 206181) | Populus deltoides microbial communities from Bellville, Georgia, United States - Xylem-PdIQD-R4 | ecosystem: Host-associated > Plants > Phyllosphere > Stem > Wood/Secondary xylem...
ATATTATTTTAACTTTTAAAAAATTAAAATAATTTTATTTTAATTAATTTAAATTAACTAGAATTAATTTAATTAACTCATGACCAGGGATTTCAACCAATGGGTTTCATTTCTATGGGCTTGTGAAGGACTTTATTGAAGAATAAGGCTTTTTTTATATCTTTTCCCCTTTCATCAAGTCAAACTTGCTACATCCAAATAAAGAGTTGAAAGGGTATTTATGTAATTAAAAGATTCAGACAGGGAAGTTTAACAAAGACAGCAGCCATTCTATTTCTTGTACATATCAATGATTTCAATTCTTTTCTTTTCTTCTCCATTTCCAAACCCTAGAGAGAGAAGGGAAAAACAATCAAAGCATACAGGCTAACAAAATTCCAAATCTCCAAAAATGAGAGAGAGATAATTTTTTAGAGATTCCTAAAGGAGAGAATTCCTTTAGAGAGAGAAAAATACAAAGTCTTCAACTTTGCAATGCAAAATTCCTCTTTTTTCTTCAATTCAATTCCTTCCTCTTAATAAGATCCTTCCTTTTCTTTTTTCTAAAGATCAACAAACCAAAAACCCTTCAATGATTTCCAATCCAAATCATGTTTTCTATGCTTGCATTGCTAAAGGACCTACAGTTCTTGCTGAGTTCTCATCATCAAAAGAATCAGGAATTGAAATCATTGGTCAAAGATGCATAGAGGAAACCCCACCTAACCATTCCATGTTTTCCCATACAACCCGCAACAAGACTTACACTTTCTTAATTGATGACCCTTTTGCCTATTTTGCTATTTTTGATGAGAATCTCCAGAAGTCTGAGTCTTTATGGTTTTTGAACCGTGTAAAGGATGCTTTTGAGGAGTTTTTGGGGGCTAAGATGATGAAAGATGGTGAAAAGATGGGTTCCTTCTGTTTCCAAGGTGAATTGCGGTTTGTGTTTAGACAGATATTGGCGTTGGATGCTGACTTGGTGAATGCTTTAATGGAGGAATCAACAAAGGATAGCAGGAATCCAAGCTTGGATTCGACGAAAGCGAAGGGAGCTGTGATTAGACCTTTGCTTCCGAAGCCAAGTAAAGTCTTGATGAAGAAAAAGAAGAGATCACCAGGAGAGGCTAATGGAGATCATCATGGTGGTGATTTGGATAATAACAAGGCGAGTGGTGTTGTTGAGAATGGAAGTAGGGAGTTTTCGGTTACGATGATGCAAAAAAGTGGTGGGTTTTATATGGGGGATGGCAAGCAAAAGGCTAAACAGATTTGGAAGAAGCATGTTTGGGTGGTTTTGATATTGGATCTGATTGTTTGTGCAGTTTTGTTTGGGGTTTGGTTGTGGGTTTGCAGAGGGCTTAAGTGCATTGATGGTTGAATTTGAGGTATTCAAATCCAAAGGGGGATACTATTGATATGCTAGTATATTGGGGGTGTTCTGCTTGTATATTGGTCATTAACATTGGAGCTGGTTAAGGTTTCTACATCAAAGACAGGGAAGAAGATATAATTGGATTCTAAGAATAATTATTATTGACCGGCTCGCAAGTTCCGTAGTGGCATCTATTGGTAAATTCTTCAACTCTTTGTACCATCAATTTCTGGAGAAATGACAGAGCTCCAATGTTTTATATGCACATCTTGTAACGGCGGGGTGTGTATGTACAAGCCACATATATAAATTGTGCAGGCTTTTTTCCGATGTTGTCTTCTTCCCTTCGTTTTTAGTTGTCAATGATTCTGCTGATGTTCTGTTGCTCTCTTTGGTTGCCCGAGCAGAAGTTATTTTTTTCAGAATGTCTGTGTTTCACTGGAACTTCTTGGATCTGGCTGCAATATATTTTCCTCTTCTCGTCTTTCATTGTTCTTTTTACATTGCCAAGTTTTCTCTTATTGTCTTATATCTTTTAGATTACCATTTAAATGTTATTTATGGATGTTTATCGGCTGCTTACGACAAAATAACAGAACAAGCTAGTTCTAAGTTTGCGTCTCGTTTTGCTGTACATGTTGGATTGAACAAAGAGGCCAGAGCTTTACCTCCCTGAGTTTTTTTTTTGGCTCTGGGGGTAGGTTAGAAGGGGTGTTGCAGTTTTCCACAATCTCCTCCATGGAGGTATGCATGTTTTTCTTCTGTCAAAATGCAAGTAGTCCATCTATTACTGTCAATTCTCAAACGCATAGATTAAAGAAGTCCATAAACTAGCGTTGCAAAACTCTCGTCCTAATTTTCTTCGCCATCCATCTATTTTCTCGATGTCATCCATCTATCATGGTTTTTATTTACTGCATGATGCAAGGAAATCGATGTTTGAAGTTGAAAAAATATGTTTCACCATATAAAGGTTGGTTCTTTTGAGAATCAGATGTCAAATTCGAGCTGCTACTTTGGCAGCTTCCCATTCAATTTTAAGGCAATGGGAGATGAACATCTTATTGAAGTTGACATCAGACATTTTAAGCTCCTGCAATGTCCTTGTAAACTTAAAAGGATTTTGGCATATTCACAGACGAGGAATTAAAGCTGTTCTTATCATTATTTCTTGATAATAACCGCGTGATTTCTACTTTCGGCGTTCTGGTACTGGTTCTCATCAATTAATTTAGTCACTATCAACAAAACCTTGGTCAGTGCTAGGCTTTATTATTTCAGACTAGCCTCCTGGTTTGACAAGGGGATTTATTCTCATTATTTTAGCTGACGAACTCGTAAATACACTGACAAATAACTGCTTGCAGAGAACCAGCTTTTTATACTATTCTATTAAGATCCAAGGCAATTTGCAGTTCTACTATTGTCATAGAGTTTTTGCATTTCATAGAACTGTCGGGAGCATGCATGGCAAGGTCATTTAGCTACTGTTACCCTTGACTTCATTAGATATTGCTTGTTCTGTTGTTCATGATGTCTTCCTGTATGGCTGAGATGCCCAAAACTCTTGCAGATGTAGCTAAGAAACTGAGTTGATTGCATCCTTTTTCTAACCCAACGCATTGAATGACTGGGATGCCTCTAGGCCAGTTCTTGGTTAAAATTCCTGGTCCCCCATTCCCATGTCCTAGTCAATGAGATAGATCTCGTCTCTGCACCTGTATTGTTGACACTTTCATTTCATGCGCGTAAAGCTATTTCAAGTTTCTTTCTGTGTATTTTGAGAGTCTGTTCTGTCAAGATCTATGGCATAAAACCATTCAAGTTTTTGGTCAGTTAACCCTAATACATATCAAGGAGTTGAATTCTTCTGTCTGCTTTGCTGGTTTCCTTCCCTAATTAGCATCCATGCATCAGCTAATAAAAGCTCTCCTCAGCAAGTCCATCAAAGTAGTGGTTGTTTATGACTTTGCTGAGTTGTATTTTCTAATATAAGCAGTCCAGCTTCTAATTTGGAAATGCAATAGGTGGGGGACGTTCATGTTTTTATCATTTTCCAGTGCTGAGATGTTTCTTCGGTGAAAATGGGTTGTTTACTAATTAAATTTATCTTGCAGCTCTGATGCCAAGATAAAACCGAAGAGACGTTAAGGAAATTCAAATAATTCTATTAACACATTACTGGAATTCAAATTAGATTAAACTAGGACAAAAGAAAATGTTACTTTAATACAATGTGACATCAAATCACTTTAAAAAACTGAAGATTCATTTGAGAAGCAACATCATCTTATTGCAGTATCTGCTTGTCCATATCCTTCATTATATAAGATCGTTTTGAAATGACCATGTCTTTGGGACCCTACAAGTCATAATACACCCAAGATACTTGAAAATCATCTGAAAAATTTGCTGCTCTCCCCATGCCTTCTTGAGGCCTAGAGGCAACAAGAATTCAAAGATCCAGTGATCTAACCACCAAGCCATAACATTAATTACTAACCACAATTCTCCATTGAAAAATATGCTATATTCAATGCCCCTCTCTGAGAGCTTTCAAATTGTAAGAGGAGAGAATCAAATGAACTGTGACAGAAAAATCATGGGTATTACCTTCACTATATCTTACAGCTCTATTGTGACAAATTGGTTTCTGCATACGAATTCATGCAAGTCACAGAGATGAGGATTTAGAGTTAGGAATTGGGCAAGGACTACCTCCATCCCATTATCCAAGACAAGAAATAAACTCAAAAGAAAAGTCATTTGAACAACACGATTGGCAGAAACTACGTGAACACAAGTTGTTCTCATTTGTATCGAGATGAATATAATACAGTGTAAACTTTTCAACTGAACACCAAAACAAAAACACTGATCCAAAATTTGGAAGGGAAATATTTGAGGTGCAAAGGAGGAGTTTTAGCTGTGTTCAAAAGAATACATCACCGATACAGAAACCACTTGCCAAATTTAACCACAAGGGGTGAGCTTCTTATTGCCAGCACCGCGAGGATGATCATCTTTCCAGTCATCAAATGCTCTTGCCTTCTGTACAGCAGCATCGTCATCATCTTCATCCTCTTCTTCTTCGCTTGGTTTTAATTTCTGATTGTCCTTGTACCATGCAGAGTTTGCTTCTTCCATGAATTTAACGTTTGTCTCTTGCCATTTATTCATAATCTCCATCTCCTTCAACCCAGCTTCTTCTATACTCATGGTTGGCAACCTTCCAGATAATATTCAAATTATTATATCAGAATAAGAGGCTTATGAAAGCGAAAGGGCCCAACTATTCCCACTTGATACTTAAATATTTAAGTAATTAGAAAGGAAGGGATCAATGTTGGAAGTCTTCCCTCCTCCATTCCTAAGCGACAAAACCAAAAGAAAAATACTATCTTTTGATGACAGGCATCCAATTTAAGTGTTAATAATCAGGGCATGGAAACATACCTATGGCCAGGTTGGAAGACCTGTGCTGTCATCCTTTCCCTTTCGTTTGATAGGCTTCCACCCACAATACTTGCTGGTCCGAATGTCACTGGCAGGTGCTTGTGATCATGTGCTTCTGAAACCTTTGCTCTCCCTTCTAAAACATCTTGAGCAAAAGTAGCACATGTGATAGGCGGTGCCGGTTGAGTATACCTTGCTTTTACCGCAGCATCACGATGCCAATCTTCAGCTTTCTTGGCACGTTCATCAAGAATCATCTGGGAAAAAGCTTTGTCCCCTCCCTGAAATATAAGTCAAGATAATTACTGCATCCATGTTTATGCAATAAACTCATCATCACGGACAGCTGGATGTAGGCATAAAGACTGAATTATACAGTGCTGCTAACCATGATTACAATAAAATACACAATAACACTATTAGGAATACTAACTTTCATTTCAGAAAAACCTTAATATTTGATGATGGAGAAGTAAAGAATCATGGCAACCTGATGATGCAAAAGAATGGAACGAATGCAACCTAATGAGAAATGGTGCAAATCTTTAGCACCATACTACTTTTCCATGGAATAATCTCTACAATAATCACTAGAGCTGTAAATCTGAGTGTCTTCATCCATTGCCTACTGAAAAAATAAAAATATCCTCTGAGGGATGATCTCTGCGCTAAAAAAAATAATTGCTGGTAGATATTTTCCATCACAGCTATTTACAAAAAATGAAAACTCACAGGACAGTGATACAGCGTATGGATCTCCAAAAAACACAACTACCAAAAACTCTGCCACTTCAGATTTAAATGTGCTAATACCTTTAGCTGTCTTTCCTTTACAGCTGAAAGCATTTCTTCCTCTTTCTTTAACATTTCCAGCAGATCGATTGCCTGAAGAATGGTAATACAGCAGTGTGAGGGATGGATATATGAAAGACAAGTAGAACATGGCAGAGACTATAAAGAAATATAGGACCAACCTTACAGATAGCCAAAGAGATGGTAATAATCCAAGCCTGCAAAAAAAGAACAGTGTGATTTCAGCAACACTTCAACTTTGCGAAAGAAAAAAACTACAAATTACATGTACAGCTGCTTCTGTTTTGTGAATATATGTAGAACTGTTAATAAACATACTTCAACCAATTAACTCCATAAACCCTGTCAAGTTTTCAAGCATCTACTATTCAAGTTTGAAAAAAAAAAGGAACAAAATGAACACCTAGAAGCCAAACTACTTTCTTCATCATGGGGAAAAACTTATTTGTGCAACCTATCAATGTGAAAGTTGCATTAGCACGAAACAAAAGTGTACAATAATGGAAATACAAAACCAGGCTCTACATATTCTCTGAACAATGCTAGGAATAATAACACTTTCACTAACACACTTGTGTGACGATTATATTTCAGGAAAGCTTTTCCAAATCACAGTAATCTGACTAGTTACATTTAACAACATTTCTATAATTTTGAAATGCGATAACTAATAAAACATCATTGGTTAGTAATGAAAATGATTAAAATATTGGTAGCATCAGCATTATTGTATTTCTTTAGAGCTGAGGATAATTATAAATGAAGTAGTTAAATTCACTGGTGCAAAAATGGGTTTACTGGACTGTTAGAGAATACACTGCATAAGCAAAACTACATTTTTAAAATCAAACAAAAACATTAGCATAGGGCTCACAGACTCAAACAAGCTATGACTAAGTATAACATCAAATGCAATGGCTCACAATAGTGAGACATGACGAAGTCATTATTTCTAGTTACAAGGCTGTCAAACCAATAGTCCAGAGAAGCAATAAAATAATGAGTTGATTATACTGTTAATTTTCCTAAAGAAAACTTAGAAAGACTCGAACTTCTAATTGACATGTCAGTGCAAAAATTACCCTAGTGAGTGAAAGGAAATTGGTTCAATATTGAACAGTTTAGAAAAAGCAACTACAGATGAGGTAATGATGGAAAATTAATTTTCAATGCTACTTATCCAGGCAGACCCCTCCCACCAACTGCATGGAATCAACCCTTAAGCATAAAAACAATGAGTTAATTATACTGTTAATATCCCAAAGAAATGTTACAAAGGCTTCGAACTTCTAACAAATAGGCTGGTGCCCAAGTTTCCCAGGGGACTGATAGGAAATTGTCTCAACAACTACTAATGAACTGCTCAAAAGCACAGTTACAAGTGATTAATGTGCTAAAACAATATGTTTTAAGACTCCATAGTCACACTCCTCTCATCAACTATATTGAATCAAACCCTTATGCATTCAGCCACTCCAAATCTGAAGTGGTGGAAGTTAAAAATAGACTACAAAAATTTAAACTACTGTGCTAAAGTACTTCAGGTCACTTTTACAGCTTATCCTGTAAGAGCATAGATAACAACTAACCTCCCGCTCTTCTTCTCCATCATCATCCAGCAGGTCTTCCTCCCCGGCCTCAACCAGAGTTGATACTGCTGCAGCTTTAGTTGAATGAAAACGCCGCTCTTTCTGCTCCTTTATTTTCTCCAGCTTTGCTTCTGCAGCTATTTGGCGTCTGTATCTGGCAATCTGTATAGAGGCACATGAAGGAGTTGTGAGTGCAGGAGCTAAAAAAGCCCCATGTTGCAAAGGAAGCTCAACAAAACTATGATGCATCAGAGTACTTTTGATTGTAAGAAAGTATTGACAGAGAGTTGAAGCTACCTTTAGAGCCCTTCGATCTGCAAAAGTATTTGGTGTCCCTTGAGAAAATGTTTGCAACTCCTCCTCTGGTACAAGTTCCATTGCCTCACAAAATGAGAGGAATTCCTAGAACAAGTTGCCTTCATAAATATCAACTGATATATAACAAAACCTCAAAACATGCAGAAAACATTAAGTACTAAGGAAAAAATATATGCACGGAAGCTCTGCTGGCAGCTGCTATGTTGGCAAACAAACTTAAGACAATGTACTTCAGGTAATGAACAGAAGTCACCTTTAACTTTGCCTGGGAAGCCTTTAAAATTTGTATCCTATCATCCTGAGCAATGTTTTCAGTCAGCTCTGCCAGATAAAATGGAACCTGCAATTGTGATACGCTATCAAGTTAGAAATCAATTTTCTTACTGAATTCATTCTGATGTAAAACCAGCAAGTTTACAAAGTTCATAAATTCAACAGTTACAACAGCCATTTACATGTAGATTTCCAATTTGATCCCAGAAAATCATTTCCATCACTGTCAATTGAATGAAAAAATAAAAAAACCCCAAGCTTCAAAGTCTACATTTGACATTTAATTGAATGGGAATGAAAAAGGAATTTAACCAGCAAAAATCCATTAGGTTATAAAAGATTCGAGCTTTGAGGCTCATTTCAAGACCTTCCTAATTCACCCCACCCACCCTACATAAAACATAAAAACTATCAACATTAAAAGTTACAACCATTTTTAGACTTCTCCTGTCTAAGCTAAATAACATTTCCAACAACCGTTCCAAATTTTTTGTGTCCCCAATTTAATTCAACATAGCACCATACCATAACAATCATCATACAACACAAAGCTAAACCACTGCTTCCTTCACTCCCTCAAGTGTTAAAACCTAACCACGAGTCCCTTATATTTCAACCTAAGAAAGTAACTTCATGATATATTAACAGTTCCATTTTGATACTAAAAAACTCATCATTAGGGATTATTTCCTACATTTAGTTCATCCAAAATTAATAATTCAAAAAACACGAAAAAGAAAACTTTCTCGTTTTTTTAACCAACCCATCAATTAGAAACCTCTAAAGTTTCATACTTAAAAAAAAAAAAACTAAAATAAAGAGAGAAAATGAACAAATTTAAACATTACCAGAATATACTTGAGATTGGTAGTGCTAATATCCTCTTTAGTCTCATTAGAAGAAAATAAACCCAATTTACTAATCATTTCCTCACAATTCTCTAGTGCTTCAATTCCCTTCTTCACCAATTCCTGTCAAAATCAAATCAATCAATAAAAACCCTAAAATCAAATAAAAAAAGTTACAAGCTTTGATAAAAAAAAAATCTAATGAGAAAATGTTATACCTTATCACTAGAACCAGATTCTGTTGATTTTAGATGGATTTTTGAAGCTTGATCGAAGAGAGAAGGAAGGGGCAAGTCTTCCATTATCAATTCACCCACTAGAAAACGAAAAAAACTAGAATTTGATTTGGGGTTTGAATTTGAGGATTCTTAAGCCAGGACTTTGAAGGGTAGAATTAGAAATTTGTTGTTGTAACTTGTAAATGATTAATTTCAAAAATAAGGATGAGAAGCCAGAGAAGAGACCAGACAGCTGCAAGAAATATATATAGAGAGAGAGGTTTTGATCCTGTGTTCGTGCCTTAAATTGTTTGTCATTGGAATCTCCACCCAGAAACTGCCACGTCATATTTTTATTAAAGTTTTAATCAGCTAGAATTTTTAGTTAAATTTCGTTTACTAATATTTCTATCACCCCATAAAAAACAAATTTCAGATATTAGACAGGCCATCAATACTCAATGCACCCATGAAAATATTTGGAAATTAAATTAAACTTTTTTTAGGCCAAGAATATAAATTAAAAGGTTTACTTAGTAAAAATTGCTGTGTAATATTTTAGATAAAATAAAAATAATAAGTTTTTAAATGTATTGTAAAAAACTTATAAGAAAAAAAATTTATAAAACTATTTGAAAAAAATAAGAAAATTGAGTTTATTGATCTGATAAATATATTATAGAATCATTGATCCTTTATTATTTTTTAAAAATAAACTTATCCATTCTTTTTCCCAGATTTTTTTTCATGAAACATTTTTGTGTATTTAAATTATAATTTTTTCTATAATTTTCACGGTCACGATTGTTTCTAAGATCCAAGAAATATTGTACTTTTATCATAAAAAAATTGCTTTGCCAGTTTGGGAGTTTAGATATTCATACATACAATTTGGTTTTGATATATGCAAAAGTTAATCCAAAAAAAAATTTATTATAAAAAAAATTTGTTTGGATTTGTTTTTAAGAAACTAAATCCTTCTTTAACTAAGTTTTAGACTTGCCAGTCTTATATTAATTGATGTATTTACATAATAATAAATTGCATGTATTTAAATATATTTTCAATTAAAAATCATTTTTAAAAAGCATTTAAATATACCAAGAATCTGTTTGAAAATATAAAAAAGATTGTTTTTTAAAGAATTTTTATTTAAAAATATATTAAAATAATATTTTTTTTTTACTTTTAAAAAGCGTCCAAATATACCAAGAATCTGTTTGAAAATATAAAAAAGATTGCTTTTCAAATTACATTAATATTATATTTAAATATTTTGAAAATACACTTAAATAAAAGCCTATATCTTCATAGTATGGCTAGGGATCCAAAATATTATATGTAAATATTTTGATATAAACCAAATTGTGAGATAGATGGCAATATTTATTAAATGCAGTTAAATTTTTATAAATTAATGTTTTTGGGGCCATGAAATTTTATTTATTATTAAAAATATTATTTAAACTTTAAATTTAAATTATAATTGAAATAAAATATTATTTAATCAAAATTATTAATTTATGGAGTGTTAATTATAAAGTTATATTATATGAGGCCAAAGAGCCATGCATAAAAAGGGTGGTCTAAGTGAAGGCAAGAAAAAATCTTTCCCTAGTTGCAATCTAGTGCTTATTAAGTCTAGAAAGGCCTAGACTTAAAAGTAATTTTAATTTTTTAAAGTAATATTTTATTAATTAGGTCAAGAAAAAATCTAGTATGTCTTCGATTTGTTTTTCTATTATCATATATTTTTTAAAATAATTTTTAATTTTTTTATTTAAAAAATATTAAATTTTTATTTTAAGTGTTTTTAATATATTAATGTAATAAATAAAAAATATCATTTTAATATATTTTTAATTTTTAAAAAACATTCAAATATACCAAGAATTTATTTGAAAATATAAAAGAAATTGTATTTTTTGTTTGGAAATATATTAAAATAATATTTTTTTAATATTAACATATCAAAATAATAATAAAAACATTAAAATATTAATTTAAAACTATAAAAAATAATTAAAAAACACAATTCAATCACACAAATGCATCTCAAATTCATGCTAGAACAGCAGCCATGAGGTCCCCTTGTCCCATCTTGTCTTCCACGAACACAGTTGTCTTATTACCTGTCAAGCTATGTCTTGTCTTGTGCCCAAGCTCGGAAGTACATTAACTTGAGGTGTATTCACTTGGGGTCCAAGAGCTGGGGTGTAAAATATCACAGTGCTTGATAACTAAATTAAGTTTTATTTTGAAATTGATCCGGTGAGCAACTTGATAAAACTAGAGAATTTATTTTTGGATAAAAATAATAAATATATTTAAATTATTAATTTAATAATCTAAGCTTTTTATCTAGTTAGAACATGGAGAATATATTAGATATATTTAATTTTTTTAGTTTTATATTAATTTTTTATTTTTTAATTGTTTTGATGTGTTGATATTAAAAATAAAATTAAAAAAATTACTTTTATATATATATATATATCAAGGTGAGTATATTTTTCCACGTCTACAACTAAAGAAGGCATGATTTTGTTGACTTTGTAGCTTGTTCTCTGCAAGGTCTCAATTCACAGTTGTAAGGTTGTTCTTTAAAATATTATTTATTTTAAAATAATATTTTTTTAATCTAGTTTTATTCTCAAACTAGTTTGATTTCTTAATTAATTAAGATTTTATGTTAGAATAATTTAATTAAAAAAAGTTAAATTTCTTATAAAATGATATCGTTTTTCTAGAGTACTATCAGATGAAAATATATATTTAAAAAATAGATGAAATTAATTAGTCTTTAATTAGGAATTTTCTTAAGATTTTAAAAGTAAATTTAATACAAAAAAAATTATTCGAGAGCAAAAATCGAAACTATGTAGAGGCATTTTTGAAGTCTACCCTTCATCATTTAAGAAAAAAGAAAAGAAAAAAATTCATGCTCAGCCTGTTTGAGGAAGACGTGATATTATACAAGCACTGGGATTTGTTTAATATATTCTAATAAATCATAAACACAGTATCAAAATTTCAATGATAATAAGACAACAGAAACTAGCCAAAATGTTGTCATCTTCGAGGCTGTTATCCTTCTAATGCAGGCAAGTGGTAACTTCCATTGACTACATATATCTGCAAGAGAGATAGCTAGAGAGGTTGCTTGATATACAATCAAATTAATGAATCCAACAACATGAAGTCCAGGTTCCAATGGCAGATCTTGGAATGGATTTGTACAGCTTTTGTTGAACAAGTTCATGCTATACAGGTCTCAACCAGGGAAGCAAATTGAGGAGGCGGCCAATCCTTTTGGCCCCATGAAGACTTGGCTTCTCTTAGGTGGATTGAGCATCATGATGACAGTGAAATACTGAAAGTGATATTTGCAGGAATTGCCCCTCACCGAAAAAAGAAATCTTATTACATGATTCTTTATGTCTCTTTAAATATCTATATCAAGTGGGTTTTTTTAATAAAAATGGTAGGCGGGGTTTTCTTCTTATTCTTCTTCTTACTTTAGGGTAAGTTAGGGATAAAGAGGCTTGACTTTCTGGTTCTAGCTATAAAACTACTTCAAATTCGCAGATGCAAGATAGGAATGGTAAAAAGGACATGACAGTGTGCTCCCTGTCAAGGTATTGAAGCTTTTGTGGTTCATATTTCTCACGTTGAAACCATACAGGATATCATTGACTGATCTGTTAGAGGTTGGTGAGAGTTGTCATCAACTTAGAAAAAATCCCTTTTCACATTGGAGGAATCTTATGATAACTGAAGAAATAGCTTTTTTTTTTAACTCTCTTTTGTATTTTTGTAATGTAATGTAATGTACTGTACTGTACTGTACTACTGTATACTAGACAGGCAAGCCACATGGGATAAATACTGTATTCCAGTGACTTTCTTGATGCAGAGACGCTTCTTTTTGTCTTCTTCAACTCTTGGATCTTACTATATGGAAATGGTGAAAAGCTACTAGGAGTCTAGGGCTTTTGTTTCCCAAGACGTATATCACATGATTTGAAGAAGGAAAGAAAGGAAAAAGGGTACTGAAAAGTAGTGGAAGTGGGGGGGTTCTTGGATGATCAGTTTCTCTCTCAAAACATGGGAAACTTTTGATTGTTTTCTTCTATTCTGTTACAGTATATCCCTTTTTAACTGATTTTGCAGCGTTGTACATGTGTAAGGATACAAATGCTTTTGGCATTCTCTGGTCATTTATTATTCACATCATAATTGCGGTACAGGTTTTTCTGCAGCTGGGTGTTGGTGGTCCTTGAGGTTTCCATTGGATCATATCGTTGCTGTCTTTGAGCTTAAATTTCTTTCCCAGAAGTCTTTGGCCTGTGGTTTTGGAGCTGAGGAATCTTCAACCCTTTACAGAAGTAAGTTCATCTGCATGATTTGTTCTTGAATTATGGAATTTCATGTTTCCTTTTGTATCTCTAGAAGTGTGCCACTGTGCATTACTGTTTCTCAATTATTGAGATGCTTTTTGCCTCAATTATTTGTGCTAGGCCACTGAGTATATATGTGTTTTTTATTAGAACTTATCTGGGATTGCTTCTAATTAAAGTTGTTTCTTAACTTTTAATTCCCCAATTAGCATTTTGAAAGGAACAGAAGGGGATTTCTCAGAAATGGATGGAAAGGAGGTTTCTGGTTCTTATTTGATAGTCTCAGAAGGGAAGAGTGACAGCTTCTATCCAATGTATTTTGGTGTTTCTTGTGCTCTCTTCGCTCTCAAAGTCTTGACAAAGCCTGTTAAGGAAGACGATAGATGGTCAGAATTGTGCGATAAAATGCTTCGAGGAAGTGCTCATCTCTTGAGATTGCTTGTTTGGAAAATCCAGAGAGAAGGAGCAGATGGTGAACACTGTGAGCTTCTTCATAAGCTTGAGACTGCTGAGAAAGAGATCATGGAGCTGAAGAAAATAAGGTGTGACGATGCAAAAGCGAATGAGAAAATTGTTAGTATCCCTGCATCGCAAGAGCAGAGCTGGTTGATCGAAAGGAAGGAGCTTCGACAGCACATTGGAGGTCTTATGAGTGAATTGAGGGTTCTTGAGAAGAAGAATGAAGAAGCTATTTCTGAATTGAATGAAAAATTGAACGAGATGAAACTTTTGGCGCAGTCCAAGGATAAGGCAGTGGAGGAAGAGGAGCAAAAAAGGAAGGAGTTAGAAGAAAAATTAGCAAAGACTGAAAAAATTGCAGAAGAATTGAGAGAAACGGCTAAGCGTAAGGCTCAAGAGCATTCTACTGATATTTTGAAGCACAAAACTGCCTTCCTTGAGCTGGTATCTAACCAACGGCAGCTTGAAGCTGAGATGGGTAGAGCACTGAGGCAACTTGAGGCTAGAAGGAAAGAGCTTGATGCAGTCTTAGAGCAAAAGGAGGAGTCAATGGTGTTGACCCAAAAACTATCCATGGAGGTTGTGAAGGTGAGAAAGGATTTGGAACAGAAAGATAAGATCTTGTCAGCAATTCTGAGGAAATCCAAGCTGGATACAACTGAAAAGAAAATGCTCTTAAAGGAGGTTAAATTATCAAAGTCCAAGAAGAAGAAAGCTGAGCTAGAAACAACAGAAAGTTGGAAATCTGTTTCAGAGTCTAAGCATGAGAAGCTTTCATTGAGAAGTATGTTTTCTCTCCATACCAATCTGATGAGGTCAGAAGATCCTCCAATTAAAAGAGGGGCATCCCAAGTTGTAAAGGGCGGATCACAGTCAATTGATTATGATCTTGAGTATGAGAATCCTGAGTTTCAAAAGAACTCGGAGGTTTCTTCGCCACTTTCTAACCTCTATTCACCAGAAGGATGTGATGAACTGGGTGAGAAAACATCCTTGATTTAACATGAAACTCTAATATTTTGCTAGCATTGGGTATACATAGCTGAAATACAGTCCTAATGCTCAAGTTATGACATCTTTTTTTTCTCCAGATCTCCTCTTTTCAATGTTTTCAATCCTTTCCTGTTTTTCTCTTGCAAGCAATTGCAGCTGATGGCAAGCGGTTGGAAGGATGGGTTCGCTCGGATGCAGGAAAGTACGCGGCCACAATTGAGAAGAGGCATCATTTAGAGATAGATGCTTTTGCGGAACAAATGAGACTTAAAGATGAGAAATTAGAAGCTTTTCGCTGGCGAATGCTGAGCATGGAAATAGAATCAAAGCGTCTGCAGTCTCACATTGAAGGGCTGAACCGGGATGTTTCACGGATCAGGCATGAGAACATGAAACTGGAAGCCTTGTTATTGGAGAGGCAAAAAGAATTAACCGACTCGAAAGACCAGCTCAAGGCACAAATAAAACCTCAGTCTTGCCAACAGGCCAACTTAAGCTCATCTCTAGATGATCCAGCATTAGTCCATGATTCCATTTTGTCCACAGCCAAGAATGTAAAGAAAGAACCAACAGAGAATAATCAAGAGGGAAAGGTACATCTGACGGAAACATCTCAAGAGAAGAATACTGAAAAAGAAGAAGAAGAAGAAGAAGAAGAGGAAGCCCTTCATAACCAGTCCAGAAATGTCAGTAAAATTGTCCAATCTCCAGAAAACGAGTTTGAGGAAGAGAAGGATGTCTCCAACCAAGGCTGCACTCAAGAGGCAAGTGCGAGTCCAGTGGTGGTTGATACTGTAGAAAAGATAGCATTGACTAGCCAGTCATTGATGAAGACAAATAATTCAACATGGGGGATGGACCTCCATGCTCTTGGAGTTTCTTATAAGATCAAGAGGCTGAAGCAGCAACTTCTAATGCTCGAGAGATTGACAGGAAAGCAAAACAGTGGTGAACATTTAGGTAACAGTGATGAGGCAAAAAATGGGATAAAGGCCTTCCAAGCATTGATGTCTTTGCTTAATAAACAAGTCAACAAGTACCAGTCGCTCCAAGAGAAGACCGATGAACTCTGCAAACGGATGGTAAGCCCTACACAACTTTGGTGCATTTCAAGAGTTGCTGCATATTTTGGCTAAACTTCCTTTCAATGATAGGCATAGCTTCCTGCCCCACCATGTGTTCATCGCGCCCCCGCCCCCCCCCACCCCCCCAAAACCATGTTACCAGCCCATCTTTTGTCATCAGAAATTTTGCTGAATTGCTGATCTGCTTTTATTTTCATTTCTCTCACTTGTAATTACAGCATGATAATGATGTAGACGTGAGTCGCAGAGATTCCAGCACTAGCACTGCTAGGAAAAAGGGAGAAACTAAAACATTAGAGCAGTTCCTAGAGGAAACATTTCAGGTTCAGAGATACATGGTTGCAACAGGACAGAAACTGATGGAAGTTCAGTCCAGGATTGCATCTGATTTCGTCATGGTCCCCGAAGAGCTTGAAAAATCTGCCGGCAGCTTTGACATGAAGCGTTTCGCTGACAGCATTAAAACTCTTTTCCAAGAAGTTCAAAGAGGACTTGAAGTTCGGATTGCTCGAATTATTGGTGATCTTGGGGGCACTCTAGCTTGTGAGGGAATGATTCGTATGAGAGGGTTGTGATAGCAACTATAAGGTTTTATATCACAAGTTTTCCTCCCATCATAATTTTTTAAACCCGGTACAGTAATATAATTTGCTTTAACTAAATACAAGATATTTAAAAAATCGAGATCCTTGGGCTAAGACCGGATTTTCCTCCTCCATAGGCTCCGAAATCTCCAGGAAGATCTAGTCGCTATTAATTACCATTACCATCACTGATATTCTGTCGACCTGGTTTCCTACGCCATCCTTTCTTCTGGTGATGAAATAATCCTCTTCTTTTGTAAATTTCGCTATGAAAAATTCATCGCCAAGATATGTAACAGTGATACTACCAAATAGGTTCTATCTATGACACAATCATGGTTACCCGATATAATCATCTATAGTTTTATAGAAAAATAGTTGTTAATTGGTTAGATTTTAGATCACCAGTTCGAATATCATAAATCTCAAGAGTCAGGACCATTAGAAACTTACATGGTCGTTAATTTCAGGGTCTGTAGAATTAATTAAAGTGCGCGTAAGTTGATCCGAATATCCAAATGATGCCAAAATACTCCAAGTGATGCCAAAAAAATAGGAGTTCTTGTCATGCTTTCTTTTGAAAAATTCTTAAAACCATGCGAGATCATTCAAACAGCAAGCTATCTAGTGATTTAGATACGCATAAAAAAAATACCCCACCATGTCATAAACTTAGTTCATAATCAAGGTACGTGTAAGTTGACTCAAATATCTAAGTGATGCCAAAATACTCCAAGTGATGCTAAAAAAATAGGAGTTCTTGTCATGCTTTCTTTTGAAAAATTCTAAAAACTATGCGAGACCATTCAAACAGCAAGCTATCTAGTGATTTAGAAACGCATCAAAAGAAGATGCCCTATCATGTTATAAACTTAGTTCATAATCAAGGTACGTGTAAGTTGACTCGAATATCTAAATGATGTCAAAATACTTCAAGTGATGCTAAAAAAAATAAGAATTCTTGTCATTTTTTTTTTGAAAAATTATAAAAACCGTGTGATAACATCCAAATAGTAAGCTATCTAGTGATTTAGAAAGGCACCAAAAGATGATGCCCCACCATGTCATAAACTTAGTCCATAGTCTCCATGAAAATGAGCAATGAATCAGTAGATGCTCTGTTGTTTCCATATCAATTATATACGAAGTATTTACTGAGAGCTCCATTGATAGGATGACCCTTTTGACTTCAAAAAGTTTTGGTATAGATTTTGCCTTCAGCCACCAACCAAATAAATTTTTTTTTTTCTATAGAGACCTAGATATTCATATCATTATTTGAAAAGAAATTCAATTTTGTCAATAAAAAAAGAACATTTCTTAAATCATATTATTATTCCTTGAACTTCATGATGTTTTATATATATCCCACATGGTTCATGGAAAGATTACTCCAAGGTTGATCAGTTTTTTTTATTTATTTTGCACGTAAAATTTTATCCCACAAGAATTTGAACTAAATACATTCTTTTAAATATAAATTTTTTAAAATCATAATTAAAAATGTTATTTTTAGACCTATTTTTTAAGAACTATAACTTTAAAAATTACCAGAATATCAAATACACATTTAATATATAGACGTGATGTGATATTAAATTTGAAAATACAGTCGCGTAGTTATTAAACCCGACTCTGAACTTCATCGTTGGTCTAGAATAACTTGATTAACTTTTTATTTTAGATCATTTTTATATTAATTTGACCAAATTTAGTTAGATGAAATCAAAGAGTTTTTAAAATAAACGAAAACAATATTATTTTTTTAAAAATTTATTAATTTACAAATTTATAACAAGAATCCTAAATTAGGTCAAATTCAGGTTAGGTATGATATCTTTTCGTAGCATCATTCTCTCTTGCTATCAAGAACTTATTTGGTATTGGGGTAGTGATATGTTTCTTAAATTATAGTTCATATATATATATATATATATATATATATTAATCATCTATAGTTTTATAGAAAAGTAGTTGTTAATCATTCAGTAAAGTAAATGACTAAACAACTAAGAGTTAAATAGTTAAAAATACACAAGGAGCAATATACAGGAAATTAAACAAAATATATATAGAGATCTCTATTTCTTTAATTACCTTGACTTAATATATATTATTAGACTATGCACTAAAATTACAAGTGAAACATACACTTCTCGATCGGTAGGTAGCCTGTAATCAAGAAAAAAAAAATGAAACAAAGTTGCAGAAAAGCATCTTCATTTCCATGTCAGGCTGGCTGAACTTCATTAAAAACTGAGTCATAAACTGAGTCCATATCTCCATGAAAACGAGCAATGAATCAGCAGATGCATGCTCTGTTGTTTCTATATCATCAATTGCAGAGCATGTATATACAGTGCTGAAAGCTCTATTGGTAGCAGGCCCTTTTGACTTCAAGAAATTCTAGTATAGAGATTATGCCTTGAACTGCCAGCCAAATAAAATTTTGTATTTTTTAATGAAGTTGTAGATATCCAGACGAAGGAAGAACAGACACACCATTGAATTCAATTTTGTCAATTAAAAAAAATAAAAACATTTCTTAAATCATATTATTATTCCTTAAGCCTCATCATGTTTTTTTATAATGATTTTAATGTATAATATTAAAAATAAAATAAAGACATGAAAAATAGATAATTTAATATGTTTTTAATTGAGAATTCAAAAGTAAGGTTTTATCTTATGTGAAGAGCCCGGAGGGCACGGTAGCTACATGACCAAATTGTAACCGTCCACACCACACTTTATTTCACCATATTAAATACAAATTTGTATGATGACTTTTCAGAAGGAAACAAAATTGACAAATGACCGTTAATGGTCGTTACAATGATCCAATTAAAACCCTAGATTACTATAGCAGCTGGGACCCACAGCCTTGCCCACCAATGTGAGAAAAATTAAACTAGCCATTATCTCGTGAAGTCATGGAAGCGCCAGCAGCAGCAGCAGCAGGAGCGTTTGATAGCTGTGACTCTCACCATTCACATTATTCAGTCATTCACCACCACCACCACCAACCACACCACCTGCAGCTCCCCCGTATATCTTGCTTTTCCCGAACCCCAAAAAAACAAAAAACCCATTTTTCCAGCTATAAAATTATGATCTGGGCTGGTCTTATTTCCTAGAGAAATTTACTTTGCGTCCATACATATTTACATAAAGAAACAGCTGGTACTGATGGGGTCTCGTGATGATCAGCTAGGTTATGATCCGAGTCCTACACCAAAACTCTCCTTGTTTTCACTTTCAAGCAAGCTACATGAGTCGCCTGCAGGGATGTTAACCCCGCCAATCCATACATTAGCCTCAGTTCCATTCAAGTGGGAGGAAGCACCAGGCAAGCCTAGACCTTCTTGCGCCACTCAATCCAAGCCCAAGTTTGCTAGGTGCTTGGAACTGCCACCAAGGTTGTTAAACGAGGCCAAGGTTAGCAACATGCCTTCTCCAACAACTGTCTTCGATGGACCTTACGTGCCTCGTTCCTTATCTCTTGGAAAGGGACGTTCATTGAACAACTTAGAGAATTTGGGCTGCGGGGAGGTGAATAGCAAAGAGAGGGTTACTTTTGGGTCTGGTAGGTGGGGATTCTTCAGGAAAAATAATAAAGAAGTTGCTGCTCCTAGCCATGGAGATATTGGTGTTAATCATGGAGGACGTGAAGCAGTTAGAGTGAAGATCACAAGAATTAGAAGAAGATCAAGTTTCTTGGGGCTTTCTCACACAAGATCACATTTTTGGGTAAGTATATACCCAACTAAAATATGATTTTGTCCTTTTTTGGACACTAACTGGATATTGTTGCTAAATATGGTCACACATACACATGGAGATATATATATATATATATACATATCATAGAAAAGCAAATCCCTTCCTGCAGGATGTGTAATATGTGCAGAAGTAATATAACTTTTGTTAGAATTCACATCACTCTTTAGATTTTCTGATTTTTCATGTTTTTGCTTTATCCTTTGTTTTTGGGAATTGGAGGAGCAGCTAGCTAGGATTTTCCTGGCAAAGCCATGGAGCTTGCTTTCTGATGCTATATGCTTATTAATTCTCTGCGCAATATCATTTATATTGTACGTAAATGCAGACAGACATCTATGAAAGCTTCAAGCATGCGGTCCCATGGACACGAAGGTAGAGCAAGAAGATAGAAACTGAGAAAAGAAGAAGAGCAAGCCTAGTCAGTACCAAAGTTCAATTTCTCCTTGATGAATTATTAATTGTGCAGTCATGTCACTACCTATTTCCATGTGGTGCTGTTCATAGTTCTAATTTTCTTCCTCGACCATTGAATTTGTGTATAGATAGATATCAAAATCAATAATGTAACGCTTGCTACTATCATTTGATTATGACTTTTGTTTCCTCACCTTAAGTTGATTCTTACACGACAAATGTGACCGTCCTTTGATTTGTCTTCAGCCCACTTGGCCACTCTTCTATCACGAATTAAATTGGAGGGTCACGCGAGGA
>Ga0325411_1002499_pt1 | contig 20864 bp, 13 predicted proteins | sample PopdelMetagenome_13_FD_206181 | JGI IMG/M metagenome (GOLD analysis project Ga0325411, IMG submission 206181) | Populus deltoides microbial communities from Bellville, Georgia, United States - Xylem-PdIQD-R4 | ecosystem: Host-associated > Plants > Phyllosphere > Stem > Wood/Secondary xylem...
AACGATCTGATAAAAAATAATCAATTTTAAAAAGAACAATAAAACCTTACTTAAGTCAGTGTGCCAAATTCACGACCTGGTTTTGAGACTCGGATAACATTGGAGGTAAATTCTCAAGCAAATTAAATGATAAGAGGCAAAACTGAAAAAAAAAAAACACAAGTCAACTTGAGTTATAGCTCGACTAACTCATGATCTGAAATATGAGATAAGGATAACCCCACGGAAAAAAAAGAGAAAACAAATCATGAAACTTAAGACCCAATAACCTAATGCTGAAGGATGAAATTGAAAAAAAAAGTTAAAAAGAACTTAAAAAGACTGAAATTAAATCGGGCTAATTTTTGAAACTCTTAATCTAGATCATGAGACCATAATTACCCTATAAAAGACAAACATGAAAAAATCACGAAGTAAAATTCCTAATCGTCTAAAATTTTAAAACAAAACAAATAATAATCAAAATAATGAAGACCAAATCTGGAATAAAAAATAAATAAAAGGAAATAATGAGGGACTAAATTGAAAAATAAAGTAAACCAAGAAAATGATAAAAAAAATAGCAAAAAAAAGGACCAAATTGAATAAAAAATTAAATGAAATAAAATGTTGAGGGACTACATTAAAAAATAAAGTAAATCAAGAAAATGATAAAAAAAATAGCAATCAAAAGGATGATGATCAAATTAGATAAAAAAAATTAAATAAAATAAAATGACAAGGAATAAAATTTTAAAAAAATTAACTTAAAAAACATTAAAAAAGAAACAAATAGCAATTAAAAAATGATAACTAAAACTGACACAAATAAAAACTAACATGACACATTTAATCTTTGGAAGGGATAGTGCAAAATACAAGGTTATGAGAGAAAAAAGTAGGAGGAAAAGAAAAAAATATCAATAAGAGCCCAATCGTTGTTTTGCCGTGCACACACGCTTGATCATTGGGAAGAGGACGACGCACACTTCCAACTTCGTTTTGAAAGGCTGTCTTTGACCATTGAAAGATGCCACACATTTCGCTTAAAAAATATGTGTCTCCCATTTGTTGTTGTCTATGTAGCATAAGCAAGCACCTATTATTTTTTAAATTATATTTATATATTTTTAAGAGATATAATTGCCTCTCATTCAAATTGATTATAACTAAAAAATTATAAAAGAAATATAAAAAGCTCTTGGTGTTAGTTTTTTTTTTTAAGGTAATGTAGTTAGTGTGCAATCAAAGTATTAAAATACCAAAAAGCTTTTAAACTACAATTGCTTTTAAAGGTTATTTAAATCATTTCATTGTGCATCTAAAATGTTATAGGGCTAATTTGTCCCAATCAATATAATAATAATAAATGAATTTTATGGAAAAGATTATTTTGCCTAAAATAGCTAATTAAATGATTTTGATTGAGAATGATAAGATGACTAGTTTACTATTTTAATTTATAATAAATTGTGTCTCGGTGCAAAGAGAAAAATTGATATTTTTTAGTTTTTTTTAATGATAGTAATTTTTTTTAGTATTAAATCAATCATAATAAACTTGTAATATTTTAAAAAAATTTCATTAGCTGATTTGGCACGTTTTTGACTTAATATGTAAAGTGTTATTTTATTAGGATATAATTTTATTTATTTATTTTTTGTTACGGCCCTCAAATTTCATGAGGGTTAGGCAATTTCCCCCTTTTCTTTCAATTGTAATAGTTGTTATCCTCAAACAAGTTTCTGCACACACTTAATCTCTCAAGTAGATTCAAGGCTTCTAGTTTTTCTAGTGGGATTCACACTTGTTTTTTAATTTGTTCCTAGCAGAACAACAATTATTGGAGGAACCACTTGATGAGATTCCTTTTTTAAGAGTTAAGGACATGCCATTGTTCAACAAATCCAACCAAGAAGTTGTAGACAGGGTTTTTGATCCCATTGATGATGGAACCAGGACAGCTTCAGCTATAATTTGGAACTCTCTTGGCTGCCTAGAACAAGCAATCTGTGATAAATTCAAATCAAAAATTGTAGGCCCAATGTTCTGTATTGGACCTCTTCATAAGCACTCAAACGCTGCTCTAAGCAGTTTTTTGACCGAAGAGCAAAGCTGCATCTCTTGGCTTGACACACAAAGGTCAAATTCTGTCATATATGTAAGCATTGGTAGCTTAGTCATGATAACGGAAACTGAACTGGCTGAGATGGCCTGGGGGCTGGCCAATAGTGGTCATCCATTTTTGTGGGTGATTCGACCTGGTTTGGTCCACGGCTCAAATGGGTTCGATCTCTTGCCTACAGAATTTGAAAATATTACGAAGAAAAGAGGTCGAATAGTTAACTGGGCACCACAAAAGGAGGTGCTGGCGCATCAAACTATAGGAGCATTTTGGACTCACAATGGTTGGAACTCAACCATCGAGAGTATTAGCGAAGGGGTCCCTATGCTTTGTTGGCCCCATGTGGGAGACCAGAAGGTGAATGCAAGGCTGGTTAGTCATTTATGGAGAGTTGGGATCCAGTTGGAGAGATTGGAGAGAGGAAATATAGAGGACTATATCAGAAGGTTAATGGCGGGTGAGGAAGGAAAGCAAACCAAAATGAGGGCTATGCAGCTGAAGGAGAAGATCGACGTTTCAATAAGAGGAGGAGGTTCCTCTCATGAATCAGTTGGCAACTTGATCACTTTTATCAACTTGTTACTGAGTTGTTAAGGGGCCTCGAGAGGTTTGATGCATGTTTCACAAGTGGCTTCTAAGGCTGCCTCCCTTCACCCTCCATGTCTAAATATTTTCATGCGTGCTTGTTAACGTGTTGCATTATATTATAAAATTCATTTATTTGCTATTCTTTTTATTATTATTAGATAATAGCTAGGATGTATTGTATTTAAAAAAGAAATCAATTATTTCGTCGCTTAATTTATCATGTTATTTTTAATTTTTGATGAATTAATATCAGAAATCTTTCTATGATGTCTTCGTGGTAGAATGGATGTTTATATAATTTAGGGGATGTAAATTGTATGCATTTTATTTTTAATTTGTTCAATGAGATTATGTAGTATAGTTTTCTGTCTTCACAATGGAATCAACTTTTTTTTAATGATTATCTTATTTCTTCAACTTTTAGTTTGATCTATTTCTTACTCTACCAACCCTAGAATTTATTAGTGTACAGAAAAGGATGCAACCTTGTAGCAATTTGCCAAGTAATTGAATTTCAGAAATTCACTTTAATTGTTTATCGCGATGTCATTCTATATATATACAGTAAATAATATAAATAAACTTTCACCAAAAAAATATAAATAGTTCAAATTACTTGAATATGAATTGTCAAATAAGTGATACCCATTCATGTAAAACCCATTAATTTAGCATTTTTCTTAATATCAATGTTATGTGACTTGATTAAGATTAAAACATATATTTTAGGTTTAATATTTTTTTAGGCTCACTTATTCCGTAATTAATGTTGTGTTTGGTTAGTGTTTAAGATAACAAAAAAATAAATACAAAAGAGATATCATAAATTGGTTAGTGTTTAAATTTAAATTAAGATTTTTTTTTTAATTTTATCTTTCAATCTATTGAACTTAGATCTACAATTTCATGATTGTGAATTTAAAAAATTAATTCAGGCTCAGAAGATTCATCCATGTCAATAATTACTATGAATTGAAACAATAAATTTATTGTTTTATCTTTTTAAAAACTTGAGAGGTAGACCGAAAGGAAAGAAACACGATTCCTTCCTCTTAGTCATTTGGATTAAAGTAAAAATTTAGAAAGTCTTGTACTCTTAACAATGACCATAACCTATTTTTCACAAGTTTTATAAGATGAAGCTAATCTCTTTGTACTCAGACTGACCAGAGAATACTCCATGAAAAAGATATACTATAAGCTATTTCCAAGCCTAGTACATTGTCGTTCACCTTACTCAGATAAAAATGAGATTTATAGGTAATTATGGTGGTGGGCTTTGCTTATAGGCTAAGCCCAAAAACAACATTTTAGGTTTATATTTTCAAAGCCCATATTCGACTTCATGGACACGGTACCAATGGGCCATAAAAATAGAATCTCTTCATGGGTTGCTAGAAATTGAAGCTTTAAACATTTGACCCACAAGGAAGAGGAGGAGGGAATATGGGAAATCGACCAGCTTTGTTTTTTTTTTTTTTTTAATCAACAAAGACTCTAATTGCTTTGGGCTCTAAAAAAAATGCGAGCAAAAACAATGGCGCGTCGTCTTCTAAAACCTCACAACAGCAGGAGACACTGCATCTCTTTACTTAGAGCTACCATGACCTCCTCCTCCTCTTCTTCTGTTACTTGGTCTCACTCATTCTCTTCTCTCTGCCGCCCCTTAGTCTCCTTCAAGCCAAGGTATTTTCTTTGCTCTTTTACTCTCTTTTTCATTGGTTAGTTTCTGTTTGTTGAAATCGCGAGATAAATCAAGGGAAAGTTGCATTTTTGGTGCTTTTGAGTTCTTTTATTGGTGGAAAAATGGGAAATTAGAGGAAAAAAAGTTATGGGTTTTTGTTAAAAATTAATGTAGGTTAAGAGTTTTATAAAAAAAAAAATTATGGTGAAAGAAGGGGTTTTGGTTTTTCTAGGGTTTTAAAAATCCAAACCTCAAGATTTTGAATTATTTGTTTGTTTTTGTGTAATTACAGGGTGAGTTTTCCATTGAGGACGGTTCCAAGTAGATTTTTGGTGCAAAATGGGGTCTCACCAAGAGCTTTAATGTCTACCAGTACAGCAACTGAATCACAGAAAGAAAGCGCGAGCTCGAAAGCTTATGGGTCTGATCAAATTCAGGTGAAAATTTATATAAAAAAAAGTCTTTTTTTTTGTAATTTGTAAGTAATGGATGCTTTGTAAATAATGAGGGGTTTGATAAGTTCTGTTTTGATATGTCTAGGTGTTGAAAGGATTAGAGCCTGTAAGGAAAAGGCCAGGGATGTATATTGGAAGTACAGGACCGCGTGGTCTGCACCATTTGGTAACTTATATTGTTACCTCTCTTTTGTCATTGCGGATTCTAGGTTCTATTTTACTCAGTTTATCTTAAGTAAATTGGAAACAAGGTTTTTTTTTTTTTTAATTGGTTGTGGTTCTTTTAAATAGGTGTATGAGATATTAGATAATGCTGTTGATGAGGCCCAAGCAGGATATGCTTCAAAGATAAATGTTGTTCTGCATTCGGATAATTCCATTAGCATTACTGACAATGGGCGCGGGGTATGAGGATTTTTTTGTCATTTTAGTTATTGTCATTAGCTTTTATTATAGATTTTTTTCTTCTAATTCCAATAATTAACCTTGTCAGTTTATGCATCTGACTTTCCCATTGTTATTCATGCTGTGACATTCAATTCTTTCCAGGGCTTGTTTGTGTTGGAGAGGATGCTAGTTTGGAGAATATTGTTAGTTTATGCTTTGACATGTGACTGTAAACAATTTGATGCTCTTTTCAGAATATAATTTAGAGTGTGCCTTTTGAAATGTAATGATCATGATGTTACTTTTCTTTTCTTTTTTAATGGACCTAAATACCCATGTAATCATGAGACAAGAAGTTATTCCAAGCCATTTTCTTTTTCATTTTTTTTCAACGGACCTGTATTCACTTTAAATTGAGTTCCACTGCTTAGCATTTTCCCTTGAAGATTTCTTATTTGACAATAAGAATTTTGTTTTGATGATTGCCTTAGATTCATCATGTATTTTACTGCTACACTAACATGCTTCTCTGTTTTACTTGTTTACAGATTCCCACTGACTTGCATCAGGTGACGAAGAAATCTGCCTTGGAGACTGTGTTAACGGTAAAATGCATGGTCAACTGGCCATCTTAAAATATGACTATTTCTATCCATCATATTTAAGGGTTTTAAGGTGCTGAATGCATTTTTTGCTTGATAGAAGCATGATATTTGGAGTGTGCTGAGTGTTTTTTATTTTTATTTTTATGAAACCTGTATTTTAAAATCTTAGTTTAAACATTCAAGTAAATGTACTTGTAGTTTATTCACACTGTTATTGTAATTTTTTTCTTTTTTCTTCCTCTTGTTGTCATGTATTAGATTGTGTTTCGAAAGTTTTTTTTTTCATTTTCAGGTCTTACATGCTGGCGGCAAATTTGGTGGTTCTAACAGTGGATATAGTGTCTCTGGTGGGCTACATGGTGTGGGTTTATCTGTTGTCAATGCTTTGTCTGAGGTATGTCTCTATTATGTTTTGGACTTTTTTAGTTACTTGTAGAGGCACATGTTAACCTACAACACCAGGAGGTGGACTGCTTTAAGAATGGACGGAATTCATAGAATCTTACTAGCATTATTATGATTTTAAATTAATGTGACATAAATATTCTGTATCCAGAATATTTTAAATTAGAGGCAATGTCCAAGGGCAATCCCTTTGCAGGGAATTGAAATTTCCTTATTTATGACAATGGAGTATTGTGGAATTTATGAGCTTCTTCACTGTCCATGTCTTGCTTTGCCTTTCCCTTAAGGTTTACTTCTTGGCTACCAGTTACCACAATGTAGAAAATGTTGACTTTTGTAAAATTTGTCACATCTTAAATCACAGGAACTAGAAGTTACAGTTTGGCGTGATGGAAAGGAATACCAGCAGAAATATTCTCGTGGAAACCCTGTGACAACTCTAATGTGTTATGAACTTTCAGCTGAATCAAAAGACCAAAAAGGGACTCGCATCAGATTCTGGCCTGACAAAGAAGGTTTTCCTCGACTTTTGAAAACCCATATAATTTTTATGGTTGCTATTTTATGCTTCATTACCCAGTTCTCAATGTTTGTTTACAATATGGGATAGAATAGTGTTTGCCTCTTCACAATGTAATGCTTCATGGGCCTTTAGAGGAGTTTCTGATGTTCAACAGTATTGGACTCCACTTCTCCCTTCAGTTTTTTTTGCTTATTTTTTATTCTTTTTCTTTTTTTGGTGGTGAATGTTGCATTCATAGACTCATTTATGTACTTCTCCTCATAATGCACCATTCGTCGTTTATTGAAATTTTTTTTCTGACAATCTCTTTTTTTTTGTTGACTTCTAAATTCTTTTGCAGTATTCACCACTGAGATTCAGTTTGACTACAACACAATAGGTGGACGGGTTAGGGAGCTTGCATTTTTGAACCCAAAGGTAGAGCTGTTACTTTTTATTATGTCAACCTTAATCCTATTGATCCCTACTCTTTCATCACAAATCGATTTTCTACTTGAGGAATAATCGAATGATTATTCTGATCCTTTTTACTTTTCATCACAAATGGGTTTTGTACTTGGGAATAATTGACCTTGGCTATTATCTATTTTCTTCATGTGATTGGATAGCTTTGCAATTTGATGCAATGCTTGCTTTTTCATTAATTGGTATGCTGTCTCTTCTTGATTTGCCTTTGCAGCTTGCTATTTCATTGAAAAAAGAGGACAATGATCCGGAGAAGAATCAGTATGATGAACATTTCTATGCAGGTGGATTGATTGAATATGTGAATTGGCTAAATTCTGATAAGGTATTATTATATTTTTTTGAGCAACTCTCTTGGCTGTTATTTTAATGCCTACAACCTTTGTTTTGTTATATTATCTCGTTTAGCAAGTTAGCAAACTCTCAGTCTTCCAAAATCATGATGGGATAAAGATGATACTTAGGTTCTTATGGTTGGGTTTGTCTTTGCTGATGAAATAAGATAATTGAGGACTAAAGAAAATTATTAAGGGGAAAGAAAAAAAAAACCAGACTCTGTGACTTTCTTTTGGCCCCTTAAGAGACACGCTTCATCTGCCTTATCCATTGTGAGTGGAAGTTTATGGTTGGCGATTTGCTCTTAAATAATAGATTTATGGTTGGTGACATCTATGCCCCTGCCAATGGTTGAGAAACCACATCTATCCTTGCATTTCTTGATACATTACATACTTCCTGGTAGGTTGAGACATGTGATGCAGGCTTTTTTGATAAATCATGAGTGGTGTGGAGTCCAGGATGGGACTTCCTTTTGATGCATTTTATTGGTTCAGGAAGGGTATACCCTATTAATTGGAGGTGGGTTGGTATGACCCATTTGTGAGTGACAATAATCTGCCTCTGGTTTGGTCTTTTACCTTGCAACTCCTTGAGGGATTAGGGATCCTAATAATATCAGGTTCTTTGACAGCTTCAAAAAAGAATTCCGACATGGATATGGCTATGTCATTTGGACATGTCTATTTGTTGGATTGAATGTTGACTTATGGTTATTTGATCCAGAAATCGCTTCATGATGTTGTGAGTTTCAGAAAAGAAGTAGATGGAATTGCAATTGATATGGCTCTCCAATGGTAAACTACTATCTACCAGTGCATATGCTTCCTCCCAATATTGTTTTCCTTTCCGTATGCATCAAGAATGTTAATGTCTTTTGTCTCAAAATTGCTGCATTGAATACTATTTCTACATATTCTTGACAGCCATTCCTTCAACAACCTATGTGCTTTAACTTTTCTCCTTTCTTTACCAGGTGTTCTGATGCTTACTCAGATACAATCCTGGGATATGCTAATAGCATACGTACTGTTGATGGTGGAACCCATATAGATGGGGTGAAGGCTTCATTGACAAGAACTCTCAATAACTTTGGGAAAAAGTCAAAAGTCATTAAGGTACATCCCTTGTTGCATGTTGTTGGCCACTCTTGAATTTCAGCATCCTTTCTCTTGGTTGTTTAGCTACCTTCAATCACTATCTTTGAGGTTTTCCCTCCCACCCATCTTTGTTCATTTACAGCTGCCTCCTAAGAATTTTATGCTCTGCCATACCCTTTGAGGTTTTCTCTGCCCTTCATTTATAACAGAAAGTTCCAAATGCAAAGTTACCGTATTACAATTGGAAGATAGAACACAAACTTGGTTTCTTTGGCATAAGATGCTTTCAAAACATGGTATTGGGTCATGGAGAGCAGTTCATATTTGAATGAAATGATTTGAAGTAGTTAAATTGATTGAAGATGGAAATCTATTTCATTATTGATTGGGTGAACTGCTGATTAAAGTTGTTGTATTCACTATGATAAAGTATTTTTTCTGTTTGATTGCAGGATAAGGATATTAGTTTAAGCGGTGAACATGTAAGGGAGGGATTGACATGCATTATCTCAGTCAAAGTTCCAAGCCCAGAATTTGAAGGTCAGACAAAGGTATGTCCATCCATCATAATTTTCAAGAGTTGCTGATGATTTCTCCAGCTTATTGCTGGTGTTGCCATTCTCAAGCTGTTCACACCATCCATTACTGGCTTTTCTGTATGTCTGAAAGACAAGGTTGGGAAATCCGGAGGTGCGGAAAGTGGTAGAGCAATCTGTCCAGGAGTATCTTACTGAATATTTGGAGTTGCATCCTGATGTTCTTGATTCAATCTTATCAAAGTCTCTAAATGCTCTCAAGGTATCTTTGTTGTTAGCATTCTTTTTTCTTCATTATCTTTTGTGATTCAATCATCATTCTGTAAAAGTCTTTATCTAAGAACTCTCAAATATTGTGTTTCTGCTGGTCTTAAACCTTGAAATTTTCTGTCTTTTTTTCATTAAAGGCAGCTTTGGCAGCAAAGAGGGCAAGAGAATTGGTGAGACAAAAAAGTGTTTTGAAATCATCATCTCTTCCAGGAAAACTGGCTGATTGCTCATCTACAGATCCTGAAGAATCTGGTAGCTGTTCTATTTTTTTGTCTTTTGTGCTTTTAATACGAAACTCGTTTGACCTTCATGGGATTTTAGAAATTCTATAATAATGACCATACATCCTATGTTATTCATTGTCTTGCCTTTGTTCAATCAAGTGGACATCATTTATCAGTTACAAGCATGGTTGGATTACTGATCAATTGCCTGACATGTGAATTTAAGAAAGATCCTTGAGAATTTACACATGCAGCAGAGTGAGTTATTTATTCATTCATCCGATAATCACTTCTGACCCCTGCAATTTGTTCATTATTGCAAGTGTCTTTGGTTGGATCAAGATCCTCCAGTTACGTCATTTCTGCTTTAGGAGCAAGTCATATGGCTCCAACAATGCTAAAATTCAACTGGTGTCATTACTAGTTTCAAAATGATCCTTTAGCACCCACTTCAACAAGCTGTAGACATTGTTGTTAGTTTATATGCTTAGCATGACTAATTTGCCATGTTGGCAAATGATAAACCTAGTTCTGTGTTGAGTTTAGATGGACTTTCAGAAAATAAGAATTAAAGTCTGTTGGTCTCATTTGTCTTTCTAGCATGTTATTTAATTGTCCTTTGATGTTTGCAGAAATTTTTATAGTTGAAGGAGATTCAGCTGGAGGGAGTGCCAAACAAGGCCGTGATCGACGCTTTCAGGTAATTACACTGAATGTGCGGTGGCGTTTAATCTGCAGGCAATTGCTGAAACATGTTTAATAAACAGTAAACAATTGGGATGGTTTATTCTGTTTTCATGGAATGAGCTTGTATCAACTACAATGGTCTCGAACAGTTTTATTATCCCAAGTAGGTTAGAACTCATTTGGGATAATGGTGCTGCTGTTTCTGATTGTAATGTCTTACCTGCACTCTAGAATAACTTGGGATGACTGTAGAATATTGATCACTGAAACTTGTTACTGCAGGCTATTCTCCCTTTGAGGGGTAAAATTCTGAATATAGAAAGAAGAAATGAGGAGGCAATGTACAAAAATGAAGAGATCCAAAATCTTATACTTGCCCTTGGACTTGGAGTGAAGGTAAAGTCCTTTTCTCATTGTTTTGTTTTTTTCTTTTACTTGTCACTTTTTGGTTTTATCATCTGAACTGCTTTTCTTCATGTGTGAAATCTTCTTGGTTACAGGGAGAGGATTTTAAAAAAGATGCTCTTCGTTATCATAGGATCATCATCTTAACAGATGCTGATGTGGACGGTGCTCACATCCGAACTCTTCTGCTGACTTTCTTCTTCAGATATCAGGTAGATAATGGAGAAATTTGTCTCAATAAACATTTCCTCTTAAATAAATAAATGAGAGAAATAAACAACTTTTAAATGCCTTAAAAAAATTGGAGAGATGTACAATTATGGAAACCTTCTGTGCAGAGAGCTTTATTTGATGAAGGCTGCATTTATGTTGGTGTGCCACCCCTATATAAGGTTGGTTTGTCTATATGATGGATCCCTGTGAGAGTTGATTTCTAAATTATTATCCATCGTCCAATTTGTTTCTTTCATTTTCCAACTGACATGACCAGGTTGAGAGGGGAAAGCAGGTTTACTATTGTTTTGATGATGCAGAACTCAGAAAGATTCAAAGTTCATTCCCTCAAAATGCATCATACAACATGCAAAGGTTCAAAGGTAAGATCTATTAACTGTAACACGAACATAATTGTCTATTTATGAGATTTCCCCCCGCATTCCACTCATTCTGTCAACTAGCAATGCATTAATGTTTTTCATTTCTAAATGGAAAAAACAGGCTGTTATAGATCATCGAATGGTCATGTGCATTCTTATCTAACTTCGTAGTTGAAATTCAGCCATCTATGTGCTATATAGTCAATAGTGTAATAAAGAATTCTGTTACTGAATCTATTTGGTACGATATGATGATGCAGTATGACATACTTTCCCCTGGATCACACGCACACATGCATACAGATGAATATATACATTTCACCCTCCTAAAATCTTCAAAACCTCAAAGAAAGTATATGCATAAATCTTCAATTAACAGTTGAGATTTGGATATTCTAACTTGTGTTTGTAAAATACAGGCTTGGGGGAAATGATGCCTGCACAACTGTGGGAAACAACAATGGACCCAGAGCAAAGGCTGCTGAAACAATTAGTGGTTGAAGATGCAGCAGAGGCCAGTGTTGTCTTTTCATCTCTTATGGGTACCCGGGTAAGTTATATCTTGCACACGAATGTTCAGGTTGCAAATTACAATAAACTTGAGCCAGCTAGCTCCTTTTGAACTTCCTGGAAGGAGCTATTAATGAACTACTATCATTGCCTTTTCTTTTATCAAAATTGAACTTGGGACCTTTCTGTCTTAGAAACAGTAAAGGGCAGCGTTTTAAATGCAGAAGAGATTAAAAAACCATATAACATATCTAAACAGTGATAAAAGGAATCGGGTAAATTTTCCAGGGAACTTCCTGAGGATACAAATGAACATAGGAAAATAGATTGACAAGGAGACAACTTAATAATAATACACTAAAGCATTTTTCAGGGGAATTGTATCTTAGACTAGTTCTCTTTCCCTTTACAATGTGTATATAATATGCATGTGTGCTTGTTCTTGCTTGCTTGGGAAAATTTGCACCAAGAAATGCTTGAAAGACCTTTCCATTGAAGTGTCAATCATCACATAAATTAGATCGTGTAACTGCTGGAATTACTGATCCATGGTGATAATGTTCCAATGTAACTTTTTTTTTTATGGTTTTCTTTCAGGTGGATGGCCGCAAGGAACTTATTCAGAAAGCAGCAAGAATGATTAACGTTGATCATTTGGACATCTGACAACACCAAAGTTTTTATGCTGTACACAGCAACACGGATAAGTCAGAGGTGGTGCGGCTACATGATTGACCTAGGCATCCCATTTTTTTGATCTCCATGTCAATCCATAGATTGCTTTTGGGTGTAAAAAAAGGTGGAAGAGTTCAGTAGGTGGTTCGGCCATTGCAGTTAAGATGCGCGAACGTTGAACTCTATTAATCTAGAATGTATAATAGCATCAATTTTCCTCTCCATAGATGTACTTTTAGTTTAATTTTCTGTTGATATCAGTTTCTCAAAGGCTTCATGAGATGACATTTGATTATTATTATGGGGCAAAAGAAATAGGGATAATGGGGATAGAAATGTATTTGATTAAAAAGACATGAATGTATTCATAAAAAAAAAATTGTTTCATTGATGATTTTGGAGTGAATTTTTGCAATTTTAAAATATCTAACATGAATGTATTTTTTAAAATATGCAAGTTTGACAATAATATATATTAAAAATAAAATAATTTTTTTAATATTTTATCATGTTTTATTCATTAGTTTGTTATTTTGTTTTTATTATCGAACACAATTATATATATATCACATTATATTACAATTATATTTGTTCATGTCTTTCTATGTTTTTAACCTAGTTTATTTGGTGTGATGTTGAATCCAATCTAACACTATCAATAACCAAAATAGAAATCAATATAATAATTCCCATATCATAGATAATATGAAATAACTAAAATAGTAACAGAAAATAATAATAATAATCATAATAATAGAAATAGCTAAACCTGACCCAGTCAGTACTGTAAGGAAAAAAAAAGAGAAATGCCACTAATCTATAAATTAATTCGATAACCCAATGATCATGATCTTTTCAAGTCGATTTTTTAATTTATTGTAACAATTATTAAAAAATAATTACTAATGCTCTGTTAAGCTTCTTGAACTTGTCAATTTTGTCACTCATGTTTCAAATTAAGGTTTATTAAGATTAAAATTGGATTTTCCTAATTTTGGAAAAACCTTTCTATCCAAATGGGATTTCTAAATTTTATTTTGATGGTTGGTTCTTGGCAATAGTCTTTTGTTTGGATTAATTAATTTGTCACCAAGCTTGGAAGGGACTGGATTGTAAGTATAATCAAAGGGAAGGTTCCATCTTCCTGGGCTCTTGGCCCATTCTCTTGTGGATTATTTTCTTTCCATTCTTGGTCTCTTTGAACTCAAGAAGCCCACAAAAGGTGTAACTATTCGGGTCCATAATGTAGCTCATTGGGCTGCTTAGTGTTTTTTCGGCTAAACTACTTTTTTGCTCTTAAAGATTCACTAATGCTTCACTTTTATCCCTATAGGTTAAAATCTTTCAATATTACCCTTTTTTTAAAAAAATAATTTCAATTTTTATCTTTACTACTAAATAACTAAAAACCTTTGACATTCTTCCTGTTTTTATTTTATTTTTCTTATTTTCTGTAGTTTTTTCCTTTCAAATACTATTTATATTATCTCACAAAACTTTAAAAAATATAGTTATTAAATCGGATTAGAAATCGACCCAACATAAAACAGGGTCATGGGTCAGATAAATTGATACATGCTAACCAACAAATATTTTTTAACATCCAACCTGGACCAGGAGTTGGTTGGCTGGGTTAGAGTTGACCCAAAAAACTCGTAAAATGTTTAATAAGAGATCAGATTGAAGGAAAAATTATAACCTTTTGGTAACGTAACATTGAGAGATTTAAACTATAGGAATATAAATAAACAAAGATGAGTTTATAGGTACAAAAATAAAGTTTTTTTCTTACACAACATGTTTAAGAGGGTGTTTGGCAGTGTGGTAGTGGTTGCTTTTCAAATAGCTTTTCATGCCGAAATACATGCCAATGATTTTTTTTATTTTTTAAAAATCATTTTTGATATCAGCACATCAAAACGATCCAAAAAGTACAAACCGCACTCAATTTTAACAAAAAAAAATTAAAATTCGATGAAAAACAGGTTAAAACGCAGAGCCAAACGCTCCCTAAATGATACGGAGAGAGAGGGAAGACAGAACAGAATATCCAATTGAAGTGTCCGAATCCATAAAAGAAAAAAGGACTTAACAAGCTTATGCACTCAAGTAACCAAAAAAACAAGACAAAAACCTCTTGATGATCACCATTTTCTTTGAGGCTCTCTCTACGGCTTCCAAGTTGACCAAGGATGCAAAGATCATCTGCCTTTGTTTGCTTAGAATGAATCCTTAACGTCAGTGTCTAAAACCTCTCATTTCAAGGTCTGTTAGTATCTTTTTCTCTCCTTTCATTTTTATCTTCCCATTGCATGTGCTAGAGTCTTGGTTTCAAGTCTTTTTAATACAAAGAACAAGGAGAACTCAATGTTCATCAAGGGGATGCATGCTGTGCTTATGTGAAACATCTTAAGGTTATTCTTTTTTATGGTAAGTAGTTAAAAACTGTGCGATTCTGTTAAGTTGGCGAAAATCTATGGACTGGTTGCTTTAAACAGGGTTCACTTATGAATTACAAGCAGCTGTTTGATTGATTGTCTGAAAAAGGATTTTGTCTGTTGGGATCCTGATTTTGTGACTCCCCTTTTGAGGAAAGATGGCATTTTTTGAGTTGATATTGTTTAATTCTATTGAAGATTGTGTCTCTTATGTCTTTGAAGCATGTCAGGGGTTTTATAAACTATCAATCCAGAAAGGCTTTTTTTTGTGAAAGGGGGTAACATTTGTTGACTTAGGACCATTAAAAACTTTTAAAGCTTGTTCTGTATTTATTGCCTTAGTGCTCTGGGCTTGATAGGGATGTGCAGGTTGTATCATTAGAATTTGATTGTGTAATTTTGGTTGATTATTTCCTCGAGTGTTAGTCAAGAGAATGCGTGTTTTTTTTTTTATGATCGTAAAAGTTTAAAGCAAATAGATTTGAGAAACTGGAGATGTCGTCCATATGACATGGGTAGACCTCGTTCTCGTTTGAGATGTGCTTCTGTGAACTCATTTCTTTAGGTTTGTCACTAGTCTATAGAAACCAATGGAATCAAAATCATGTTTAGATTAGAGCTTTGGACCACGAAACTGGACGTGTTGGATAAGATGAGGTCAGGGGAAATAAGTTGAAAAGATAACCATGAAAGAAGGCCCAAGACGAATTGCTCAAGCTTCAAGTCAGGAGTTTTAGAGCATGATGCGTGCAGGGAAAATTGAGCGGGCATTTATTAAGGGTTCACCAAACACAGTTGCCAAATGCAGAAGTAAAGTTTAGAGGAATTTGTGGTTATTTATTTGCTAGTAAAAAAATTCAATGCAACTTATATTGATCATGGATCTCTGAGGACTTTGCGCTCAAAGAATGCCAAAATTTCTCAGATTTTCTACAAATGTTTCTCCCACGGTGGAGCCAGCCTTAATAAACACAGGAGGATAGCCAACTGGAGCCTCTACCCAGGCTTCCGAACCTTGTTCTTTAAATAGTTTTCCTGACCAGATATGCTGCCAGGAACAAGTTTCACCCTCTGGAAAATAAGCCTTGACATTCTTCTTGCCCTTGTCAAGTACAGGCGCCACTAAGATCTCGGTACCAATCAAGAACTGCTGGTAACTCAAGCTATGCACATTCCTATCATTTGGGTAGTGGAGAAATAGGTGGCGGCAAACTGGTAGGCCTTTTCGAGCAGCTTCCTGTTTTATAAAGACAGACAGAGAGAGATTTGTTAGATGCTCTGCCTAAGTTATTTGACTTCCAGTTATTTACATGAATCATGCATCACCTTTACTAGTTGGATTCTGTAGAAATACCAAGCTTTGTACAACTTAGCACAGCGTGCAAAATGCGATAGAGTCTTGTGGTTAGAGTAGAATTGGCTGTTGCAGGATGGCTTGTTTCCCTGCATGCAGAATATTTCTGAAATTAGTAGCTGATGGGATCATATTAGTCATGCTGCTTAGTTGAACAAATTATTAACTTCCTTTGTCCAGTGAATAATGTAAAATTTATCTCATTCTCTGGAGACAGTGCTATATATCAAGGATTTGGAAACTGTGGGCAAGTCAAATATTTATTCTGAATATGGCTCCTCTAGGTAAGCAATTTACCATCAAGTTAGCTTAACACAGTATGTGTCGTCAAATGTTTGTTAAAAATTTTAATTGGAGGAAATAAACAGGCAATATTGCATCAACTTGGTTTTATGATATTGAGTGTTTATGGATTTCAGGTATCAAAACTTACTTCATGAGTCCGGAAAACAGTGGTGAAAGCATTTAGCTCCATCCATCGCATGAGCAACTCTTCACTTCGGTGGTACTTAATAAAAGGTAAGTTTACTGCACAATAGCCTCCGATATCGCTATGGTTGAAAGCATATCCAGAAATTCCACTGCTCAGTAGGCCAACAACGGAACTTTTTATTCCATCATTGGCCTGCCAACTTACCATTTGATCTCCTTCCCAGAATAGCATCCCCCATTTGGGGCTATCCCTGAAACCAGCCCTCATGAAGAAGACCAAAGCCTCTTCTGGGTCTTCTCTCTCCTTACCTGCACGACCTGACTTCCATTCTTCCACAAACTCTCGGTTTATTTGGGCCCATAGCTCTGGGTATCTATTATGAGCTGATATAGGATCTTCACCTGAAATAATTAATCCAAGGTGATAAGTATATCTCTATTGCACATGAATCCTAGCTTCTGGAAGAAACATGTTAGAACTTTTCTTCTGTTACCTGAATAGAGAGTTGCATCTACAGGCAGTCCTTCACCGAAATCAGCCATCCACCCTTTCACACCATCATCAACCATTTCCTGTAAAACCTGCTTAAACCAAGCAGCAGTATCTGGGTGTGTCAGGTCCAACATGCCCACATCAAATGCTGTATTTGGAACCATATATGGTTCTCCATACTTGTCTTTCACCAGGATATCCAGCTTTTTTGCCTCCTCAAAAAGGTTTCTCCTTTGGTTTGGTTTCTCATCAGTCTGTTTAAAGCAAAGCAACCAAGTCTCAAACTCTCAGGTACTGATAATGATAGCAAAACATTTACTGTTAAAAAGAGATGTAGAGTATGCAAAGACACCCTACTTTAAGAAATTACAGCATGCTCTATACATTGATATGGCTGTATGTTGTCACACACCAGATGATCATGTATTGATTTTTTTACAAATTACAATGATAGTACCATAAGTACTTGGAAAAAGAAAAATACCGGAGCTAGACAAGGATTGCAGTATGTCATCACTTGAATATTCTTTGCACCGAGATCGTTAATTAGCTGCTGCCATCCATGATACCTCGTTGTATCTACCTCCCAATTCCACCACAGTTGTGATCCAATCATTGTCTCCCTCTGCCCTACCCAATCCTGCAAATGAAGTGCTTCAGGGTGAGAACTTCTACATGAAGATATTCATACATGCCATCTAAGTAATGACATATAAAGGGATGCAGAATTATTATTTTGGAACTGTCTGAATCAGTTTGATGGTTAAACTAGTTAATGTAATATAAACTTTTTAAAGTTGTTCTTTAACTATAAAAATCGTAATGCTATTAATTATCAATGGCTACAAAATCAACATGGCTGTAAGTATTCGTGAATCTGAAAGATTCCGTAGATTTTGATGTGATTTGATATGCTTCTGTATAGGTACAGGGAATACCTGCAACCAAAAGGCTGAAACAGGAACCTTATGATCCTTCAATTCATCCCAAACACGGCGTACAGCTTCTGTACCACCTTGCATTCCAACAACAGCTCCAGATATAATCCACTTAGGAAGCTCAGGAGGTCTCCCGATAGTTTCTGTGAAGTTTTCAATAATCTCAGAAGGTGAGTTGCCATTCAATATTCTTCCTCGAACTGAATTGCTCTGAATCTGCAAGCTCCAATATACAGAAAATAGGAAACTGCAAGTTTAAACCCTGAATGAGTATGTTCAGTACTTGAAATATTTTCCTCTCCATTTAAATTTTGATTGTTTTATTCAAGTGTAACTTAAGTTTGTAAAGGAAACTTTTTATTCAATGAAAATTTCTGTTAACTGTGTATTCTGAAGTTTGCCAATAATTCATTGCATTAAATCTAAACATTCTACGCAGAAAACATATTTTTCACTTGGCAATCACATTGTTTATTGGCATAAAGAATTGTTTCTCACTGTCATTGGCTTTCTTGCTTCAGCCTTCACTCTGGTCATTACGATGCATTTGTAACACCCTCATGAATAATTTTATTCTAAGTTCCTGAGTGTTATGCAATACAAAGTATTTGCAATATAATGTTCTCACCACTCACTATGGCCAATAATAATTAATATGCAACAATTATCAAGAATTACCTGTATTTGAACTCTATCATGTCTTGTCATGTCGAATACTGAATAATCGTATCCTTCAAGGTAAAGAGACCTCATCTTAGATGTCATGTAGAATGGTGAAGGAGCATAAGTTGTACTCCAATCGCCCCCAGCCCTGCAATAGAAAGAAACAGAGGTAAGATTTTCATATTTGTGTTTAACTGGAATTTAGTGGTTGAAAAGGTAATAGCTAATCTACCTGTAGCTAACCAAGTTAGCAGCAAAAGTAATTGGTTGGTCTCCTCTTCCAATTCCCTGCTCTTGAACAAAAATGGGCACCCTTTTGCCTTTGAAGTCCATATGAGAGAACTGCTCCCCAAAACCGTAAAACCTTTCATTTCCTTCACTGGAATAGGTAATACAGACTCTATTGAATTCTGTCAACTCCGCAGACTTCATTTCCATTTCCTCCTCTGACGAGGAAGAAACTGCAACAAACCCTCTAGACCTTGTAAAGAACCGATACCATCCAAGCTTTCGTCTTCTAATCTTTCCTAGCTTCCACCTTAATCGCCGGTGTCTTCCTAAAGGAGTTGGAGAAATTCTTTGTTGGAATTCAAAATTTGGTGGTCCAACTCTCACTTGAAAACCAATTTGGTTATTAGTCTTTTGATCAAATAGAACCCAATACCTTGCACAAGTTGGCGGTCCCCTTGTCTCAAACTGTATGTCTTTGTAAATGCCAGATTCTTGATGCCTCTTCTTCCTCGTGTTACTGAACAACCAACCTGTTATCACCAAAGCAGGAAACTGGGTATCCTTCAAATCATTTTTCTGAGCAAAACTCATATTCCCAGATGAAAGATCATGATCATTATCCTGATCAAAATGGTGATCAGGTTCACTGATCACTCTTATATCTTCAATTGTTTGATGATCACAAACCAAATAAACATTCCTATCTTTTATAGCAAAAGATCCTCTGCTCTCTTCCACCTCTGTCTCACACAATGCTGCAGTAACAAAAGCTTGCCCTGGGATGGTAGACCACAGGGCTTTTGTAGGTTGAGACTGATGATAAATTGAGAGAGACCCTCCATTTTGTATGCTCCAAAGAAGCTGGAAATCCTTACCAACTGAGAAGATTTTGTTTGGCGGGACAGTTTGAGAATTGAAAAGAAGACGTCCTTGAATGGAAGGAAGTGATCTTGGTGTTGAAGGGAAGGGGTTGTTTAGGTGTTTATGATGCTTTTTGGTGATTTTGAGGGTTCCCATGTTGTTGTTAGAGAATAAAGTGCTATGCCCTATTTATAGACTCGGAGATATAGACTCACGTAAATTCAGCAGTGAAGGTTGTTCTTGTTAGAATTTTTCAATTTCTTTGTCCAGGGAGCATAGAAGGAGGAAGAAAGGTCTTCTTTTTAAAAGAAAAAAAATTATTAAGTTATTTATTAACGTATGAAATCTGGTAGTTGTGATTTATTGCACTTGTGCCCCACTTCTTGGCGTATTTGTTCTTATTTTTATTTAAGTTTGACAAAATAAATACAGTATAAAGCACTGTTATTAAACCTAGGATGTAGTGGATACGATAACTGGCTTGGATTAGGTTTTTTAAAAAATCTATATATTGATTTAATATAATAAAAAAAACTTGAGTTGATGTAATTAAAACTTGCTAATTTTTTTTAAAAAAATTAAAATAATATTATTTTACTCTTTTTAAATAATTTTTTTATATTTAACCAGGTTTAATAACTTTTTAGTTTTCATGGGTGGACCTTGAAATGGTCTTATTGGCCGGCATCTTTGAAATTGATTCATCAAAATTTGAACTCCCAAAACAAATTAATTTTATCCACTTCTTTTCTTTACATTCCTCCTGAGTCAACTCAATTTTCATGAACTGAAATTGAGTTCTTCTTTTACGGGGTTTTGTACTTGAATTCAGTAACAAATATAGATTTATTTTCTATATTATTATATTTTATTCAACACCAAAACAAAAATAAACTGTT